>ERZ1292623.31-Hain-H51-01um-R1-31-length-155102-cov-18_pt1 | contig 155102 bp, 192 predicted proteins | sample MGYA00564398_ERZ1292623 | MGnify/ENA primary metagenome ERZ1292623 (study PRJEB36523, sample SAMEA6512633) | groundwater metagenome | collected 2019-01-07 | study: AquaDiva: Metagenomics assemblies of 32 groundwater samples
CCCCTCTCTTTCTTTTGCTTCAGAACGCACAAAGGAATCGGGAAGCGTAGAAAGAATTGCACAGCAAGCATCGGGTGAAGTCGCACCAACTACCCCAAACCCTAGTGGCTATACCCTAGACCCTCATATTGTTGCTACCACAACCATCATCTCCAACTTTGACTATGCCCCGACAGAAGACATCACAACTCAAACGAATGCTAATGGCACAACCGTAACCAATACCTACGATTCCGATCAGCTCTATCGCTTGAAACAAAAATCAATAGACAACGGAACTCAAACCCTCCAACAATTCCTCTACGACTACGACAAGGTAGGGAATATCACGCATATTGTCGCAGAATCAGATACGGCAACCCTCCCGAACCATATCGCAGACTACACATATGACTCCCTCTACAGACTAACGGGCCATACCTTTACTTCATCTTCCTCCCCAAGCTCATATACGGAATCCTTTACCTATGACGGAATAGGGAACATCGTAACCTCTCCCCAAGGCTCCTACTTCTACCAAGGCACAACAACTCAAAACTTCGCGAACCCCCATGCCGCAACAAAAGTTGGTGCAGAAACCTTAACCTACGACAAAAATGGCAATCTCGTGAATCGTACCGGCAATCTCACTCACACCTGGGACTACAATAACCGTCTCGTCAAAATCAAGCTTCCCTCCCAACAAACCGGAGGATTCTCTGCTCAATCCTTCGGAGGCCCAGGGCAACCTACGCTCTACGCAACCTACGGCTACGACACAGGAGGGATGAGAGTCTATTCCCATATTACAAACCAAGCCACGACAACCTTTGCTTTCCCCTCATTTAGCAAAGTATATACAGCTACGAATGCCACTACTACTGAACACGTCTCGGTAAATGGAGTAGCGGTAGCGACGATTGTGACGGGAACTGCTAACCCTGTTGTCTCGTGGAACTTCCAGGACCACTTGAGAAGTGCAAGTATTGTCACTAATTCCTCTGCCAACATTACCGAAGAAGTGGAATATACAGCGTTTGGATCATTAAATAATGACATAGGCACAACGATTGAAAGGAAAAAATATACCGGGCATGATCACGATGTAGATGCCTTGAGCTATACGTATGCGAAAGCAAGGTACCTGAATACCGAATGGGGGAGATTTTTGAGCCAAGATCCATCCTATCTCTCAATCGGTGATTCTAATTTTGAAAACCAATATGGCTTGTCATTGGAAGAAGTTCTCAGTGATCCTCAGAGCTTGAATTCATATTCTTACGTTAAAAATAACCCTATTAATCTTTATGATCCAGATGGTAAGATTGCTATTCCTTTCGCACTACCAGTTTTCTTTGTAGCACCTCAAGCATTCTTAATAGGTGCAGCCGTTGTGGGTGTTGGTGTGCTTATTGTCGGAACTGCAGCGTTACTTCGAAACAATAATGGATTGAGTCAGAGACCGTTTCAAACCAATCGAATTGTACGCGTTCCCGAACAGGGACAACCTTTTGATACTAAGCCACCCAAAATACCATCCGATTGGCCAAAGTGGTTAAAGTGGGTAGGAGGTTGCGCTGTCGCATGTCCTCAAATTTCAGAACTGGTTGAGCAGTATCAAAACTTTAAAAACTGGACAGAAAACTTTAAAAATAAAACCGAATCATCACAGAGCAATAATAATCAAAATATTATGATTACCGAGGATTATACTAAGAAGCTATATACCACCCCTAGTGGTGCAGTAATAGATTGGTGGGGTAATATCATTTCAGAACCAACAAATTAACCTTTAATATTTATGAATTCAGCATTCTTTTATACAATTATATACTTATTAGGAACTGTTTTCTGTTTTTATCTTTGGAAAAAATCTAAAGACAGGGATTATTTTTGGTTAGCCTTACTTGGTTTAACATCAATAGTTTTCAATTCAGTAAGATATATTTTCCTGAATATCTTAGGAATCCCTTTTGCGTTAGAAGGTTATCTGTATATTATTTCCATTCTCTTTTCTATCATAGTGATTGGATTAGTTTTAAAAATACTTTTTAAAAAACATTAAAATTCTTATCTATCTAGTTTCTCAATTTTACCACCCCCTAGCGGAGCAGTAATAGATTGGTGGGGTAACATCATTTCAGGTCCAACAAATTAAACTTATGGAAATATTACGATATATAGTTCCGCTGATTCTCGTATTTGCTAATTATTTAGCTTGGAGAAAATATCAAGATAGAGATTATTTTTGGCTTGGTATCGTTGCTGGAATAAGTTTTATTCTTAAAACAATAAATTTAATAATAGAAACTATTTTTGAATCATCAGCAAAAATAATCATGATTGAAAGCATTGTTTCAATGATTGTCTTAGTTATACTTATCTTATCTGTTTTAAAAATTGCATTTTTGAATTTTAGAAAGAAATAGTGATATTAAATTTGTGATCATAATTTTTCTTTAATGCCCCGCCTCACGCTCTCACAATATCTCAATCAAGAAATATCGCCCCAACAAACCGGAGGCTTCTCCTCCCAATCCTTCGGAGGTCCAGGGCAACCTACGCTCTACGCAACCTACGGCTACGATGCCCAAGGCATGAGAGTCTATTCGCATATTACAAATCTCGCGACAACAACATTCGCATACCCTTCGTTCTCCCAAGAGGGAACTGCAACAACGACAGAACACATTTTGAGCAATGGAGTAGCGGTAGCGACGATTGTGACGGGAACTACTAATCCCGTCGTTTCTTGGAATGCCCAAGATCATCTCCGCTCAACTTCAATCGTTACTAATTCCTCTGCAACTATCACCGAAGAAGTGGAATATACAGCTTTTGGGTCGCTCAATAACGATGTCGGAACAACGATTGAGAGAAAAAAGTATACCGGCCATGATCACGATTCCAATGCCTTGAGCTATACGTATGCGAAAGCAAGGTATCTGAATACCGACTGGGGAAGGTTTTTGAGTCAGGATCCGGAAAGCAGAGATAACCCGAATCAATTCCTAGAAGATCCACAACAGTTGAATACATATTCTTACGCTAGAAACAATCCATTAACTTTTGTAGATATAACAGGTCGAATAACAATGTTATTTAGTAGGCCTATAGGTGGATTACCTGGCATGGTGCCTGTTATTGGTGGAGCACACACATTTATAGCAGTTTTTCCTGAAAATCCTAAAACTGGCAGCCCTTTCACTTTAGGAGGGTATACTACTGGTCAAGATCTCTTCAAAGCCATAAATGGTGACTATAACTATGCCTTCGGTGATGATAAGAAGGGTGTTACTCAAGTAGTGGTGAATCCTACTAACGGTCTTTCGGTTGAAGAATTCGATCAAAAAATCCTACAATCTTATAACGCATTACCTAATGTAATAACAGGTGATTCGTATGGTTTTGGTGGTCAGATTAAGATAACGGGCAACCCTAATTCAAACAACGTTGCAACAGATATTCTGCTTGGAGCTGGAGTATCAAAAGGAGCAATAAATAGCTATCAAAAACAACTATATGGGAATAATCTTAAGTTTACGGCAGGATTAGGGCAAAGTGCATTTTCTCAATCATATATTCAGCAACTAAGCTCTATTCTTAGCTCTCTTCAGGATGCATTAGCTAAATTACTTATATTACAAAGCTCAACCAATTAAACTATGAAAACCTTTTTTATACATCTTTGCTGGTAGTTTGACGGCAAATTTTATATCTTACAGTTTTTCCTTTTTAGTGACGCCACTGGATCCAGGAGGTTATTTGTCTTATACCGACAATCTTTTGATTGCGTTTGGCATATCAATAATCACAAGTATTGTTTTTTTTCTTTTCTATAAAGGTTTTCATAATTCAAATAAGTTATTTCTAGTTGCATCCTTTTCATTTTTAACGCAAGTTTTGGCAAATATTACCAGCATTGTAATCCCAGATATTGGCATATTTAGTTTTACATTATCGTTTATGATTTTTCCTCTTTTAGCTAACTTTTTCTTGAGACGTCTAAATCAGAAAAGCTAAGTTTTATATGCTTCGCTTTTTCTCGATTTTCCTTTCCCTAAGCCTATTTCTTTCGCCATTTTCTGCTTTCGCGGAAGAGACATTTCCAGCAGTGCCCTTAGAAATCCCTATTTATCTCTTCGCCGATTCCTCTGGTGGCCTCCTCGGCATCACACCCCTTACTGAGGACATCTTTCTTTGGGCATATCTTTCATCAGATACCCTAAATCCTAGTGGCTATACCCTAGACCCTCATATTGACGCAACGACAACAGAACACATTCTCTCAAATGGAGTACCCGTGGCAACCATCGTAACGGGAACCGGAAACCCCACAGTCTCATGGAATGCCCAAGATCACTTGAAAAGTACCTCAATCGTTACGGATAGCAACGCCAATATCACAGAAGAAGTAGAGTACACTGCTTTTGGATCACTCAAGAATGATGTTGGGACGACGATTGAAAAAAGAAAGTACACAAGCCACGAGCATGATGCAGATGCGTTAGACTATACGTATGCGAAAGCTCGTTACCTCAATACCGACTGGGGAAGGTTTTTGAGTGAGGATCCGGCGTTCAGACTTCTATGATTTCCCTTCCTAATAGAGAATAGGTTTACTAAATTAAATTATGTCATTTCACCACTCTTTCTCACACTTAGTTCTTCTTATGACTAGACGATTGTGCGTCGGTGGAGTTTAGCCTCGGGCGGGCAATACTCGTTTTGTTTTTCACATAGAAGCAAGGCCGCTGGTGATAGCATTCCGATATTTCGCGACGTGAGTCCTGTGCTCTCTAGTGAGAAAGAGTGAATAAAAATTTATTTAATTATTCTAGCAAATCTTTGAAAAAGATCTCATTTTCGAAACAACCCTTTACAAAAGGAGCATATTTTGCTTATATAGCAATGGTTCTTTTTCACATCTCGTTCTCAAAACAAGGAGTGTTCCCATGCTCACTAATCTTTCTCGTTCAACCAGAAGGACCTTTTTTACATTAGTGGTGAGCATTACCCTTATTACATTTCTCTTCGCATTTGCACCGACATCAAATCTGGCAATGCAAGTGAAAAGATACGTTATTCAACCGGATTCAATTGCAGGCAAAGATACGTTTTACGGAACTTCTTACTATCAAAACGGCAAACCGGATTACGAGGAGCTTTGGTTTGGCGGTTGGGGTGATACATACTATTCGTTTATTGATTTTGATCTTAGCGGATCACCTGATCAGTATAAGGCCATAGAGGTTCGTCTTGAGTGCTATTCGCCATACATTGGGCCCAACGACCCCGATCTTCAACTGTGGCGGATCACTGGTTCGTGGAGCGAGAATGCAGTTACTATCTATAACCAGCCACCGGCAAAATTTTTCTCTAATTTGCCGCCCGTAAATCTCGGTTGGAATAGTTACGATGTTACGCGCCTTTATCTTCTTTGGAAGAAGGATCCTTCCAAACATTTTGGTTTTAAGTTTGTAGCCCAGAACAATAATAATACACGCGGATCTTTTCAGTCTTCGGATAATATGATTAATCCAGATCGGCGACCGCGTCTTGTGATCACATACTGGGAGTAGAGTCTTGTGATAAGCCGCCAACCCAAATGGGAAGGCGGTTTTTTTATTTCTATTCAAAACAAGTCCTATGTGGATAAACTAGAGATAGAGTAAAAGCCTTTCTCTGATATAATGAGAGAAATTCATATGAAACAGCCATCTTCTGCAGTGCGCATTGTTATCGGCATACTCGCGCTTATCGGTATTGGGGTTATGGGTTATCTCGTGTCGCTTCATTTTTCTTCGGACACCGGAGGATCATTCTGTAATCTGGGAGAGGGACTTTCCTGCGATATTGTTAATAAAAGCTTGTATTCTAAGATTTTCGGAATCCCTATGTCGGCATTGGGATTGCTCTATTTTATCGGTGCTTTTGGCGTAGTAGTTTTTGCTTTTACCCAAAAGAATCTCAAATTTCTCGCATTTCTTTCAATCGTATTCCTAGGGCCTTCGCTTTACCTTACGGGTATTGAGATTTTTGTTCTTGAAAATATCTGCATTTTCTGTGAGCTTTCAAAAGTTCTCATTATTTCCATTATCATCACTGCATTTATCGGGATGGGGTCAGAAAAACTTTCAGGCAAAGACGTCATTTTTGCGATCATTCTTGCGGCAGTTTTGGGAGGGGCGACATATATTATTCACGATAGGACGGTGCCTACGGACAAATATAATGAGCTTGCGCAGTGTCTTAGTGATAAAGGATTTATTGTATATGGCTCAATAACGTGCCAATACTGTGCTCGTCAGAGGTCAATGTTCGGCGACGCATTCCAATATATTAAAGAAATCGAATGTAATCCAAGAAATGAAGGGTATGTGGAGGGAATTTGTGAGCCAAAAAATATAGAAGGTACTCCGACATGGATGCAAGAAGATTCTGCAGGGAAGACACTCTATCGTTTTGATACCGGTGTTCAGGAATTAGAAAGGCTTGCTGAAGTTTCCGGTTGTCCGCTTCCGCAATAATCTACCATCATACTATTAACCATTGACTATTTACCATTAATTATTACCGCATATGTTTGGAGAAAATCTAACTCTTGGAGTCGTCATATTCGCTGCGCTTGCGGATAGTATTAACCCGTGTGTCTTCGGTGTGCTTATCTTTCTTATCGCGTTCATGAATAAGGTATTTAAAACGCGAAAGATGATGCTCTTGGGAGGACTCTTATATTCGCTTGTCGTGTATGGAACGTATCTCGCACTTGGTTTCGGCATCCTTCGGGTAACGCTGAGCATCGGATTTGCCTCATCGTTCTATATTGTTGTCGCAACCATCGCTATTATTGCGGGACTTTTGGAAATTAAAGATTACTTTTGGTATGGAAAGGGATTCACGCTCCAGATGCTTCCTGGTGGAGGGGAACGGCTTGAATATTACACGAAGAAAATTGAATCCATGCAGTCACGGCATCCTGCGCTTCTTATGTTTACGACAGCGCTTCTCGGTGTCTTCGTTGTGTTGGTTGAGCTTCCATGCACCGGCGCCCCTTACTTCGCTATCTTGGGTCTTTTAGCTAAAGGGAGCTATGCAACTGCGGTCCCATTACTTCTCCTGTATAACTTTATATTCATTCTTCCGCTTCTTATCATTATCTTCGTGTCATATTTTGGAGCTTCTTCGGACAAGTTGGAAGCGTGGCGGCTCAAACATCGCGGTGCAATGCGCCTCTTCATTGGTATCTTCTTGATCGTGCTCGGTGCGTACATGGTTTACTCTATTCTGTAGAGAAGGCGTGGCGTTTGTAAAAGTATAGTAATAAGGCTAAAGTTTACTATATGCAAAAAAGGCAGGTTCTTTTTGGGTTTATTATATTAGTCATTGGATTCATTGGAGGTTTCTTATCTGATCGCATTACAACTCAAGGGATTTCTACCCAGGCGAATGTTCGCGGATCTATTATTCGCGGGACTAGCGAAGAATTCACTGCTCCTATACTTGCGTGCGAAGTTGCAGTAAAAGGATCATTTCGAGAATTAAAACCAACTGAGGACGCACTCACGACTTTTATAAGTCGCGCACTTTCAGAACGTCATGTTCAGGATATTTCTGTATATCTTCGAACGTTAAATAGCGGTCGGTGGATTGGGATTAACGAGGAGACAAAATATATACCTGCGAGCCTCTTTAAGACGATTATTATGATTGGATATCTTAAAGTTGCCGAAGAAACGCCAGGTATTTTTGTCCAAAAGCTTATATATAATGGCAGCTCTTTCATTGAAGAAATCCCGCGGGCAAATAAAGCAGGGGGGCTCGTAGTCGGAGAAGCATACTCAATTGAAGAACTTATTCGGAGAATGATTGTGTATTCAAGCAATCCGGCGCTCGATCTTTTACTCTCACATGCAGATGCGCGGATTATTGAGGCAATTGAAAAGACGCGTATAGACCTTAAAATCCCATTGCAAATTACAAACCAAGAAGACGCGCTCGATATTATGACTCCTGAGCAGTACTCAATGGTATTTCGAGTGCTCTATGGGGCAACCTATTTAAATCAGGAAATGTCAGAGCTCGCATTAAAGCTTTTAAGTGAAACTGATTTTAGAGAGGGCATCGTTGCGGGAGTACCGGAAAATATTACTATTGCGCATAAATTCGGCGCACGATCTTCATCTCAAGAGTCTCATGGAAAAATTATTCACGAACTCCACGATTGCGGCATAATATATTATCCCAAACATCCCTATCTTCTTTGCGTAATGACACAGGGAGAAGATTTTAATAGTCTTGCTAAGACCGTACAAGAAATCTCACGCATTGCGTATGCATCTCTCGATGAATTTTTTGAAGACTAGTAATTAGAGAAGGAGCTTTCGCGGACTCTTTTTATTCTCTCGTCTCTTTATTCTTATATGGGAGTCTGCTAGACTTTCCCGCATACCCCCCTACGAAAAGAGGATAGGGGGCGTTTCGCGCGTTATAGAGAAAACTTGATATGGCACAGGACAAAATCATCATTAAAGGAGCTCGCGAGCATAATCTCAAGAACATTAGTCTTGAACTCCCGCGCGGGAAAATGATCGTCTTCACAGGACTCTCCGGTTCGGGGAAGTCTTCTTTGGCGTTTGATACTATTTTTGCGGAAGGCCAGCGCAGATATATCGAGTCCCTTTCTGCGTATGCACGCCAATTTTTAGGCAAACTTGATAAGCCGGACGTTGATGAAATAGAAGGACTCTCTCCAGCAATCTCTATTGACCAAAAAAGCCATTCTTCCAACCCGCGTTCCACGGTCGCGACGATTACTGAAATCTACGACTATCTGCGTGTGTTGTTTGCGCGTGCGGGAAAACCCTATTGTCCGAAGTGCGGAAAACAAATTAAAAAACTGACCGCAGAAGAGATCGTAGACATTGCGATCCAGTTCGCAGACGAAAATACAGCAAAAACGAATCTTCTTATCATGGCTCCGGTTGTGCGCGGCAGAAAAGGGGAATACTACCAAATGCTCTATGATTTTTTAAACGCCGGATTTTCTGAAGTTCGAGTAGACGGCAAATTTATGTCACTTCGCAGCCGCATAGAACTTTCGCGCTATAAGGCACACGATATTGATTTGGTAGTAGATCGTGTCCCGGGAACGCTAGATTTCAAAGACAAAGATGATCGCTTGCGTCTTGCGGAAGCGGTTGAACATGCTTTGAAATATGGCCAAGGAGTGCTTACGATTCAAGCGAGCGGAAAAGGAGGTTTATCGGAAGAAAAACCGAACCAAGTTTCCGACAGGCGAGAGGTTTCACTGTCGTCAAAATTTACATGCCCAGAGGACGGTTTTTCGTTTCCTGAAATTGAACCGCGCCTTTTTTCGTTCAATAGCCCGTATGGCGCGTGTCCCGAATGCCACGGGTTGGGAACAGAGAATCTTTGGTCAGAAAATCTTTGCAAAGCCTGTCACGGTAAGCGATTAAAAGAAGAATCGTTAAATGTTTTAATTGATGGAAAGAATATTGTGAATATTACTCAGCTTTCCATTGAGGATGCTATTGAATTTTTCCATTTGTTCGCAAAAAAACTTGCTTCCGGGAAAACGTCAGAAGCGCAGTCTCTGAAAACTGTAGCCGAAGTTCCAATGCGGGAAATCAAAAGCCGTCTGCAGTTTATGTGGGATGTGGGATTGGAGTACCTTACGCTAGACAGAAAAGCGGGGACGCTCTCCGGAGGGGAGGCACAGCGCATCCGCCTTGCTTCGCAAATCGGTTCGCGCCTCGTTGGCACGCTCTATATTTTAGATGAGCCCACGATCGGCCTGCACCAGCGGGACAACGAAAAGCTCATTAATACTCTTCACGAGCTCCGCGACCTTGGGAACACGATTATCGTCGTAGAGCATGACGAGGACACTATCCGCGCGTCAGATTACTTTGTGGATATCGGCCCGGGTGCGGGTGTGCATGGTGGGAAAATTATTGCCCAAGGCCCTGTACCTGCGATTTTAAAGGACATGAGCCAGTCGTCGCCAACGTTGGATTATTTGCGCGGGAAACAGATGATTCCTGTTCCCAGCGAACGGAGAAAAATAAAAGAAGACCATAAACATCTGCGCATCAAGGGCGCAAAAGAAAATAATTTGAAAAATCTTACGGTAGACATACCGCTTCGCAGATTTGTCGCGGTAACCGGCGTGTCCGGATCCGGTAAGAGCTCGCTTGTCTATGACGTGCTCTATAAAACACTTGCGAACCGTTTTAATGGCGCAGATTTCAAGCCGGGAACGCACGACAGCATGACAGGCTTGGAATATATCAATCGAGTTATCAACGTTGACCAATCGGCGATCGGGCGCACACCTCGATCAAATCCCGCGACCTATGTCGGTGCATGGACATATATTCGTGAACTTTTTGCCGCTTCCGAAGATGCGCGGGTGCGTGGATATAAACCGGGGAGGTTTAGTTTTAATACGCCCGGAGGGCGATGCGAAAACTGCGAAGGACACGGCACGATTGCGATTGAAATGCATTTCTTACCGACCGTTTATGTGGAATGCGATGTATGCAAAGGCAAGCGCTTTGACCGCGAAACGCTGGAAGTAGAATATAAAGGCAAAAATATTTATGACATTTTAAAAATGACCGTGGAAGAAACGGTTACGTTCTTTTACGATATTCCATGGCTTCATGATCGCTTGAAAATTTTAGACGAAGTTGGTTTGGGATATTTACAATTAGGCCAATCGGCGACAACTCTCTCTGGAGGAGAAGCGCAGCGTATCAAACTCTCTGCGGAACTCGGCAAGCGTGATACACGGCGGACGCTCTATCTCTTAGATGAGCCAACAACAGGTCTTCACTTCGCGGATATTCAACGGCTATTAGATGTTTTGAATCGGCTTGTAGATCGCGGGAATACCGTGATAGTTATTGAGCATAATTTGGATGTTATTAAAACCGCAGATTGGGTAATTGATTTGGGGCCTGAAGGGGGAGAGAAAGGGGGAAAGATTCTTATTGCCGGTACACCAGAAGTAGTTGCTCGCAAAGCAGGGAGTTCTACGGGAGAATACCTTCGTAAAGTGCTGAAACAATAAGGTTTTTAGGAGGTAATTGACAAAACTGTATTTTTGTGTATAATTAAAGGAGTACGTTGAATGCGTTTCAGTCTCTCTTTCAGTAACACCTCGTGAGGAGTATTCCATGATCGTGGCAAGAGGATCGAAAGGGCCGGAACACATCGGTGCGATCTTGAAAGGCATGGGTTTCATAGGAGGACCTAAACAGGTTTCCGATCTGACGAAGTGCGAGTGCGAGAGTTTCTTGACTCCCGCCGAGTATGCCTGCATGGACTGTGGTCGGGAGAACCCCAACTTCAGTCGTGAGGAATTCGTACGTGAGAACGGCATCACGCTTGAAGAGCGGCGCAGTGTCTGCTCTACCACGCATCGCAATATTCGTAGGCAGGTGCGGAGGGACCTGGAAGATCCGCGGTATTGCAGGGACTGCAAAATGAGGATCTGCTAATGGTCGCTCGCATCGAAAAACGTTGTGAGAATTGTAAACGAATTCTCTATAACGAAGATGCGTTTTGCGCGCAATGTGGAGTTTCGAATTCTTCCTTCTGTAGCCAGGAATTCGAAACGAAAGTAGAAATGCCGTATGTCCAATTTGTTCTTATTTCATGCACGCAGGAACATCCAGGGCTTGCTGAAACCTTGGCAAACCTCACTGATGAGGAAGTGGAGATAGCATTGTTATATGTAGTCTTCTGCTCCGCGTGTGGTCACCGTCTGTTCCAAGAGGTTCACGAGTGATAATTCAAAGACCCTGTCGAGCTTCATCGCTCCGCAGGGTCTTTACTTATCAATTTACAACGATCGTAGAAAAATGATAAGTTTAAGAAATGATGCGATTGTCAAAAAAAGATGTTGTTCTTATTGGATTGTCAGTAATATTGGGCGGTTCTGGAGCTTCGCGAACATTGCTCTCAATAGCTCGAACGCAAATAAAAAATCAATTCAAGAAAAATATTTCCGCTGAAAAAGCTCTTAGTAAAAATTCATTTTATGTTATCCTTTCTCGCTTAAAAGAAGAGGGGCTTATTGCTAAAAATGATCATGGGTCTTGGTGTATTACCAAAGCGGGGAATATGGCAGTTTCTTTGCAACGACGTTATCTTGATTATCAAACTCGAATTGTGAATCATAATCAAAGCATGATCATTATCTTTGATATTCCCGAACGTGAGAGAAAGAAAAGAGATTGTCTGCGCACAGAGCTTATTGCTCTAAATTTCAAACAAGTACAAAAAAGCGTATGGATTGGTAATCCTCCCATACCTCGATCTTTTATAGAATATTTGCGCGATATCGAAACTATTCCATATTTACACATATTCACCGTTCAAAAAGCCGGTTCTTTACAGTTAGGCAAACTTAACAAATCTATACGATCGTAGAGAAATGATAAGTATGAAAAAAGAAGAACTATATCAAAATTTTCCAGAAAACCCGGGCATTTATATCATGAGAGATTCCCAGGGCGGAATTTTGTATGTAGGAAAAGCGGGAAATTTAAAACGGCGCGTTTCCAGTTATTTTCAAAAAGCGCATGATTCCCGAATTGAGAAACTTGTAAGCAGGATTCATTCCATTGAATACGAAGAAATGGGCACGGCAATAGAAGCGCTTATCCGCGAAGCGGAATTGATTAAGAAATATGAACCGCCATTTAATGTTAGGGAAAAAGATGACAAAAGTTTTCTGTATGTAGAAATTACGAAAGAAAAATTCCCTCGCGTTCTTTTGGTACGGGGTAAAAGCGTTGCTTCAGGAAAGCGCTATGGCCCATTTACGTCTGCGACCGCTATACGCGACGCGATGAAGATTATACGAAAAATATTTCCATTTGCGACTCATCCTACTCCCGAATGGGTATTAAACGGTGAACCGATGCCGCCAAGGACTCGTGCATGCTTTGATTATCAAATAGGGCTTTGTCCGGGAACGTGTATTGGGGCAATAAGCGTAAGCGAATATCGGGGAATCATTACTAACATGAAGCTTTTTTTGGATGGGAAGAAGAAGCGCGTGGCGACGAATATGGAGCGGGATATGAAATCCGCTGCAAAAGCACAGGAATTCGAAAAAGCAGAAAGCATCAAACGCCGCCTTTTTGCGCTCCAGCATATTCAGGATGTTGCGCTTCTCGGAGAAAATGAGATTCAAGATCCGGATGAAAAAATAAAAATGCGAATTGAAGGATACGACATTTCTAATATTTCAGGAGATTCCGCAGTTGGCTCTATGGTTGTTTTTATAGGAGAAAAGCCGGATAAGAATGAATATCGAAAATTTAAAATCAAAACTATTTCACAGGCAAATGACACCGGTATGCTGCGTGAAGTTTTAATGCGCAGGTTTGCACATTCGCGAGAGGGAGGTCTGCCCGCCGCAGTCCGGCAAACTGGGACGAAGGAGGGGTGGGCATTCCCCGATGTAATTCTTATTGATGGCGGGCTTCCGCAAGTAAATGCTGCGAAGGGAGTCCTGCTTGCGCTTGGGCTTCGCTTACCGATTATTGGTATTGCGAAGGGTCCCGATAGGAAGAAAAATGAATTTTTTGGATCTCCGCCTAAAGGAATAACCGAACAAACACTTATTAAAGTTCGCGATGAAGCGCATCGCTTTGCTGTAAAATATCATCGTGAGTTGCGCGGAAGAAAAACGATGGAATAAAAAAGACCCCTGCCAGCTCTGCCGAATTTTGGCGAGCGAAGACAGGGGTTGAGTGGCTACCAGCGAATAAAGGTGTCGTTCTTCCGATTGCCCTCAGGGGACAGTTGTCGTCGGATCTGCTTCTCCTTCACAAGGTAACGAAGAAGTTTTTTTAGGTCGAGAGGGTCAAGTTTGGGATCCATTTCTTCTCCAATGGATTCTGCAGTTGAAGCTCCGTTTGCTCTCAGAATGAAGAAGACTTGATCGCGGGGCGTTCGGGTTTTTTCCTTGCGGGTTTTACCTTTGATCATACGTTGCTTCCTTTCAGGGTTATGATCGGGGGTGTTTAGAAAAGGACATGTGGTGTTGGAGAGATTCGTTCGCAAGTACATCAAAGTTTGCTGCGCACCTGAAGCACGTGGCTTCTGGGAGAGAAACTAGCTCGGGGTCATCTCTCAGGCTCATCTTTTCTGTACTGCCGGGAATGGAAGAACGAAGTTCTTCGTTACACATAGGACACTTTGCCACTGGTTTTTCCTCCGTAGAGACCACGTTCAGATATACCAAAAAATAGTCTTTTGGTCAACGAAATTGGGATTAAAACTTTTTATTAGAAACTGCCATCATCCAGCGTTCTCCAGGTTCAAAACCATTACGCCAGCGGGGTAAAAAATTTTCTACGGAGATTTCAGTATCTTTTCCGTTCCATGGATCGTTCATGGTAATGATATCTGATGAGATGTCGGTAATTATAGCGAAATGACCTTCTTCTCCGTCAGGATTAATATAACTTACTACGATAGGGATGTTTTTGTGTAAGAAAAATTGAATTTCTTCAATCGTTGCATTTTCTTTTGCATAGCAATGTAATCCATATTTCATTGCAGTATGAACAAGATCTTTATTGAGCGTGCCAAAGCTTCCGACTCTTGGGGTATTTGCTATTTTTGCTAGCTCGTCTTGCGAAATAGTAATGTTGAAGTAATTAAAAATCATCTGCAATACTGCAGGTGCACAATAGTCTTCGTTTTCTTGTTTAAAAAATGGAATAAACATATACAACTATTACTAGCATATCACGCACACAAAACACCCCGCCAGTTGGCGGGGTGTTTTGTTTATTCAACGAAGGTAAGCGCTTTTCCTTTCTTGGATCCGCGTCCGGTTCTACCGATGCGGTGAACGTAGTCGTCATACGTTGCGGGGAGGTCATAGTTGATGACGTGACTTACGTCATCAATGTCCAATCCGCGTGCGGCGACGTCAGTTGCAACAAGAATCTTAATGCGGCTTTCTTTGAATGATCCTAAGGCACGTTGGCGATTCATATGCGTTTTATTGCCATGAATGGATTCTACTTTGAATCCGCGGCCTGCGAGCAGTTTAGAAAGCTTTTCTACGCCATGCTTAGTTTTTCCGAAAATCAACACCTTACTGAATTCTGGCTGTATAAGCAGTTCGTGTAAGAGGTCAATCTTGTCTTTTCCTCGCTGTACTTTGATCACGTCTTGGTCAACGTTCTTTGCGGTATCGCGTGTCTTTACGGAAATCGTAACCGGATTGCGAAGGAATTCCTTAATCAATCCTTCAATTTCTTGAGAGAGCGTTGCGGAGAAAAAGAGCGTATGTCGTTCTTTCGGAGTCTGGGAGAGCATAAAGCGGATATCGGCGATAAAGCCCATGTCCAACATTCTGTCTGCTTCGTCCAAAACAACAGTTTTAAAGCGCGCGAGATTAATCATCTTGCGTTTCATTAAATCTTTTATTCTTCCTGGTGTGCCGATGACAAAGCGATGTGGACGGCGCAGATCAGAGATCTGGCGGCCAATATTCGCTCCACCAACGCAACAGACGGAAAAGAGACGCATGCCTGCCGCAAACTCACGAAGCTCTTGGTCAATTTGAATGGCAAGTTCGCGAGTCGGTACGACTACGAGAATATTTTCAGAAGGATCATGAGCCACCTTATTAATAAGAGGAATCAAGAATGCTCCGGTTTTTCCCGTGCCGGTATTTGCAATACCGACAATATCGTCTCCGCGCAAAATATGCGGAATCGCGCGATCTTGAATCGGCGTAGGAGCAATATATCCCTTTGCGGCAATATTACTCTTAATGTGGTTATGTATCGCAAAATCACTAAACGCGTGTTCCGGCTTAAATTGCTCTACAGCTTCAGTAATAACAGCTTTGTTGATAAATTTTGAGACATCAAGGCGCTTTTCATAAGGTCTCCGGCGGCCGGTAAACGGTCTCTGGGGACGGAAAGAATTGCGACCAAAAGATCTCGTCTTAAAGTTTCTATTCATATATTTTTTAAAGCCAAAGGCTCTATTAAATATAATTAGAGCGAGCCCAGGAGAAGGAGGCTCGCTGCGACATTTCTATCAGTGAGACTCTAGCTTTGAAGCTATGATAGCGCAAAGCTTTTATTTTGTCAAGCGAGAGCGTTTATCAGATAAGGGAGTAAGCTGGGCAGCGATACCGATCGCAAGGGCGATAATAAGTACGTTTTTCAGGATATATTGGCCTTCCAACGTAGGAATAAGGAATCCGCTCCAGGTTTCTTGAGGGAGGAGAAAAAGAGGCATTGCCGTCGTTACCATGTGGATCGCAAGAAGGGGCATAACCATGCGCTCCAATCCCTTTATAAGAAAAAGGACACCGATAACCATTTCAAAAAGCCCGAAGAGAATAAGGAAAGTATCAAAGGGCATGAAAGAAATCGTGCGCTCAAAGAGGTGCTGCACAAGCGGAGTTGCGGGGCTTACCCCGATAACTTTCAAAATTCCAAACCAGAAGAAAACCAGAAAAATGCCAAATCGTGCGAAGGGGTTAGCAATTCGTTTGAAAAAGGTGATGAGCGTCTTATCAATCGCGGATATCATGCAATGGTTAATCTAAGCTTCTAAAAATCCATGCAAGTAGGGCGAAAACAATGGCGTAGAAAATACCGTTCAATGTTGCGAAGAGTAGGATATTAAAAATCCCCGGAAGTGAAGCAAAATAGTCGGAAAAAGGCTGTATTACAAACCGCACCGGATAGAGAAATGGAATTGCGACAACTTCAACCCAACGGATTGCAAGTCCAAGTGTGGCGACAAAGGTTCCTACAAAACCAAAAATAAATCCTAATGTGGAGATTCTCATATATAATGATGTTACCATATCATGAACGAAATTATGAGGAGATTCCTAATCTACACAATTTTTTTTGCTAATCTCGCCGCTATTCTTCTCCTGTGGTGGAACGGATCATTATTGTTTTTTGACGGAACAACGGACGGCACATTTATTGCATTAGGGCGACTAGCAGGGCTTTTGGCAATGTTTTTTATTCTTGTCCAACTCATTCTTGTGAGCCGTGTCCCATTTATTGAGCGTGCCTATGGTTTTGATAAATTGAATAATTTGCATCGCATCTTGGGATACACGCTCGCCGCTACAATTCCCATGCATCCGATTTTACTTTCCTTGGGATATGCGATGTCACATGGCATTTCACCGGTGGAACAATTTATTGATTTTATTTCTAACTGGGAAGAAGTGAATAATGCGCTTATTGGATTTATCATTATCCTCACCGCCGCAGTTTTCGCACTTCCTAAAATTCGCCGATTTTTAAAATATGAGACATGGCGCGTTACGCATCTCGCGATGTACTTTGGTATTTGGTTTATCTTTGATCATCAGACCGAAGGGGCAACAGTAAGTCACGGACTCGGCATCACTTATTGGTTTGCACTGAATTTTAGCGTTTTTGGCCTAATACTTATCTATCGGTTTCTTCGCCCCTTCTGGCTATACTACCGACATCGATTTGTTGTAGATCGTGTTGAAAGGGAAACAGGGAGTGTAACCTCCGTTTATATTACCGGAAGAGATATGGAAAAATTCCGATATGAAGCGGGGCAGTATATTAATGTTGTTTTTCTCGCGAGGGGATTTCTACAGCCACATCCGTTTTCTATTTCCGTAGCGCCAAATGGAAAGTATCTTCGCCTCTCTATTAGAAACTCCGGAGACTTCACATCTCGCATTCCAAAACTTACTCCCGGAACGAAAGTTATCGTAGAAGGCCCGTTGGGGAGATTTACCGAACGCGCCGCGCGCACGGAGAAATATCTTTTTATTGCGGGAGGGATAGGGATTACTCCGATTCGCGCGATGGCAGAATCTATTAAAGAGAAGGGTGGAGACATGATCTTCGTCTACAATAATAGGAGTATGGCAGACGTTCCTCTCAAGTCCGAGTTGGACGCGCTCGTTATGAATCGTAAATATGTGTTTTCTGATATGGCAGAATCCGGTCATGAATTTGGAAAAGTTACTGCAGAGATGATCGCGCGTTTCGCACGCGACTTCCGTGATCGGGATGTCTACATCTGCGGGCCATGGCCGATGATGAAATCAGTCATCGCATCGTTACGGGAGTCCGGGGTTCCCAAGCGGCAAATCCACTTTGAAAAATTCTCGTATTAAGGGAAGAAATAGGTGCTTTTCCGGTTATAAATTGGATTTTTGGACATTATGAAGATGTGATATATACTTATTCCTTAAGGTCTTATTATTAATCATTATTTTTATCGTTTGATATGAACAAAACACTAGGAATTATAGTTGTCGCAGTGTTGCTTATTGGTGGAGGTATTTATTTTGCGACCAAAGGTCCAGCTACGGTGGATATGGAGAATGGAGATGCAAATGTAGGAGATGATATTGTAGAGAGTGAAATCCGAGAATTTACGGTTCAGGGATCAGGATTTTCATTCGCGCCTTCAACGATGAGAGTAAGAAAGGGAGATATAGTTCGCGTAACGTTTAAGAACACAGGAGGGATACATGATTTCGTGATTGACGAATTCAACGCTCGCACCAAACAGATTGCAAGCGGAGCAGAAGAAACGATTGAGTTCGTTGCAGATCAGGCAGGAACGTTTGAATATTATTGCTCAGTTGGCGATCATCGCGCAAAGGGTATGGTTGGGACGATAACGGTAGAAGAATAGTTAAGAAAGTTGATGAGTGGACAGTTAATGAGTTGAACAGTCTACTCAAAAGGAAACGACACAAAACAAAACACCCTCCGTAAAACGAGGGTGTTTTATTTTGCTAGTTTAGAACATTCTTTGCATAGTCCGTAAAATTCCAGCGCATGCTCATGAATACTTTTAAAATGTTTTGACTTTTTGAGAATCGTATCTTCCAAGATCTGAATATCGCATCCCGCTATTTCTTCCACACGCGCGCATGCAGTGCAAATAAGATGGTGATGATCTTGAGCTTTTACAATTTCATAGTGGGCGTGCCCGTGGCGAAGCTCCACACGGCGGAGGATTCCTTTTTCAAGAAGGAAAGAGGTATTTCGGTAAATCGTGACCGGATCAATATGGGGGAGCTGTTTCGAAATTCCCTTAATAGAGAGAGGAAGGGAAGAATTGAATAACAGCCCTAAAATGGCAAGTCGTTGTGGTGTGGCTTTAAGTCCCAATCTTTGCAGAATGGGAGCGGGAGAATCCGGTAGAGATGGAGAATGCGGTGAGGTTGTTGCTTCGCTTGACGCTGTCATAACTATCATGTTAATCTAAATGCAAATAATTTGCAATTAAATAGTAGTTAATAGATATAGTAGCTAATAGAGTGGATACGGTAGACTTGGTTTTTGGGTTGATGAATGGCGGGTTTAGTCTTTGATTCTTATAAGTCTCATAGATATTGCCTCGCCATTCACCAGGCTAAAAAGCACGTTTTCATCCTTTCTGCAGCAAGAACGCCTGGGTTCTCTGACTACGGAAAAACTCTCAACAAGGAGTAGCTCTTCGTGAAAATCAACGTCATACCGCTAGACATGACAGGAGAAGTGGAACTTCCGGAAGTCTGGAGGCAGCTCCAAGATCGGGGATTCCATGCGGATCTCTTGGATCGCGCAGACCGATTCGCACGACTTGGAGAACGAGATGGCTTCAGAGAGCAAGCGCAAGAAGTTCTTCGCATCACCGGGGAAGGGTTTTTGAAGCCCTTCAATTCCGCCGATTTCGCCCCGCTTGCCGATGATCCGCATTACGTCTTAAAGACCAATGTGCTCGCGGCTCTCCAAAAGCTCTCGTACGATTTTAGCAATCGCGTACCCTCTTCTGTATGGAATTCTCTTGCGTGTCTTATGACGCGAGAAAACCCAACGGAAGAAGCTTCCATTCTCTCCCAGCAAGATCGCTTGCCGATTGACTGGTGGTACGTGGATGCTGTGCTTCATGCGCTTGGAAAACCGCATGCACTCTTTCTCCATGTGCAGTCACGCATCTTCCAAGAAAGCGGCATGTTCTTTGATCACAACTGCGACTGCGAACACAGTTTGCAGAAACCGATCGAAGGAGGAATGCTTCGCTACAGTCTTCCGAAGGAGAACATCCGCAAGGCGACAGCAGCTCTTTTGTCTCACCTGCTTTCGGAGTCAGTGCTCATCCTGGTAGACAAGCTTCCGTTTGCGATGGGACTTTCTCCCGAAACCAATGAAGTGATGGCGCTTGAGGGCGCCTGAACTCCCAATTCACTCCAGCGTGCGAGCTTTCACGCTTGCACTCTGGAGTACTTTTAAAAAACTTTCGAATATTCATTCATATAAAAATATAATATATCTTACAGAACTATGATCTGGTCCAATTTTTTCATGACAAGTATTGTTGTTGCTGGAACCGCGGTTCTTTGGCGTAGTTTACTGAATAATTCAGCATGGCTTCGCAATGCTGTAAAAAATATTCTTCCAGGAAAAATTGCGAAAGCAGTAACCTGCGGACTTTGCTTCACATATTGGCTTGCCCTCTTCGCTGTCATTATTTCCGATCCGCTTCGGGGATGGGTTCCGCCATGGCGCTTTGCTATGGCCGTGGAATTAGAAAGTTTATTGAGTTTTATGACCTCGTGGATGGCGATTGGATTTGGAGCAGTCGCATTAAGATTTGTCTACGTCGTTATTCAAGAATCAGTTAATTACTTTACTCATACGCTTAATGCTTCTCACGGAAAAACACACGAACACTAATTTTTTTGTGAAGCACTGCCTCTATACTCTAACCCCCCCTAGCCCCTATCCCAAAAGTTTAAGCAATTCAAACGGATGGCGGTCTGTTCTGTTGCCGAAGATTGTTTTTGTAATGCGCTTGCGGTCGCTGGTATGAAACGACTTTTGCATGATTCGCGCGACTTGCTGGGGCGCGCAGAAATATACAGTTTCAGGTTGATGACGCTCCGCGTTGTCATGCAGTGCTTCGGCAAAAAGCTTCATGAATTCCGCACGGATTTTATCACGGATAGGTTCGCGTACCGCGCCGGAACGAGTAGCACCACGTCCACTGCGTGTCATAAAAAATCCTTCATTATCCGAATAGTGAGGGATTGGCGTCCGGATAGTTTGCAGTTCTTTGAGTGATCCGTTCTCCGCAAGGTAGAGTTTTCCCGCCCGTTCACCGGTAACGGCGATAAGAACACGTTTATTTTTAAATTGTGGAAGTTCTCGTTGTATTTTCATATATAGTGGTGCATCTATAACACCAGTCGTGGCATATAAATTTCTTAAACGGGCTTTCCTGGCTTTTAAATTCTGTTCTGTTGTTAGTTATAAGTTCTAAGTTGTCAGTTTCTGTATTTTGGCTTTTCTGCTACGATATCGGAAATGTTGAAAGACACGCTATGGGATGTAATCGTGATCGGGGGAGGGCCCTCCGGCATGATGGCCGCCGGTACTGCCGCGGAAAAGGGAGCAAAAGTACTTCTTATTGAAAAGAACGCGACGCTCGGCAAAAAACTGCTTATCACGGGCGGGGGTAGGTGCAATGTTACAAATTCCGAATTTGATACCCGAAAATTCTTGGCAAAGTTTAAAGACGATGGGAAATTCCTTTTCTCTGCATTTGCGCGGTGGAGCGTGAAGGAAACGCTGGATTTTTTTCATGTCCGAGGCATGGCTACAAAAGTAGAAAATGAACTACGTACGTTTCCTGTTTCTAATGCTGCTAAGTCAGTATTTGATACGCTCGTAAAATATATCCAAAAACATAACGTAACGGTGCTTTCTAATGCGAGCGTTGTTGAAATAGCGCGCGAAAGCAACGTGCTTGTTGGCGTAAAACTAAAGAATAAAAAAGTGATTAAAGGTAAATCGCTCATTATGGCGACGGGTGGAACGTCGCGTCCGGAAACTGGCTCCACGGGCGATGGCTACAAATGGCTGAAAAAAATCGGTCATACCGTTATTGAACCGACTCCTTCCCTCGTTCCCGTGGCGATCAAAGACGCGTGGGTAAAAAGATTGGCTGGAGTAAGTCTCTCGGATATTAAGATTACGATTCTCCAAAACGGCGAGAAGCAGGGTATGACAAAGGGGAAGATACTGTTTACTCACGTCGGCGTGAGCGGTCCCACGATACTTAATATGAGCAAAGATATCGGCGAACTGTTGCGTTATGGCGATGTCGTTCTCTCTCTTGATATATTGCCCGCGTACGATCATGGAAAGTTGAATACTAAACTCCAGGAATTATTCAAAGAACATGATAAGAAGAAATTCAGAAACGCGCTCGCCACGCTTATTCCACCCGGCATTGCATCCGTCATTGCGGAACTTTCGGACATTAATAAAGAAGTCGCGTGCAATAGCGTTACTCGCGAAGATCGATTAAAACTCGTAACACTCTTAAAAAATGTCCCGCTTAACGTACACAAGCTTCTTGGTGTTGAAAAGGCAGTTATCACGAGCGGCGGAGTGGTTCTAGAAGAAATAGATTTCAAAACCATGCGTTCCCGACTCTTCTCTAATCTCTATATTATCGGCGACTTATTAAACATTGATCGTCCGTCGGGCGGCTATAGTCTCCAACTCTGCTGGACGACCGGATTTATTGCAGGAGCAACAGCCGCGGAGCAAGTAGGGTATACTGCATAATATATATGGAAGAACCAATATTTCCCATACGGATTAACAAGTTTCTGGCGCTTCGAAGAAACTGCACGCGGAGAGCCGCCGATGAATTGGTGTCTAAAAAACAAGTTTTTATCAACGGCAGACTTGCGGTGCTTGGGGACAAAGTACAAGCAGGGGATAAGGTAGAAGTGCGCTATCGACGGAAGTAGGGCGAGTGTTTTTATAGTCATTACATTCCAACATTCTGCAGAATGTTGGAATGTTGTAGTTATCAAAGTGAGTATAGGAAGTATTGTAATTTATATGCATATATGATATAATAAAGGAAGTTTCCAGCTTGGAAACCCGTTCTCCCGACGGTATTGGGAAAAGCACTTTCACAAGGATACTGCTATGACTCGTTCGAAAGTCATGGTCGCGGACTCGAGCATTTCGGCTCCGCAGATGATGGATTTCTGGCGTAAGATCGGCGATGGATCAATCGATGGCATTCGGCTCCAACGCTTCCTTCATAATCCCTCTTGGGATAGTGATAAGACGGAAGTCACGCTCGCGCGAGCGATTAACATACTCGGCGAGCAAAAAATCGTCAGCATCGATCTGGCGGCAAAAGCTCGAAAAATTGGAGTGGGATTTATTGCGGAATTCTATAATCGTAGGATTCGTTACTCTGAGATGACACTTCGTGAGTGTGCTGAACAGAATCGCGATGGCGACGCCGACTGGCGTCTCACCTACTGTTTCGGCTTCTCGCTTCGCGAGCTTCGGGATCAGATCGGAACGGATCCGAAGAGCCAGCCTTGCTGTTACAGCAATGATTGGTGGTTGAAGAAACAAGAGGACGAGTGGGCAACGGCAAAACCCGAAACCGGCTACTACCTCGTTGACTTCAACGGCCGCTTCGCGAGGACCTCTTGGAATAACCAAGAACGGGAAATCGCAAAGCTCGGTGGTCAGTTCTTCCGGACTCCGGAAGCGGTGATCGCCGAAGCCATCACGACGATCTTCCAAGTTCACAAAGAACGCTTGCTGGAAGAGTGGTACCATTGGGGTTCCTCTCTTGGCTCGGGCGGCGGCCGCGTGTTCGTCGGTCTCTTCGTTCAGAAGGGATGGGACCTCTACGGCGGTCTTCCTGACTACGACAGCGACGGCGACCTGCGTGTCTGTATCGCCCAGAAGTTCCAGAGCTGAACGTTAACAAAACGAGTCTGTAAAAACATCGGCCGTAGAGGGAGACCTCTGCGGCCGCTTTTAATTTTTTAACGAAGCTCCGACGTTTTGATCGGAGTACTAAAAAATGAAAATAGTATTAAAATAAGGGATTTTTTAGTGAAATTTTCATGAACTTCATAGGAAATTTACAAAACTTTTCTTCTGGGTATACTTAGTTCGCATGCCGAGTTTTATAAAATTTACTATCGCAATTGAAATAGCAGTTATAGTGCTGGCGTATCCCGCGAGCGCCGCTATTCCTCCGAATATTCTTATACTAGAAAAATTCGCATCAGTTCCTATTGTTACACCTCTCTCCGTATCGGAAGATATATTAAATGACGAATTAGAAACTGTAATTGAGAATGCACCGGAAATCACGACGAATGTGAACGTTGATGTGGAGCCAAAAAAAATAGTAGAACCGGAGAAACCGGCGCCAGCCCCAAAGAAAATCTTTTCTATTGATCAAAGCCGTCTCATTATCCCTACCATTTCACTAGATAAGCCGATTGCTCCTGTTGGTCTTACCCCTGAAGGAGATATGGATGTATTGGATGATCCGAGTCGCGTAGGGTGGTTTAACGGCCGTGCCCTGCCGGGCGAAGTGGGAAGCGCGGTCATTGGTGCGCACGTGTACCAGGCATTCGCGAATTTAAAAAAACTCAAAGTAGGGGATGAAATATATGTTAAGCAGGCAGACGGCTCACAACTGCGTTTTGAAGTAGAGGAAATTGCCGTGATCCCTTACACGGATACTACCCATCTTCCAAAGATTTTTAATCGTACCGATGGATTGTATCTGAACCTTATTACCTGCCACGGCGAACCCGTTCCCGGTAAGTCTACATACACGCACCGCCTTGTCGTCTACACTAAACTCGTAGCAACGACGTAAAGAAATCTTACACAACATTCCAACATTCTGCAGAATGTTGGAATGTTGTAATTACTTGATTAGAAAATCCAATTGATCTTCTGGGACTCCGATTGACTTGCCGTGCTTGGCGACGGAGAATAAAAATCTCTAATGTTTCTTGGTTTTATCCGAACGTAAATGCAAATAGTAACGTGCCGGAATCCAAAACACGGAGTTCTAGCGTATGCTCACCAGGTTCGGTATTGCGGATGAGTTTATAAAGCTTACTCTCTTGTATCACTACTATTCCATTGTCGTTTACATCAACTCCCGCTTCTCCGGTAACGCGCTTGCCATCTTGCAAGACTTCAATTTCCACCGGCTTATCCGAACTCGCGACGATATAGACTTCCTTAGCGTTGTATTTGTATACAACCATTGCGTCTTGGATGGATTCCGCATGCTCGCCAGTGATATTCCATATCCCGCCGAGATAGAGCGTGTTAGGAGAAGGTTTCTCCGGTATTATAAAAGTTTGCTTTCCAGATTTTCCCTGCTGTCCGTTACCGAGATATTCGTTTCGCAATGAACCGAAATACGTTTCCGGGCTTTTGGCGGCTGTAGTCTCACTCGTGATAGTTGAAGAGACGAGATTATTTTCGGACAATACCATTTCACTCTCATCCAGTACTTGGGCGCGTTCGGCAAGGAGCTCCCTGATTTTCATCTCCGTTTCTTCGTACGCTCCTTCGCCGATGTGGTCATAGACGATATTGCCGTAAATATCTATCAGATATTTTCTTGGCCAAAAACGATTACCATAGGCATTCCACGTACCATAGTCATTGTCTAGAACTACGGGATAGGTAATGCCGAATTCCTGCATTGCGTTTTCAACATTCTCTTTATTTTTTTCAAACGCAAATTCTGGCGTGTGGATACCGATAATAATCAACCCCTGGTCTTTGTACCGTTCGTACCACGAAGTCACATATGGGAACGTGCGCTGGCAATTGATGCAGGAATACGTCATGACATCCAAAAGAATAACTTTTTCGCCGATATAGTCCGCAATGGTAATAGGGAGATCGTTTGTATTCACAAATCCTGAAGGGTTAACGATCTCTTTGTAGGGAATACCTTCCGGTACTCCTGATGCATTACGCGGAGTAATGTCGGGATTTTGAGGAGATGCAAAAAGCACGGCAACTCCGACGCCGACAAGAATAAGGATAGTAATGCCAAGATGATATTCTTTCCTCATATTATTTTACGCGCTCAAGGAGAATGTTTTCTATCTTCGTGATGTCAAAATAGCCGCTATCAAGAATTGCCGTTTCCAGCTTTTTTTCATATCCCAAGGCAATCAAGAGCCCGAGAACGATAAAAAGAATGCCGATGCCGCGTTTGAATTTACTTTTAGGATCAGAAAATCCCGAGAGTTTACTTGCAAACCGTTCGCCAAGAAGAGCGATAAAAAGCAGTATAAGAGACAAGCCAAGCGTGTATGCTAGTAAGTACGTTGTTCCTAAGAAAAAACTTGCTGGAAGCACCGATGCGAGAATCACAAAATACGTGGGCGAGCATGTAGAGAAGATAGGACCAAGTGCGGCGCCGATAACGATATCTCCCCAGATGCTTTTCTTTTCGTAGCCGGAGCCTAAAAGCTTATTAGAACCAATAGAGAGTTTTGCTATGCCAGGAATCTTGCTCCAAAGGTCGGGGAAGAGGAGCGTGATTCCGAAGAGGAATAAAATACCTCCAGAAATGTACGTCCATACTTCCGGCGAAACCATAATGAATGCCGTTGAAGCTTTGAGAGCGTAGGTAAAAAGAATAATAGAAACAGCAAGAGAGCCGACGACGATGTATGGCGTTGCCTTACTTCTACCGGACGCGGAAGAACCGACGACCACCGGAAGAAGCGGTAAAATACACGGTGCGAGAACGGTCAGTACTCCCGCGATAAACGAAACGGCGAGGAACGTCATACTTATTTAATATTTGAGATAAGGGCGGCAAGGGTTGGGGAGCCAGTCCATTTTGTTATCTGGTTTCCCAAAGAGTCCACTTGTACAAGCGTGTGCTGATAAGTAACACCATATTTCTGTTTGAGCGCGGTTGAGTTGTCATAATTTACGTCAAGGATAGTCACTCCTTCGGGAATGGCGTTCAAGTTTGATTTGATATCCGCATCAAGTGTGCGGCATGTTGGGCACCATGACGCCCGGAAGAAAAGTACTACCTTGCCTTTGTCCGCGAGAGCGAGCTTCTCTGGGCTGTATGCTTCGTATGATCCTTTTTTTGCCATCATTACATCTCCCTTGTCCATCACTTCCGTATCTTTATTCTCCATCATTACGTCCCCTTCTTTTTCCATAACGTTGCTGTCAGTTTTTTCCATCATCGCGCTATCTTCTGTGGCTGTATCGGGCGTAAGCCAGCTATATGAGCCGATACCAACGACCGCGAGCACGATAACTACTATAAGAATTGATTTTGTACTGTTCATAATTTTTTTAAATAATATTGCTAATACCTGTAAGTATATAACAACAAAAAACAATGTAAAGTCTGCTTTACATTCCTGTGGATATCTTTCAAACGTCAACGTTTACTGATACCGCTCAAAATAGATGCGTGCGATTAATTTTGAGACGACCATAACCACGAGTGCGATCGGGATCCACGGGTCAATAGCGTGCGAAAATCCTTGCATAACAAACGCAATCGTAAGGACAGCAAGGCCGGAAAGGTAAGCAATTCTCCCAGCGTTCATTCTGTGGATCATTTCTCGTTCGTCCCCTGATCGTTCTTTAATAACAAATCCAGCTAACACGCACATTACTGTAGCAACGCCGAGTAGTGCGAGCGTAACCGCAAGCGGAGGCATCCAGAGCATAAATGGGTCTGAGAGGAGGATAAGAAGCACGACGAGCACAAGGACTATGACAATATGTAGAATATTATTCTTCATTGCGTAAGATGGAATATGTCTTCCACGGGACGTTTAAAAATATCCGCGATTTTAAGCGCAAGCAAAACCGAAGGGGTATAGTTTCCCTTTTCTATCGCGATAATCGTTTGACGACTCACGCCGACTTTTTGAGCGAAATCTTCTTGAGTTAATCCCTGTTTGTTCCTCAAAAGATAAACGTTATTTGCAACGGATTTTTTCATTGTCTCATTTTGCGGGAGCGCTCATTTTTTATGTTCGCTCTGCAAGCACATAGTAAACCCGACTTTACCACAAAGGCAAGTCGGGGATTTGATGTAAGATAATTCTTCAACGCATGTTCAGGATACTTTTCTGCAAGCACAAAAAAACCGCCGCATCCCAGGTAGGGATAGGACGGTCGTGGAAACCAATTGAGACGAATGAAATGTTCGTTGGTCGTGATGTAATTGCAGATTCTATTTTTGTGTGACGACTTCCAATTCTGAACCATCATAACTTCCTATCGTTCCATTGGGGTGTCGGACGAAATAGAAAAGGCCATGTGCGGTGTGGTAGCCAATAGTACGCCCTTCAATATTCCATTCACGGGTTTGCCAACCTTCTTCTGTCCATTCTTCGCGGAGAGCAATATTTGGCTTGGTTGTTCTCACGAGCGATCCGGTAGGAATCGGCGGAAATCTTTCTTCGGTCATCGAATCCTCCTTGTGACTTAGATGGAAAAGAACACTAAATTATAAAATACACTATTTCGATCGGTGCGGGCAACCGACTTACCACAAGGGCAAGTCGGGTTTAATGTACGTCGAAAGCATACTTGTTTCGACGCGATTTTTACGCTTAAAAATCGGCTGCGGGGCAGGGACATCTCACGCGTCACTTCACTCCTTAAAAACCCTCGGTTTTTAACAATTTTCCTACACGGGAGGAATACCTCTCCTCCCGACCCCTCCTTTCAGTTCGAGTCCTGCCTACAATATAGATACAAAATAAGCCCACTACAGGAGTGGGCTTATTTTGTATATGCTGCGGGGCAGGGACTCGAACCCCGATACCATGCTCCAGAGGCATGTGTCCTACCATTAGACGACCCCGCATTCAAATAAGAATCTAGAAGCTAATAAGTAGAATCTAGAAGATACAAATAAACTCTTTAACTGATTAACTCATTATCTGCTTTTAACTGTTCAACTCATCAACTGTCCACTCATTAACCTCCCCAAATGCTTCGCGTGTAGTATACTTAAACTTATGAGGAAAAACAAACCGATTCTTGTTTGGATTTTTCTTGTTGTTATCCTCGGCGTTGTTGTATTTTTCGCGTGGAAATTGATAAGTCCAAATCAGCGGAACGTTGCCGCATGGAAAAATGCAGACGTACGCTGCCTTTCAAATCGCGAACCGGTAAGCGGAGGGGATTATTCTGTACTACAAATTCTGGTGGACGGCTCACCAGAAGCTATTCCGGAACAAATCGGTGTAGCAAAGCGTTGCATGGCGGAACTTTATACGTCGGATATATCGGGAACAATCTATATTGATCCTGCGACTCCGGAGAAAACATTTACGCTTGGTCAATTTTTTAAAATTTGGAGAGAGCCGATGGAACGCGAGGGATATAAAATGCATATGACGGTAAACGGACTTCCTAATACACAATTTGAAAATCTAGTTTTAGAAGACAAACAGCTTATTATTCTGGAATATGACCGAAAATAATAATCAAAATACGGGGCAGCAGGCAGCGCCGAACGCGGAAGCTGAAAGCAGTCATCGGCATACGGAGAGTATTGAAGAGATGAAACAGCAATTGGAAGGGAATCCAAACCAGATTTCCGTCATTAAGCTTGTGGACGCGATTGTTGTTGCAGCTTTTGAAGCTCGTGCTTCGGATATCCACGTTGATCCGGAGGGGGATAAAATCCGCATCCGGTTCAGAATTGACGGCGTTCTTCACGACAATTTTTCTCTGCCAAAAAATCTGCAATCGGAACTTGTAACGCGCATTAAAATTCTTGCCGGCCTTCGCACGGACGAACATCAAGCCGCGCAAGACGGAAGGTTTAAGATGCAAGTTCCGGGCCACGACCACTTAGACGTCCGTGTTTCCATCGCGCCCACATACTATGGAGAAAACTGCGTGATGCGCTTGCTTGCAGAGCAGTCACAGGGGCTTTCGCTGGAATCTCTCGGATATTCTGTAAAAAATCTTGAAATTTTAAACAGCTCGATGCGCCGCCCGTACGGCATGATCTTGGCAACGGGACCAACCGGTTCCGGAAAAACGACATCGCTCTATGCGGTGCTTAAAAAATTAAACATCCCGGACGTATCTATCATTACGATTGAAGACCCAATTGAATACTCCATCGGCGGCATTGACCAAGTGCAGGTGAATACGAGAACCGGACTTACGTTCTCAGACGGACTGCGCTTTATCTTGCGTCAAGATCCGAACATTATCATGGTCGGCGAAATTAGAGACGACGACACGGCAAAAATCGCAGTTAACGCCGCGATGACGGGGCACTTAGTGCTCTCCACGCTCCACACAAATGACTCTGCGACGACTCTTCCTCGGCTTTTAGACATGGGAGTAGAGCCCTTCCTAATTGCTTCCACAATCAATATTGCGATCGGCCAACGCTTGGTACGCAAAGTGTGTAATGATTGTAGGGCAGAACGGCAGTTAAAACCGGAAGAGATTGTATCGCTTAAAGGCACGGTGCCGGATAAATATTTAAATCGCGACCAGACATTTGTGGTCGGAGTAGGGTGCAAGAAATGTGAAGGAACTGGCTACAAAGGCAGAATCGGTATCCATGAAGTCCTTCAAATTACGGAACCGATCCGCAAACTTATTATGCAGAGGGCAACCGCGGCGGAGATTCGGAGAGCCGCAATCGCGGAAGGGATGGTACCCATGTTGGAAGACGGTATTGAAAAAGCGATGAGCGGAGTAACTACAATAGAAGAAGTCTTACGTGTATTCCATGAATAAAAAATTTGAAAACATGTTTTTGCACGTTTCGTTGGATGAAAGAATTCTTTTCACCAAGAATCTTGCGCTTGCGTTAAAATCTGGCATCTCGCTCGTGAATAGCTTGAAGCTGATTGACCGGCAGACAAAAAGCAAATCCTTTAAAAAAGTTTTAGCATCGCTCATGGAAGACGCGAATCGCGGAGTTTTCCTTTCGGATGGGCTCGTGAAATTCAAAAATATTTTCGGAGATTTATTTATCAACGTCATCAAAGTCGCGGAAACAAGCGGTACGTTGCCGGAAAACTTGATTTATCTCGGCAATGAGCTCGGAAAAAAAGCTGAGCTGCGGAAAAAAATCCGCGGTGCGCTTATCTACCCGATTATTATTTTAATCGCGACAGTCGTCATTGGCGTAACGATGGTGGTCTTTGTATTCCCAAAAATTCTTCCGCTTTTTGAAAATACGGACGTCGTACTTCCATTTACCACGCGTACGCTTATTTGGTTCTCCGCAGTCATCTCCTCATACGGCATTTGGATCGGCTTGGGACTCATCGCTCTCTTTATCGGGCTTCGTTTCTTACTCAAATTAAAGCCGATAAGATATATCTATGACAGCTCGCTCTTTTATGTTCCTTTTTTGGGAAAATCTATTGTGAACTACAACATTGCGAACTTTACACGTACCTTCGGATTACTCCTTACGAGCGGCGTGCAAATCACAGAAGCATTGAACATCGCAGCGCTTACGCTTACGAATACCGTCTATCGGAGCGAGCTGGAAGAAGCGGCGAACGGCGTGCGCAAAGGAGAATTCCTTTCAAAATTTATTACAACGCGCCCTCGCCATTTTCCGATTATCGCTTCTAACATGATTGAAGTGGGCGAAAACACAGGCAATCTTACTGAAAATTTGAAATATCTTTCCGAGTACTACGAAAACGAAGTTGATGATTTTGTAAAAAACTTATCCAGCATCTTAGAACCGATTTTACTCCTCGTTATGGGTGGTATTGTGGGGTTTATCGCGCTTTCATTTATTACGCCGATTTATCAGGTGACACAAACGATTAGGTAAAAATAGAATAAGGAATAAAGAATAAGGAATTAAGAATGAAGCAAAAAATACAAATCCTTTATTCTTTATACTTGATTCTTTATACTCGTTTATTCTTGTGCACAACCCTTCGCACGGAAGGCGGGGTATAATAAGAAGTAATGCGCTTTTCATTTTTGAAACAAAAGCGTGGCGTTACATTGCTTGAAACGCTCATTAGCATAACGATACTTTTGATTATCGCTGTTAGCGTGTATCGCGGATTTTCCGCGCTCTTAGATATTCTCGGAGCATCACGTACGCGTATCGCGGCTGCTCAAGTTGCGAATGAGCAAATAGAAATTATTCGTAATCTTCCGTACGCAAGTGTAGGTACGGTGGGAGGCGCGCCGACAGGAGTTATTACAGCGCTGGTTACAAAAGAAAAAGGAGGGCTTACGTTTACAATAGAAACAACTATTCGCAATGTGGACGATCCGTTTGACGGATTGCTCGGCGGCTCGCCAAACGATCTTTCTCCTGCGGATTACAAACTAATTGAATTAAATATCACATGCGTGTTGTGTGATGACCCCACGACGTTTACATTTACAGGAAGAGCGGCTCCTAAAGGATTAGAGACGGCAAGCACGAATGGAGCGTTATTCGTTCAAGTAGTGGACGCTAATGGGCAAGCAGTTTCGGGGGCGACTGTTACTATCACAAATACAACAGTAGTTCCTAACATCAATATTACTGACGTTACAGATGCAAGCGGATTTTTAAAAATTATTGATGCTCCGCCGGCAGTCCAGTCGTATCGTATTACAGTAAGCAAATCAGGATATTCTTCGGATCAGACCTACACATCAAGCGTAGCAAATCCTAACCCTACAAAGCCCCATGTTACGGTTGCCATACAGACGGTGACTCAAGCGACATTCTCTATAGACCGCGTGAGTACAATTAATGCTTCCAGTCTTACACAAACCTGCGGAGGAGTCGGGAGTTTTGATTTTAGAGTAACGGGGAGCAAACTTATCGGCACCGCTCCCGATGTTCCAAAATTTAATCAAACGGTTATGACGAACAGTTCAGGACTACTTACATTAAATACTATAGAGTGGGGCAATTACGTTATGGATTTCACTCTGGATTCTAATTTAGATGTGTTAGGTACCATCCCGGGGCTTCCGCTTACCGTAAACCCAAATAGTACGCAAGATTTTAAAATTATTACGGGACCGAAAAATCCACGCGCGCTCGTCGTTACGGTCCGCGACGCGACGAATTCCCAGCCGCTTGCGAACGCAAGCGTAGTTATTGATTCGGGGCCCTACAGTGCGATAAAGACGACAGGTAAGGGATCTCTCACACAAACGGATTGGTCCGGCGGAGACGGACAATTAGTTTTTGGAAGCGATACGCAATATTTCAGCCAGGACGGAAATATTGTAACCAATAATCCTGTAGGGGACATAACGCTCGCGGAAACGGAGCCGTCCGTATACGCTGCTTCAGGAAACCTTACTTCGTCTCTCTTTGATACAGGTTCGCCCAGCAACTTTTTTCATCTCACATGGGAGCCGATAAGCCAACCTGCTGAAACTAACGTGAAATTTCAAATCGCGAGTGCGACTACGACAACACCATTTGAATGGACGTATCTCGGTCCTGATGGTACGGAAGGCACCTATTACACAACGAGCGGTACTGCTATTGCCGCGGAGCATAACGGCGACCAATATATTAGGTACCGTGCATTTTTGGAAACCGCGAGCACAACCTTTACTCCGTCCATTTCCGACGTGGGGATTACGTTCGCTTCCGATTGCGTTCCTCCCGGCCAGGCATATTTTGGTGGGCTTGCAATTGATACCTATAATGTAGACGTTACTATTCCGGGCTTCGCTCCGGAAAGCCAGCTCATGACAGTAAATAATGATTGGCAGGAATTAGAAGTAATGATGAATCCGCAATAAATGATATGAAGAAAAAAATATATAATGTTCGTCGCGTTTTGCTAAACCACGACATCTTCGTCGCTCTTCGCTCCTCGAAAGGTTTTACGCTGATTGAGTTTTTGATTACATTTGCCGTCATTCTTGCGGTTGGTGGCGGCATTGTCGTATTCCAGAGGGATTTATTTGTATTCAATTCATACATTGGAAAATCTCTTTCCATCGGACGGGATGCGGAGCGGGTGGTGCGTGATATCGTGAGAGAAGTTCGATCTGCTTCCCAATCTAGTATTGGGGCATATCCGATAGAAATTGCGAAAGACAATGAGTTTATTTTCTTTGCCAATATTGATAAAGGGGCAGAGCGCGAGAGAATTCATTACTATCTTTCCGGCGATGAACTAAAAAGGAGTATTATTTACCCCACCGGTCAGCCGCTTACTTACAGTACAACGACAGGAGCGCAGGAAAGTGTGCGGACGGTGCTTAGGAATATCATCTCAACTACCACTCCTATTTTTACGTACTATAATAATACCTATGCGGGTACGACGACACCGCTTACCCAACCCGTTCCGGTATTAAACATTCGTGTCGTAGGTATCATGATTACTGTTGACGAAGTATTAAATCAACTTCCTCCTCCACTCTCATTTTCCAGTAAAGTTACTATTAGAAATTTGAGAGATAATCCGTAAACCATAACCATGTGTAGTTTCAAAAAAAACAAATTGACGACAAGGAGTGGACAGATGCTTATCCACACCCTTCTTTTAATGACGCTTTCCGTTGCCTTTCTTACCGTACTTACGAATCTCGCGCTTACTAATATTACGGAAGTTACTCGATCGGTGCAGTCCGAGCAAGCATTCCAAATCGCCGAGGCGGGAATTGAATATTATCGGTGGCATTTAGCGCATTCTCCAGAGGACTATACTAACGGTACCGGACTTCCCGGTCCATATGCTGTTGATTATTATAATCGTGAGGGAAATAAAATTGGGCAATTTATTTTAACTATTACAGCCCCTATTCTTGGTTCAACGGTTACAACAATACGCTCCACCGGCATATTAGACGATGCGCCGGGAAGTGCGCGCACTATTGAAGCAAAGATGGGTATTGCATCATTTACAAAATTTGCTGTTGTGGCGAACGACACGATGTACTTTGGTGTGGGTACGGAAACCTTTGGACTTATTCACTCCAATGGAGGAATTCGTTTTGACGGACTTGCCCATAATTTAATCACGAGCGCCGTTGCGAGCTATAACGATCCCGATCACTCGGGACAAGATGAATTTGGCGTTCATACGCATGTTTCGCCCGTTGATCCGCTTCCTCCAGCACAGGTTCCCGAACGACCAGATGTCTTCATGGCGGGCAGGCAATTTCCAGTTCCAGCAATTGATTTTGACGGCATTATTGCAGATTTGGCGGAAATAAAATCCGATGCACAAGCAAATGGAACTTATTTTCCGGATTCCGGCCAATCTGGTTATGACGTCATTGTAAAAACTAACGATACGTTTGATGTATATCGGGTAAACAGTATCGTTCCAAAACCACAAGGATGTTCTAACGTTGTAGCGGATAACGACTGGGACACGTGGAGCGTCAATACAAAGACATTTTTAGGTAATTATCCCTTTCCTGCAAACGGACTCATCTTTTTTGAAGATGATATTTGGGTAAGTGGGCAAATTGATTCCGCACGCATTACGATAGGCGCCGCGCGTTTCCCCGAAACTCCCGGACAGATTAAAAATATCAATATCAATAATGATCTTCGGTACACGAATTACGACGGGACTGACGTTATTGGTCTTATCTCCCAAAACGATATCAACGTAGGGTTATATAGTGAAGATGATTTACGTATTGACGGTGCTCTCATTTCTAAAAATGAGCGAATCGGGCGCCTGTATTACCGTGCTCCAACGGAAAATAATACCTATTGCGGGCCTGAAGCCCTGCGGGATACCGTGACCCTTTTTGGCATGTTGGCCACAAATGAACGCTATGGATTCAGCTGGACCTGTGGGGGAGTGTACTGCTCAGGATACGAAACCCGTACCATTATTTACGATAATAATTTACTCTTCAGTCCGCCACCCGGATTTCCATTAACGTCTGACCAGTACGAAGTTTTCTCGTGGGAAGAGATCCGTTGATCAGTTAATCAGTGGACAGTTAATGAGTTGAACAGTTTAAGAAACGGAGATTGATTTCTTATCGGTCTTAAAATAAAAAAGAGCTCCCTCCCGTACATGATGTACGAAAGGGAGCTTTGTTCCTGGGCTAGGAGGGCTTGCGAACGCCGGCAAACCACCAGTCGTCGTCCCAGTCGAGGTCGTCGCGGTTGACGAACACCCCGCGCCCGTCGTGCCAACGGCCGAACGTGGCGTAGCACCAGTTGCCCTCGGCATCCTTCCAGTGAGTGCCGTGAGGCTTCTCATCCGCGAAGGCGGGGTCGGCTTCGTTCACGGCGGCGAGGGAGTAGGGGTCGGCGGGATTGAGGCCACGCAGATCGAACTCATGTGCAAGGTCGTCATCGGAGATGAAACCGTTGCGGTTTGAGAGGTCAGGTTTGAAGAACACAACCTCCACTTCATCGGCCGAGGCCTTAGGCATCGCATCCACGATCTTGCGGTACGTGTACTGCGCGCGATGAGTGGCATCGAGCGCCTCTTGTGGAGAGCGGCTGCGATTCACGTTGACCGTACGGACGATGAGATTCGAGATCGCGTGAGTGCAATCGCGGAAGGGAGCGAACATCATCATTCCAAGATTCGGGATACCGAGAACGTGTTGAGCGACATCCGAGGTGATCTGGGAACGATGCTTGCGCATCGCGTCGCGAAGTTTGTTCACGGCATTTTCGATCTGGCCGTCAGTCATTTCGGTTGCGGTCATGATCTTCGTCATGGCGTCATCCTTTCTTGTTTTCCGTCGGCTGGCGGATTTCCTCTGCGCCGAGGAGGCACTATGGTCCGATGTGGTCATAGCGAGGAGAGGCCTTTCACTAGGTAGGGAATAAGCCGCTTTTCGCTATGACCATCTAAATTCGTATCAAAGAGCTATGAACATATTATAGCATACTTTTATGTATTCTGTCAATATGCCACAAAAAAGCCGCATCATCTGCGGCCTTCTTGTTGTATATTTTTTTCGCTTTATACTTTATTCCTTATACCTACTACTTTCCTTAATTCTTATAATACACTCGTTTCGTACTAAACTCTCGTGCGATGAAGAAGATTATCAAGATAAGAAGAATGATGAGAAGAATCCATCCGAAGGGAATAGAGAGTCCAAAGATAGATGCAAGGAATCCTGAACCGCTGACCGTAAACGTGCGGTATGCGCTTGTGGATTGATCCTGATTGTTTGCGTCGCGATAATTCATAACAGCACCAGCAGTAAGCGTGTCGCCGGTTTCCATATTGTCTCTTACACGCAATGTAAGTCGTACGGAATTTTGATCCAGCGGATTAAGATTTCCAAGGTTAAAGGTTACAACGTTATTTGATTCAGAAGCTACCGAATTCGAAGATGAAATAAATTCCAATCCATCGGAAAGCGTGATGCGGAGCATAAGACGAGATACCGCGTGACGATCACTGTCATTCCAATAGTTCAATGTGTAGATAATCGTTTCTCCCGGAGCCGGATTATTATTGTCAGCTGTTGGAGAAAGTACTATTGACGGAGAAATTTGAGAAACTGGAGTGGATGGTTTTGGAGGCGTTGTCGGTTGTGGCGGAACAAAGACGCTTCGCGTTTTAAAGCTCGTTATCGTTCCGTAGGATGTGCCAAAGTTATTTGTTGCGGTTACGCGATAATAGTAGGTAGTATTCGGCGAAAGGCTAGGAAGGAACCATGAGAAAGGAATTGATCCTTGTCCAAATCCAATATCGCGAGAAACAGTTGAATTGCCGAGCGATGGAGTCGTACCCCATTCAAAGCGTGCAGTCGTCTGCGATCCGCGAGGATCAACAGTGCTGTTTAACTGCGCGGAGATAGTTTCTACAAGTGAAGCGCCATTTGTGGAAACAAAGGGAATATTACCCGATCCATTGAATCCCGATGAGGTATTAAATGAGAGGACAGAGCCGTATACGGTACCGAAACTATTCTGTGCAACAGCGCGGAAGTAGTACGTGGTATTCTGTGAAAGATTAAAGAGGCTAGTGAAGTATGTTGAACCTCCAAATCCGCTTCCAATGAATTGCTGATTGGTTGTATTGCCGAGCGACTGCGAAGTGCCATATTCAAACCATGCATTCATTTGCGATCCGTTCGGATTTGCGAATCCTTGAAGCGTTGCCGATGTTTGATTGATTGATGTTGCATTCAAGGTTGAAACAGTTGGGAAGTTGCCCTGCGAACCGCCGCTGCCAGATGTCGTAAATGAGAGGATACTGCCATAACTTGTGCTAAACGTGTTTTGTCCGACTGCACGGAAGTAGTAGGTAGTATTTGGAGCAAGATTTTGGATGGTGGATGAGAAATTCAAACTGGAATTTCCTGAACCGATACCCATGGATGCAGTTGAATTGCCGAGGAATTGTGAAGTGCCGTATTCAAACCAGCCGCTCGTGAAAGCAGAGTTCGGATTTACGGATCCATGCAAGGTTGCGCTATTCGCACTAATATTGCTTGAAAAAATCGTGTTCACAAATGGGCTGCCCGATCCGCCACCACCTCCGGTATTTCCACCTTGGGTAGTAAAGGAAAGAATGCTTCCAAATGTGGTCCCTGAAGAATTCTGCGCGACAACGCGGAAGTAATAGGTAGTATTCTGTGAAAGATTAAAGAGTGAAGCACTTACATTAACGTTCCCATTTCCGTTGCCGACAGTCTGAGAACCAACCGTGTTGCCAAGACTGAATGATGTGCCCCATTCAAATCGAACGTCAGTAAAGCCGCCATTTGGATTTACGGTACCGTTCAAAAGCGCACTGTTCTGTCCCACCCCGGAAGCGCTGTTCGTAGTTGCGGAAGGTGCCGATCCTGAAGATTGATTCGCCTGCGTAGTAAAGGAAAGGATGCTTCCTTGGGTTGTGCCGTAACTATTTGATCCGACGGCGCGGAAATAATAGGTCGTATTCGGAGAAAGATTTTGGATTGAGAACGAATAGTTTACGGATCCGTTGCCACTGCCTACGTTTTGATTGCCTACGGTGTTGCCGAGCGACTGCGAAGTGCCATATTCAAACCATGCGTTGGTTGAGTTGCCGTTTGGATTTGCGGAACCCTGAAGTGTTGCGGATGTTTGTTCGATGCTATATGCAGAGAGGGTAGTAATGTTCGGTGCTGATCCGGACTGTCCTCCACCTTGAGTTGTAAAAGAAAGGATAGTTCCTTCACTTGCTCCAACATTAGACGCTCCGACCGCCCGGAAATAATACGTCGTGTTTGGGGAAAGATTATTAATAGATTTGGAAACGTTTACGAAGGAAGATCCGCTTCCTGCTGATTGCTGATTTGTTGCGTTTCCGAGTGATTGCGATGTACCCCACTCAAACCATACATCGGTATTTTTGCCTTCAGGGTTTACAGAAGCATTTAAAGTTGCGGAAGTCTGACTTACATTAGTCGCTGGTTTTGTGATTACCGTTGGAAGGGAACCTGTAGGAGGATTGTCGGTCGTAGTGAAGCTGACTATTGCTCCATAGCCGATGCCGAATGTATTTTTAGAAACTGCACGAACATAATAGGTAGTTCCCGCGGTAAGGCTTGATACTGATGCGGAAAAATCAGTACTTAACGATTTTGGATAACTTGTAATATTGTGTCCCGTTGAGAATGAATTAGAGGGCGTAAGGGAAGGGCTTGTGCCATATTCAAACCACGTAATGACATTTCCAGTAGAGGATTGCGTTTCGTGGCCAGAGAAAGTTGCGGATGTTTTGGTTACATTTTCAGCGGAAAATGTAGTGACGTCTGGTGCTGACGTTGCGGAAACGGGGAACGCGAACGCAAGGGCTCCTATGAGTCCAAGTGCTATAAATACTGTATTTCTGGATAATTTTGCTGTCATACGGGTGTTTTTGATAATTTTACTTCATTAAGATGTGAATATTATGACGTTTAGGGCGTGATATTGTGACGCCTATAGTTCACAGATAATAGTAGATATATATGTATTTGTCAAGGGTAAGGGGTGGGAGGCATTGACAAATCCTCTATATTCGGATATTCTAATTCCCGGAAACTAGTGCATGGTGTCGGATCTACTGGCGTGCATAAGTTACTTGAAAACCAAGAAAGAAGGAGCTCTGTAATGAGCATTTCTCGCTTGTATCTCTGCATGATGCTTCTCATCGCTTTCGCTTGTCATGGGGGAGGCGGCGATGAAATGCTCGCGAGTCCCAAAGCCAGTTTCGGTTTCAAAGGGCGCGGTGCTGACATTCTGAATGTCAGGATCGACAACCCCGACGTCAACGCGACTCACTACGCAAGGTGGTATCTCGGTTCAGGATTTGTTGTGGAGAACCCGGCTGTTCAAGAGGGTTTTCACCAAGAAGATCCTCAGCAGGAAGTTTTCTACCGCGCGCGATTCGCAATTCCTTTGGGAAGAATGGATCCCGGGAGTGACGGCATCGAAACTGGAGTAGTGATGGTGGAGATTGTCCGGAAAAAAAACGGCCAATCAGCATCATCGCCGCCTCAGGACTTTTTCATCTCCCAGTTTACGGGAGGGTTCGTGGAGCCTCCTGGCGGAGTTGCTCTTGCTGCGGTTAACGCAATGAGAGATTCTGTCGTTCGCGGTATTGCCGGGATGCAGAAACTCGACGAATTCGCGAAGGGGCAATTGGTCTTTGATAATCCGCTTCATGCGGCTGTCCAAGATCTGATCGCATTGGATACGCTTGCCAATCTGGTGGAGCGGGCAATGGGAGGTGAGGTAATCTTCCTCGGCTTCCATGGTTCTGAGCTGATTGTGCTGGATACGTTCAGTCTTTCACTCATGGACCGTCTCGTTGCTACTATGAACGGCGCTCTTGCGAACCAATTGGCTCCGAATTCGCCGCCACCGGATATCTCGTCCTTCGGAAGCTTCTACCTCGTGATTGCTCATAACTTTGACGAGGATGCGGCAGACGCAATCAGAGTTGTCGGCGGTGCCGCAAGGTGCGGCTTGTCACTCTACGAAATCGCTCTCCAGGCAGACGGAAGTTCCGTTGCAAAGCTGGACGGTTCGACTCTGGGAGCGATTGCGTGGTTCAACACGTTCGCGACTGGATTCACTTCCGTTCTTATGCTGGATGCGCTTCCTGCGCATGCGGGAGTATCTCAAGGATCATTCGTGATCGTGATGGATGCTTCCGAAAGGATGGTTCCGTACGTGCATGACATTGCGAAATCTCATTTCGGTTCAGGGAACACGTTCTCTACGAAATACGGAGATGAGCTTTCGTCGGCGGGTGAGAAATCCGTCGCAGGTCTTCTTTCCAAGAAGGACATCATTCTGGGTGTCCAAGGTGGATACGTAAACACCTCGGTACCCACAAACGGTTTGCCGCCTCCTGAATTCACTGTGGAGCTCAATGCAGATAAGGTAGGAGGTGAGTACAACACCAATGTCTCAACCGATCCAGCTACAGCCGGCCAAACTCTGGTAATCTTCATCCTCGGATCTGACGGGTTCGTCAGTGGTCAGGAGGTCGTTACCGATTCTTCGGGCGTTGCTGTCGCAGGGCCGTTCAATGGCACTGGCAACGGCTTCGACATCGTGACCGTGGTAAACCCCAACACTGGGGGATTGGAATCCCAGGACGGCACGATCATCACCTTCCCGTGATCGGAGACAAGTCTCCAGTCATGACACAAAACGCACGCGGCGTCTCGGTGAAGAGACGCCGCTCTTTTATTTAAAATACAGGGTTTAGAAATTTGACGAATATAATAGAAAAATGTTTCTATATTAATAGTTCTTAACCACAAAAAGCACAACTCTAGTCAGGAGGGGCAGATGAGTCAAAAGATAGATCGGATTGCGGTGAATGCAGCAATTGAGGTACTTATTTCTCAGAATGATGAAAATGGCGAAGCTGCCCGCACCGTTATTGCTTATGGATCTGAATTGCAGCGATCAGGATTCGTGACATTTGAGAGTGTTAAGAGCACTAAATCATCGGGCAAGAAGATGTCTGGATATTCTCCAGGCCATGGAGATGTCCCAATTCAAGATCAGGAACGCAAAGAACGAAAAGAATGGCAGTTTGGTATTCACAAGGAAAGAATTGGATACTTCCGGCTTTGGAAGGAAGATGAGGGAGAGCTATGCTTCCATCATTTCTGGCAATCAAGTATTGCCACAAAATCCTGTGCTAATAGAGATCCTGATGTGTACGTTCTTGGATATGAAACTACCTCCCTGCAAATGGAATATTTTGCTATTGAGCGCTTGAAAACCATATGGACTTTCAGTATTGGAAGGAGGACGTACACAGTTCAACTCCTTTATCTTGAAGAGATCTATGGCAAGTCGCCAAAAATTTGTGGGATAAGGATTCACTCAAACTCCTCCTAGGGAAACATCTACCGCTTTCTTTCTTCTGAAAGGAGGCGGTCTTTTTTTAGACCGATACGAAGCAGAATATGCAAATGATACGAAACAATAGGTTCGTCGCGTTTTACTAAACTACGACATCTTCGTCGCTCTTCACTCCTCGAACTGATCAACTGTCCACTCATCAACTTCTTTAACTAGTTGTTAGTCGTATCAAAAATACTTGTACTTCTGCCTTGGGGAGCTTGCGGAGCTTTTGGTTTGCGCCGTTCGTAAATTACGAACGAAAGGCCAAGAAGCGTTGCGAAGACAATTCCTCCTACAACAATGACTCGTTTTCTAGTAAAGGGATTCACTCCTCCTAGATCGCCAATTGTGAACGGAATCGGATCGCCAACGAGTTCGGGGACACCGTTTCGTATCGCATAAATTTTAACTAAATATTTTCCGTTGCCGAGGCGTTCCACAATAACCTGACGTGAAGCTGCATCTACAAAGAGACTTTTTTGAAGAATATTATTTTCGTCAAAAATATCAATTCGGTATCCGGTAATCCCATCGGTATTTTCCGGAGCTTCCCAGGAAATAGTAACCGTGCCGGTACCGTCCTCGTTGTCTTCGGTCGCAGCTGACTCTTCGCCAGATCCGGATCCTGTAGGCGGTTCGTTATCTCCACCGGTTGGCGGAGGTTCGTTTCCGGAAGGAGGATTATTATTGTCTGGAGGAGGGGGTGGTGGCGGGGGAATAAATGCACCACAGTTTGGATCTGTGAGATCAATCAGTCCATCACCATCATTATCTATATTGTCTGAGCAGAGAGCTTGCGTGTTTTCAACTCCTCCAGTTGGCGGAGGCGGAGGCGGAGGCGGAGGCGGCGGAGGCGGCGGTTCGTTGTCTCCACCGGTTGGCGGAGGAGTTCCGGACGAGGGGCTTTCAAATGTTCCTGAAACATTTGTTTCGTTTCCCCAATTGTCTTTTGCAAATAGGATATAGGAATAGGTCTCATCAGGAATTACGGAGATCGTAAGTGTGCACGGAGTTTGTACGTAGGGGCAGACAGTGTAATTGCCGATGTACGCTGTACTTTGCGTTCCACTACCTTCCGGCCCGTACGTTACACGGTAATCCACAGGCTCATTCGCGGTAAAAGAAATTTTGACTGAATTCAATGAAAGTTCAGTTACCGTCGTCGTTCCAAGAATTGGGGGAGCGGTTTCATTTGTTTCATAGAGTCCATATTTAAACGCAAAACTTTGATCGTCTTGGCCTAAAAGCGCGGGCTCTACAGGGAAAAGAGTTGAAGCTCCTGCATTATGCGTAAGAATTTGGAATTGAGTTGAATAATGTAGTTGAAGATTCGGCATCGTCGTCACCATACGGATGCGATATTTTTTTGTGACGGTAATCGGAATTTGCGTGTCCAAATCTACATGGAATTTTGTTCCTCCATATTTTTCCGCAATAGTAGGAATGGTAACTGTTTTTGAACTGAGGAGCGTATTTGCTTCGTCACGGATTCCAAATGTAGCAGTTCCGGATGATCCAGTATTCGTGAGCCACACGTCAAAGCCGCTCAAAAAATCATTTGCTGCGTAGAATGGTTGGGCGGGCGTTTCTCCGAATGCGGCGAGCAGGCTTTCGTTGTCATCGGGAGCAAATTCAAAAAAGTTCGTGCCGTGCGCGAATGCAGTGCTTACGACAACAACTCCCAAAAAGATCGCGAGTAATCTATGGAGAAAGAGCATTGCCTTAATTGTATCAGGAAATGTGAAAAGAGCAGAAAAAGCTCGAGTGTTCTCATGGTGTACTAAAGCCCATATTTTCGGCTATAATCCATTCTATGGAGCCCATAAAACCAGATGATTCTTATCTTGAGGGGTTAAAGAAGCGCTCTATGGAGCCTATCAAGTCAGAGAATTCTTATCTGGATGAGCTTAAAAGCCGTTCCAAACAAACTCGTGCTTATACGCGTTATCAGGATACCGGCGTGCAGATTGCGTATCTCTTAGGAGATCTGAAGCATAAATCGCTCTATATTAAGCTTGCAAAAGAAGGAGATGCAGATATGCTTTTCCGTCTTGCAAAGAGTATTGCGGAAAATAAATTAATCAAAAATCCCGGAGCATATTTTATGCGCCTAGTTACTAAAAAAGACGATTCCAAATCACATGAAAATCGTAACGATAGAAAACGACGATAAAGCGGAGATTCTCAAAACAAGAATTCCTGATGTTGATATTCACGCGATGAATAAGAGTGTTATTCGCGAACTTGCACGTGATATGCGCAAAATTATGCGCGCCGCGGATGGCGTCGGTCTTGCCGCGAATCAAATCGGATTGAATATTAGAATGTTTGTAGCAGAAGTACCTGGCGAACGTGGTGGTCGCCCGAAATTTTACGCCCTCTTAAATCCCGAAATTATTAAAGTTTCTAAAGAGAAGCAAGTTGTGGAAGAAGGGTGTCTGAGTGTTCCCGGTATATTCGGTCCAACTCCGCGAGCCGAAAAAATAACTTTCGTGGGATACGATGCGAATGGGAAAAAAGTAAAAATAAAAGCCTGGGGTTTTCTCGCGCGCGTACTTCAGCATGAAACTGATCATTTGAACGGACATCTCTTTACGGAAAAAGCTAAATCTTTGCATCCCGTAGAAATAAAAAAAGTATAAGGAAGAAGGTATAAGGTATAAAGGTATGTCAAAAATAATTAATTTCACTGATCTTATTGCATGGCAAGAGGCGCATAAAGTAGTTTTGTCGTTATATAAAGCTACGGAACAATTTCCTAATAAGGAAATATATGGACTTACTAGCCAAATGCGCCGCGCCGCTATTTCTCTGACAAGTAATATTGCCGAAGGATTTTCTCGTAAATCTTCAAAAGAGAAAATACAATTTTATGCCATTACGTTGGGTTCAAATACCGAATTACAGAATCAACTTATGCTTGCTCGAGATCTGGGATATATTCCGCCGGAGCAGTTTCATTCTATATTTCAAGATATAATAAGAGTTCATAAACTAACTAATGGTCTTATTCGCGGTCTTCGGGAAGCATAATTCGCCTTATTCTTTATTCCTTATACCAAATACCTACTCATGAAATTCGCTTTCCTTGGTACTCCTGAATTTGCAAAAATTGTTCTTGAACAGCTGATAAGGGAAGGAATGCCCCCTACAGTCGTGGTATGCAATCCTGACCGCCCCGTGGGTAGAAAACACGCCATCACTCCTCCTCCGGTGAAAATATTAGCGGAAGAACACAAGATTCCTGTATTCCAGCCAGAAACTCTTATCAGAGACGAGTGGCAAGTAAGAATGAAAGGCGTTGAGTTTGCCGTTGTCGCCGCATACGCAAAAATACTACCAAAAGAAATTTTGGATATTTTTCAAAAAGGCATTATTGGCGTACATCCTTCGCTTCTGCCGGAATTCCGTGGATCTACTCCGATCCAAAGCGCAATTATTTCGGGAGTAAAAGAAACGGGCGTAACTTTATTTATAACTGATAAAAAAACAGATCACGGCCCGATATTGGCTATAAAGCGTTTTAAAATAGCTTCAAACGATACGTCGTTTACGCTTATGAGCAAACTTGCGGAACTAGGAGGAATGCTTCTTGTGGAAACTATTCCTCAATGGGTAAGTGGGAAGATTAAGCCGCACGAGCAAGACCACAAGAAAGCAATAATGACTAAAAAGATTCAGACGACCGAGGCATATATTAATCCTGAAGATTTAACCATTGCAGAAGATGGAGATAAAGAAAAAGCAGGCGTAATCGAAAGGAAAATTCGCGCGTTCAATCCGGAACCCGGTGCATGGACGATGAAAGATGGAAAGCGCCTTAAGCTTCTCCAAGCAATTGTAAAAGACGATAAGCTAGTGCTTCAAAAAATACAGTGGGAAGGGAAAAAACCAACGAAGAAATAAAATATGGATAAACTTCGGCTTTTTGCGGCAATTCCGATACCGGACGACATTGTGAAGAGGATCTTTAAAGAACTTGAGTCGGTAGAGAGAAATATTAGTTTCCCGATCCGTTTTATACGAACGGAGGATATGCATATTACACTCACATTTCTTGGAGAGCAAAAAAAAGATGTCATTGCGAGCATAACAAATGCTCTTTTACATACCGCGGAGCGGTTTGATTCGCCGCGCATAACATTCACGGATATTACGTATGGCCCTAAAAATCGAGGAGAGCATGTGTATACGCCACGCATGATTTGGCTGAATGGTTCCGTAGAAACGTCAGATGCGCTCGGTAAAATTAAAGAAGATTTTGAAGATCAATTATTAGACGAAGGATTGCGATTCACAAGAGAGTATCGAAAATTTACTTGTCATGTCACGCTCGCGCGGTTTCAAGCAGAGCATAAGATTGATTCTTCGGAACTTAATATTCCGTTTAATGTTGCCTTTGACGCATCAGAAATCCAACTTGTGCAATCGCGTCTTAAAAAATCGGGTTCTGAATACGAAACATTAGCGGAGTTTGAATTCCAGGAACAACCGAGCAATTAATTAGTATAATATCTGAACTTTTCTTGTAGTTAATTTTAGGTTGTTAGTTATGCGTAATTTTTGTACACTAATATAATGAAAGCTTTTTGGAAACATCAACTTGGAACTATCGGTGCGGCACTTTTGATTGTTGTTGTGCTTGGCGCTGGTTTTTTCTATGTCGGATACCGTGTTGGCAGTGAAAATCCGAAAACAATCCTCGTACAGGGTGTTTCAAACATAAATGATACGACGAAGGATGTTGATTTTGCTCTTTTTTGGGAAGCGTGGAACTTGCTTAAGAATACTCACTTAAAAGGCGAGGAGGTGAGCAATCAAGATTTTCTCTATGGCGCAATAGAGGGTATCACGACTGCGATTGGCGATCCGAACACAAACTTTTTCCGTCCGGAAGATTCTAAAAAATTTGAAGAAGATATTAGTGGAAAATTTGGCGGTATTGGTGCAGAAATAGGTATGCGCGAAGATCAGGTTGTCGTTGTTGCTCCGCTTAAAGCTTCTCCTGCAGAAAAAGCGGGACTGAAGAGCGGGGACTCCATTATTGCTGTTGATGGTCATCCAACGGCCGGACTCACCGTGGGCGACGCAGTTAAATATATTCGCGGCCCCATCGGCCAAGCAGTAGTTTTGAGCATTCTAAGAGAGGGGTGGTCGGAGATTAAAGATATTTCTATCGTAAGGGATACAATAACGGTTCCTACGTTAAAACACGAGGTTCTTGATGGGAATATCTCACACATCAGTATTTATAGTTTTAACGAGATCGCCCCTCGGGAGTTTGCAGAAGCGGCGCTTGCTGCGACCCTAAATAACACAAACGGAATTATTCTGGATGTCCGCAATGATCCGGGAGGGTACTTGGAAGTCGCGATTAATATTGCGGGTTGGTTTTTAAACAAGGGAGATATTGTGGTCAGCGAAAAATTCAAATCAGGGCCGGATCGGGTATTCCGAGCAGACGGTAACGGTCTTTTAAAGAACATTCCCGTGGTGGTACTTATGAATCAAGGATCCGCTTCCGCGTCAGAAATTCTCGCCGGAGCGCTTCGTGACCAGCGTGGCACAAAGCTTGTAGGGGAGCATAGTTTCGGTAAAGGCACGGTACAGGAGCTTCTCCCGCTCCGCGACGGCTCTAAGCTTAAAATCACAATAGCAAACTGGCTTTTGCCGAATGGTACTATCATTGAAGAAAATGGTTTGAAACCCGATATTGAAGTCACGATAACGGAAGCAGATGTAACTGCCGGGAAAGATCCACAGCTCAAAAAAGCAATTGAAGTTTTGCAGGCAGAAATTGAGAACAGAGAACAGCCGGTCGCGATAACAGAATAAGTATACTAACCATATGACCCGAGTAGTTCTTATCAAAGACGTAAAAGGCCTCGGTAAAAAGATGGAAGTAAAAGACGTTGCCGATGGCTACGCCAGGAATTTTCTTATCCCGCGGCAACTTGCCACACTCGCGGATGAAAAGATATTGAAAGAAAAATTCGCATGGGACGCGAACATTGCTCAAGATTCTGAAGACAGAACGAGTCTTGCAAAACAGATTGGGAGGAAGGAATTTATTTTTTTTGTTAAAACAGGGGAGCAGGGTCAGATTTTTGAATCAGTACACGCTGAAGATATTGATATAGAAATCGCAAAGCACGGTTTTGCAGCAGGGAAAGCAATTTTAGAACGTCCGATTAAAGTGCTGGGAATGCATGACGTCGTTATTGATTTTGGTAAAGGAATTAAAGGAACGGCAAAAGTGCGTATAGAGGCGAAGAAAAAATAAAGTCCCCCGCAGCGCGTGCGGGGGTTCGAGAGTTTTTATAAATCTTGGATAAAGAAGTTGTCTCCAAGCTTTACCCATTCGGCATTATCTTCCGGCTTGTCTTGATGTAGAGTCCTCGTGACATAGAGGAGGCGAGGAAAGCAGGATTTCTCTCCAGGATGAGGGGCATGATCCAAAGAGTCATCCAAATACAAAATTGAATGCTTTTCTAGTCTGTGTGTTTCGAAATCTTCCCTCCAGTCCGGGCTATCTGGGCATGGAGCTGCGACCCAAAAGCCTTTCTCTGCATTCTTCAGTTCGGTTGTGGGTTTGGGGGATTTAAAGAATGGAGCCAGATGGACACCAACAAGAGTTCCAAGAGCAAAAACCATGACAAATTCTACTGGTCTGGGAAATATATGGAGAAAAGAAAAACTCTTCTTAATGGGCATGACGGTGTTTCCTTTTGAGTTAGGAAAGATCGGGGCGTATCGGGAACTAAAATAGTTATAGCACGGCATATGTGTTTTGAAAAACACAAATCAAAGCAAAATAAAAACCGCCTTCAATACTGAAAGCGGTTTTTATTTTGATGGGGCTTCTACGGTGACAAGCTTGATTTTCGCAGGCGTGCCGTCAAATCGAGTCTTTCTTTTGGATGCAATCCGTACCGTTCCTGCGGTTACGGCATAGAGCGTGTCGTCTCCTCCTTTGCGGACGTTCTTTCCTGCTGAAAAGTATGTCCCGCGTTGGCGAATGATAACTCCTCCTGCATTCACTGTTTGACCGTTATTGACCTTGACCCCGAGGCGTTTGGATATTGAATCCCGCCCCAGTTTTGTAGAGCCACCCGATTTAGTATGTGCCATAATTTCGCGAAATACGCAGTGTTGAGCTTGAAATTATGAGCATCTCGCCGAAGTTCTGTTTATGGAACGAAGGCGGAGGCCATTTCTCGCTCGCGGTGCTATTTCTCACTTCACTAAACTGCTTTAGTAAAGCCAGTAGACAGTATAGTATAATGATTATATGCCGTCAAACAGCAGAAAACTTGTCTTTGATATTGAGACCATTGGAGAAGATTTTGAGGAGCTTGATAAGACTACCCAGGACGCGCTGACGCGTTGGATTGAACGGGAATCAGGAGACGATACGGAATATCGCCTTCGGCTTGATGATCTTAAAAATGGAATGGGTTTTTCTCCGCTTACGGGGCAAATCGTCGCGATTGGTGTTTTAGACGTGGAAAAAATGAAAGGAGGGGTGTACTACCAAGCGCCGGGACAAAAATCAAAACGCTTTGACGAAGATGGCGTAACCTATGAAGCCATGACAGAGGTAGATATGGTACGAAAATTTTGGGATATTGCGCGCGAGTATGATGTATTTGTTACATTTAACGGCAGGCAGTTTGATGTGCCATTCCTCGTAACTCGTTCAGCAATCAACGGTGTAAAGCCCACAAAAGATTTAATGCGCGGCAGATATCTCTATCAACAGCATGCAGATGCGATTCATATTGATCTGCAGGATCAGCTTTCGTTTTATGGCGCAATGCGGAGAAAAGGAAGCTTACACCTATGGACGCGCGCCTTCGGTATAGTAAGTCCAAAGTCCGGTGGTGTAACAGGGGATGATGTTACTGATCTTTTTAAAAGGAAAAAATATTTAGATATTGCTCGATATAACGTACGAGATATTGTTGCAACAAAAGAATTGTATGAGAAATGGGAAACGTACTTTAATGTTTGAAAAATGAACAATGGATAATGGACGATAAACTATCATCAATCTGTTTCGCAACATTCGCATTATAAATTTCGCATCGGTATGCAACTTTGGCTTCAACAACATAAGCAGATAGTACTTCTTTTCGTAATTGTATTTTTACTTGTCGTATTAAGTTTCGGGCTTGGATTTTTAGCAGGTAGTGAAACGGAGCACGCGCCGATTATTATTGAGAAAGCAGGAGAAAGTATAAAGTAGAAGATATAAAGTATAAAGCGAAAAAAAATTTCGCATCATTCGCATATTTTACTTCGCATCGGAATATAAAAAAAGACCGCCTCCGTCCCGAAGGACGTGGCGGTTTCACTAACTACTTGGCTTCTGCTGGATGTTTACAGTGGGCGAACGTGAACAGTGATTTTCCCTGCGTTCTCTGACATACTGCACTGGAGAAAGCATGGTTCATATGCAGTATACATATCACTCAAAATCTGTCCCGTTCTTTCCCTCTCTTCATATGTGTCGTAGGGAAGTTCTCGTGTAAGAAGCTTGTTGTGTATGGGTTTCTGTGACTGGGTCATGGATGTTGCCTCTTGAGCGATTACTTCTCAACCTCTTCGTAGAAGACAGTTATGGCAAGCATGCCCTGATCCACAATTGTCTGAAAAAGATGTTTGACCTCAATCGGTCCAGCAAGAAATTCATTGACAAGGGTTTCTCCCAATAGTTCCGATCCTGTTTCGATCGGACCACTGTGGTTTGCATGTTCATCTACTAGCATGACTCTGAATATTTTAACTTGCATGGCTAGTCCTTTCCGTTGAGGTTGCTGTTAGAGAATCGTTACGTCCAGTTTTTGTATTCCCCATGCACGCGCTGCTTCGTGAGATTCCATCCGGAGATCAATATGCCAGATGCCTTTCTTAGCATCCTGTCGCATACGGCCACCCGTATCATCCACTTCGCGTTCTCCAACTCCAGGAATCCAAAGCCGAGTACGATAGGGAATGAGTTTTGGATCTGCGGCGACGCCGTCGCAGATATGCGCGTCGTCACCGATTGAAGTTACTCGCTTTGTCTCACAAGCCCACTCGCCACAGCATTGCTCACAAAGGCAGTATGCGGTGACGGTCATAGGAATGGTGTCGGGCACGAGGAATTGAGCGAGCCAAACAAGTGGCCCCCAGATAAGTACCGCAAAAAGAATAAACTTCTTCATCTCTCCCTCCTTCGGTTGTAAAGGTGCTTAAAAGTAGGCCTAATGGTTACACTTTTCGGATATATTGTCAATATATAACCGATATGCTATAATATACAAAGCAATTCAGACGACTACTGGATGTGTAGTAATACACATTTAGAGGAAAGTCCGGACACACAGTCTTCGCGCAAGCGAAGATAAAGGTAGCGGGTAACGCCCGTCAGCAGTAATGCAGAGGTGCGAACAGTGACGCTCCGCGGCGAAAGTTTGCGGAGGAGCCCTATCCCAAGCTTGATGGCTTAATTCCGTTATAGGGAGAACAAAACGGAAGTGAAACGGCTAAATTCCTTATCTGTGTGCAAGGCCGTGTCCGTCCGCCAACCGGCGGACGGAAGTGCCGCTTGACCCTTTGAGTAATTGAAGGGCTAGATAAATTGTCGTCCTCCGTTTCGCAGAAGCGAAATGGGACAGAATCCGGCTTACGAATTGCCGATAACCGTCCAGCGAAAGCTGGGCGGTTTTTCGTTATAAGCTAGATGAACTAAAACATCCCTTCGGATTCCAAATCAGCTCTTATTTTTCCATCAAGCGCGAGATTTACCATTGCGTCTGCTTCTTTATTTTGTTCTCGCGGAATATGCGTAAATGTTACGGATTTAAAATCTAATCTCATATTCCATATTTCCATAAAATATTTCTGCAGTTCCGGTTCTTGGATCTTATATTTTCCGTTCATCTGTTTCACAATAAGCTCGCTATCCATACGCATATCAATATCCGTTTTCTTAGCCATAATTTTTCCAAGCAATTGTTTTGCTTTTTTAAGCGCTGAAACAACGGCACGGTATTCGGCGACATTATTGGTTGCGTATCCGATGGTCTCGCCGTATTTTTTATTTCCCACGATAAACCCGATGCCGGCAGGGCCCGGGTTTCCGCGCGATCCGCCGTCGGTAAATATCTTTAACGTTGAACTTTGGAATAATTCTTCGGACATATGATTATTTCGTATATCGCCACGGCGCTTTTTGATCGGATGGAAATGAGAATCCCGATGCTGCTTTATGCCCTCCACCACCTAACTTCTGAGCTATTTTTGAAACATCCATTTTTTTACCGTCAGATCGTAGGGATACATCAACTCTTTTCCCATTATCGGACCAAATAACTCCGGCAGGGTATCCATTCAACATAATTTGGTGTCCTATTTCTGATTTCAGCATAGCAGAATTGACCACACCTACGCGAACTCCGTTTAATATCGCAGGAGTAGCGCGAGAAGCAATTTCTTTTATTTTCTTTTCTTGATATGCAAGTATTGCCGATCCTTTTTCAGCTAATTTTTTCCGACCAACAGGGCTTTCAACTACTTTTGAAAGTTTATTCATTTCTATAAAAGACTCTCGAGTAAGAGTTATTCCAAATTCAGCAGTAATTTCCTTGGTTTTTGGAAGCTTAAATTTCCAGAGATCAATATCCTCTATATAACGGATGATGCGGGGAGTAGGTGTGCCTGGATGGAAATAATTCCAAGCGATCCAAGCTCCCGAATGAGTATCGCTATATCGATACTCGGGGGCACTAATAATAGCTGATTTTGAGCTTATATGATGATCTAAAATAATTATGCGCTTATTATTTTTTATGAGATTTTTTAATTCCTCTCCTCGGAATGTGAAATCAATCAAATAGATGGTTTTATTTTTAAAATTTGAATTGATAGGAATATTGTATTGTGTAGGAAAATATTCAGCTTGGGAGCCAAATTTTTTCCACGCCGCCCATGCACCAGCAAATCCGTCATTGCAATATGCATGATAAATAACCACAATATCTTTTTTTGGATTGGCGAGCGCAAAATCTTCTGCTTTATAAATAGTATTCGCCATACCTATTTCTTTTTAGTTAAAACTGCAATACCCGGTAATTCTTTGCCACTCATATATTCCAACATTGCTCCGCCTCCGGTAGAAAGAAAGCCAAATTTATTTTCTAGCTTGAGCGATCGAATACAGGAAACGGTTTCTCCACCGCCTGCGACAGTAAATCCTTTATGGTTTGCGAGAGCTTTCGCAATCTCTTCTGACCCTCTTGCAAACTTTTTCCGTTCAAAGAGCCCTAATGGCCCATTCCAAACTATTGTCTTAGCACCTTTAAGCGCTGCGACAAAGAGATCTGTTGAGAGCGGACCGATATCCAAAAGCTTGTTTTCCGCCCGCACAAAGTCTATAGGAAGGATGACTTTCTTTTCCCTCAGCATTTTTTTCGCGAAGGGTAGGGATGTCGGATCATATACGGAGTCTCCAATAGGGAATTTGCGTGCGGCAAGAAGAGTATTTGCTACGCCCCCGCCCAAAAGAATCGCTGCGGCGTCGTAAAGGAAATACCGAATGACTCCGATTTTATCCTTTGCCTTCGCGCCGCCTAGGATAAGTACGAGTGGTTTCTTTGGATGTTTCATGATCATATCCAGCGTTTCTATTTCTCGCTCAAGCTGAATGCCGGCATACGAAGGCAAAAGTTTTGGCAGGGCATAGACCGAGGCATGCTTGCGATGAGACGCCGCAAACGCGTCGTTAACGTAGATATCTCCGAGCGAAGCGAGCTCTTTCGCGAAGGCGGAACTATTTTCTTCCTCTCCCGGGTGGAATCGCAGATTTTCTAGGATAAATACTGAACCTAGAGGACTTTCTGAAATAGTCGTGCGGATATGTTCAGGGTGAAGTTCGGAAAAGAATATTGGGGCCGTGCCCAGCTTTTTTTTGAGATAAGGTAACGTGATATGGAGAGAAAACTCGCCATGCTTTATAGAGGACGGTGTAGGGCGTCCCCGATGGCTCATGATAAGAACTCTCGCTCCGGCATTCATAAGAAAGCGGATGCTTGGAATTGATGCATCAATGCGGAACGTATCAGTTTTTTGCTCAATATTAAAATCAACACGGAGGATAACCGTCTTTCCCTTAAGCTCTCCTTTTTTGCACGCTCTCAAATATTGCATTCACCTATTATACCCGAAATCAGGCTTAATTCCTTTTATTTTTCGTAGCTGCGCTTAGGAATGACACGAAAAGTGGATTTGGATCCAAAGGTCTGGAAGTCAGCTCCGGATGAAATTGCGTGCCGAGGAAGAACGGATGTTTTTCTTTTGGCAGTTCGGTTATTTCGGCCAAACGCCTGTCCGGAGACATGCCGGAAAATACCAATCCTTTTTTCTCAAGTCGAGTGAGATATTCGGGATTTACTTCATAGCGATGCCGATGCCGTTCTTTAATACGTGGCGATCCATATGCTTCACGGGCGATCGTGCCCGCACGGATGGAGGCGGAGTATGTGCCCAAACGCATAGTCGCGCCATAATTTTTTACTTCAATATTTTTCTTTTGCTCGGGAAGAATATCAATTACAGGATGTTTTGTTTCAGGGTCAATTTCTGTTGTATGAGCTTTTGGAAATCCATGAGTACGTGCAAATTCTATAACAGCGAGCTGCATACCATAGCAGAGCCCAAAATAGGGGATTTTCTTTTCCCGACAGTAGCGGATTGCTGCAATTTTTCCTTCAACGCCGCGACTGCCAAATCCTCCAGGCACGAGGACGCCACTATAGCTAGAAAGCTCCTTAAGTTTGCTCGGCTGTTTTTCAAATTCAGCGGCATCAATCCATTCAATTTTCGGTTTTACTCCCAGCGCGGCTCCGGCGTGCTTTATCGCTTCTAATACAGAAAGATAAGAATCCGTAAGGACAAAATCTCCACTGCCGAAATATTTGCCAACAATAGCGATTGAGGGAAAAATTTTTGCCTTATTGGTTTTTTCTACAAACTTCCTCCATTCTTTCAAGTCCGTCTTACGCGGCTTAACGCCTAGTTTTTCAAGAATAATCGTACTCAAATTATCTTTTTCAAAATTAAGAGGAACTTCGTAAATATTGCTAATGTCCGGAGCGGAAATAACATCCTTTTCTCTGATATTGCAGTTCTCCGCGATTTTTTCTTTTCGTTTCGTATCAAGCGCGCGAGCGGCACGGGCAATAATAATATCGGCTTGGAGTCCGGCGGAATTCAGAGATCTTGCAGCATATTGAGTTGGTTTGGTTTTAAGTTCAGTGCCTCCCGCTCCAAGTGTGGGAACGTAGCTTACGAGCACGACCAAAACATCTCCCGGATGCCGAACTTTCAGCATTCTGATCGCCTCTAAAAATAAAATATTTTGATATTCGCCAACGGTACCTCCTACTTCTGTGATTACAATATCTGCTTTTGCAGAACGGGCAGCACGTTCAAAACGGCTGATAATTTCCAAGGGAATATGAGGAACTACGGATACACACTTACCCGCATATTCTAAATTGCGTTCCCGGTTGATAACGGAAAGGTAAATACTCCCCGTTGTCATGTAATTCAACCCTGAAAGCTCTCGGTTTAAAAAACGTTCATAATTGCCCATATCTTGATCGCATTCCGTTCCGTCACTCAAAACAAAAACCTCACCGTGTTCGGTGGGGTTCATGGTGCCTGCATCAACGTTAACGTAGGGATCAATTTTTAGTGCAGTGACTTCAAAGCCGCGTGCCTGGAGAATTTTGCCGATGGATGAAGTGGCGACGCCTTTGCCGACTCCCGACATGACGCCTCCTACTACAAAAATATATTTTGGCTTTTTTGCCATGATTTCCCTCCCAGTATATCAGAAGTCCCGTCTTAATGGCTATGGGTTTTTGCGGCGAGGATTTTTATGTCGTGAAGTACTTCGTCCGCGTGTTCCGCGGGTTTTACCTTTTCGTATATTTTAGCGATTCTGCCTGTCGGATCAATCAGAAAGGATGTGCGCAAAATGCCTTGGAATTTTTTACCCATAAACGATTTTTCTCCCCAAACGCCGTATGTTCGAATGACATCTTTGTTTTCATCCGAAAGTAGCGTAAACGGAAGATCGTATTTTTCTTTGAACTTTTTATGGCTTTTCTCCGAATCTGCACTTACGCCGAATACCGTGATATTGAGTTTCTTAAAATGAGGGAAACTGTCCCGAATCATACATGCCTCTTTAGTGCATCCCGGTGTGTCGTCTTTAGGGTAGAAATAAAGGAGTACCCATCTGCCTCCCTGATCTTTTAGCGTATGTGTATATCCGCTTTCGTCGGGGAGAGAGAACTCTGGCGCCGGAGACCCTACAATAAGCTTTGTCGTTTTTTCCATAGTATATTACTCATTATACCTTTTCTCCCTATGACTTTCCTATGAGGGAGATAAAGGTTCCTTTCTTTGCAACTAAACCGTCCCGTATGAGGCCTTCTAATGCCCCTAGAATGCGTTTTTTAGGGGTTTTTGTGGTAATACTTAGTTTCACTACGGGGAGCGTTGGGGACGCAATAAGGGCTTTAATAATCTTTCCACGCACTTGTCTGTTAGAGCCAGTAAACGCGGCTTGTTTTGTATAATGGCGGCTTCTGCGATTCGGATTTTCCCGTCGCATAATTTTGCCGAGGTGCGATCCATAATCCATAAGTGCCCAGTGCCATTCTCGAGGATTTTTACGGTCTATGGTTTGCTCAATAATGCGAAGAATTTTTTGATCGGAGACATTCGTTTCCATAGGAAAAAAATGATGGAGATAGACTCTCCGGATATTTGTTTCTATAAACGGTTGAGCGTCATTAAACGCATAGGCAAGAATAGCTCCCGCGGTAGCAGGACCAATACCGGGAAGGGAGACAAGCTCCTCCACCGTCTTTGGTATTTTTCCTTTATGGCGGAGAGTTATTTCTTTAGCGCTTTTCTGGAGTGAGAGCGCTCGGCGGTTATAACCAAGTCCCTGCCAAAGAGCGAGTACGGAGTGAGTATCGGCCATGGCAAGATGTCGAAATGTAGGGAATGCTTTGATAAAGACTCTAAACTTCTCTTGTACTCGATCTACTTGTGTCTGCTGAAGCATAATTTCCGAAACAAGAATTTTATATGGCGTTATGGATTTCCGCCATGGCAAATCTCTCGCGTGCTCGCGATAAAATTTCCATACCTCGCGCTGGAAAGTTGAGTAATCCATCTAGCGTACGGATGATCCGGGTTCTACTGGCTTTTCCGGAGTAAGAAATACGGGAGTTTCGCCCGCGGCAAGGAGCATACCTTGGCTTTCTAGCCCCATCATCATGCGCGGTTCAAGATTTGCGACGATGACGATTTCTTTTCCGATAAGATAATCCGGCTCGTACGCCTTTCCAATACCGGCGATAATTTGCCGGTGTTCTTCTGGAGTTCCTCCGAGAGAAACAGAGAGTTTAAGGAGTTTTTCCGAACCTTCTACGCGTTCTGCGTGTATTACTTTGCCAACGCGCAATTCTACTTTTTTAAAATCATCAAAAGTTATCATTGTTACATAGAAATTTACAATTATTAATGCACAATTTACAACGAATTTTCATTATACATTATGCATTGTCCATTACTTATTATCTATCGTCCATTATCCATTGTCTATACAACAAAAAATCGCCCTGCTTGCGCGGGACGATTTTTTGTTGAACGAAACGTTCTTAGTTCCCAATGCTCAAAAGCTCTACTTCAAACACAAGTGTCGCGTCAGCAAGAATAGGATGTCCTGTTCCCTGATAGGCGAGTGAAGGCGGAATGGTGAGCATGCGCTTACCTCCAACTTGCATACCGAGAAGTCCCATATCCCAACCTTTGATCACGTCTCCTGCTCCAACCGTGAAAGAAAACGGCTCTCCACGATCGTATGAACTATCAAACTTCTGGCCGTTAGTGAGTGTTCCCAAGTAGTTTACGGAAATAGTGTCTCCCGTTTTAACTTCACGGCCTTCTCCCTTCACAACGTCCTCAATCTTGAGTCCTTCTGGGGTTGTCATAGTGGAATCGTTGTTTGTTAATGATGCGGTACCAGTATCTCCGGTAAGAACGCCCGTTTTCACTATCGTAAAGACGATAGCAATCGCGAGAACTCCTCCCACAATGGTAAGTATGTTTTTATTCATGGTAAATAATGATTTCGACTATTTTTGTATTATAGCAAGGTTTATTAATAAAGTCAAGCGTCTATCTACTGCCACTGGACCAAAATCGCTCCCATAATCATAAGCGCAAGAAGATTGCAGGCATTATTGATAAGGTAGAGCTTCATCGGCCGCTGTTCATAGACTACCTCATTAAATGTGAATGTAGCAACAAATCCGAGCCAAAGCCAGAATCCGAGCTGTATGCCGCCTGAAATGGTAGTCACGCCTACGAGCTTCACGAAATGTGCGAGAACATAGGCAATGACAAATGTGGGGATAAGACAGATTATAATCGCTTTTGTTCCAGAGCCAGATGCCCTTATTTCACTCTCGTTTCTTTTAACTAACTGCATCCATTGGCGGCCAAATACGCCTTTAGGTGAATACCAAATCATGCCGAGGATGATGTACGAAACGCCTGCCGCGAGAACAGACCAAAGATTAATATCGGTCATAGTATTGTACATAGTACTTTTTAGGGCACTTCGACCCGTGAGTCATCTTCCTTCATAAGTATATATTACTTTAGCAAACAAAAAACCGGGATAGTGCTTATAGGGCATTCCCGGTATCTAACCCCTTGATAGGTTATAGTGTCCGCGCTTCTTAGGAAGTAGGCGGTTAATGAAAGTAATATATTGAATTGTGAAGAACGACGATTCGAATTGTCCTGTCTGCACTGGTATTGATCGTCGTAACACGGAATTTTTTACATTACCGTGATGTTAGTTGTGTGTGCGGATAAACGGAGAAGTCTTATGGGCAGTTTTGATTTTGTTGTTGCATAGATTACCAATCAAGATAATTGCTACGCCTTCTTGTGCTCTGTAAGCCTTCCTACGCACACTCCAGGTTCATAATGCGCTAGAAGTTTTTCTAGCCGAAGGTTCGACCAACCTTCACAATATGAAACACCTACTAAGAAAAAAATGTGTCGTTTTTATCTTCCGCAAACTCTTCTTTGAGTCGTGTCCGTCCGCGGGAGATGAGTAGCTTCACGGCATTCTCTGTTTTACCAAGCTTTTTAGCGATATCTCTCGTGGAATATTTTTCTTCATAATGCATAACAAGCGCCGCGCGTTGCTCTTCGGTCAAGGATTCGGCTCCGTGCAAAATCGCTCGCGCCTCTATCGTATGTTCCATCGCGGGTTGTGTGTCTACGGGAATATCTCCATATTCTTCAAGCGAGATGGGCTTTTTTGATCGATAGTAATTAACAAGCGTGTTGTGGGCTATACGGATAAGATAGGTAAAGTACGATGCCGATCTTTTAGTAAACGTAGGGAAGGCGCGGAACGCTTTCATGAAAGTCTCCTGGGCAAGCTCTTCCGCAATACCTTTGCTTTTTCCGACGCGATACCAGAAATACTGATATACACGCTTAACGTATTTCTCGTAAAGGAGTCCAAATTTGCTCGCGTCCGCTTTTGCCGCATCTACTAATTTTTCGTCATCTTTATCAGTCATAGGTTTCTACTTGATATAACTCGTTTGTGGGCTGAAGTGCTACAAAACCAGAACCTTAAAACCCCCGAGCACGACGTAGGGTTTTAAAGAATCTCTAAACTTGATTTTCAGTGCGTCTGAAGAAGAGAAGGAAAAGCGTTGCGAGAATGATAAGCCAGACAATCCATCCGAAAAGCAGGCTTCCTGTGCCAAGTGTGAAAAGGCTGGAAAGTCTTCCTAGAAATCCATCCGCAATTCTTTCCTGACCTTCGTTTTCTTCGCTTATTCCGGCAAGAATTCCTTCATTTTCGTCATCTGCTCCACCTCCTGTACCGCTTGAATCATCACTACTTTGAGCAAGTACGCTTCTTACTGGGATGAGATCAAACTGATTTCCTCCCACGCCAAAGGCGTTGTCTGCAGTGTTGATTTCAGTACCAGTACCAGTACCCGTACCCGAGCCATCTCCGTTATTTCCCGTTGGGGGAGGGACATTACCGCCACTGGACCCGCCTCCACCACCTCCGCCCCCGCCACCGCTAGATCCGCCCGATCCTCCATTTCCACCACTAGGAGGAGTGGAGTTATCAACTACAGTTACAAATAATCCGGTTTTTGAACTTCCAAAAACACAGTTTCCGGAAACGACGGTACAGGAATCAATACTTTCCGGTCCCCATGGGCCGGCTTCGTTCATTGCGCGGAGGATTTTGAGTGTAGTTCCTTCAAGAGTTGTATCAGAGATTGGCAGGCTTATCAGAAGTTCCGTATTTGTAGTGAGCTCATCTGCTGAGAGTCCAAAACGGGCAGCAGATTTTGGCGCCATATCTTGAGGAATATTAGAGAGCGCGCTAGAGAGTACCTCGCTTACGGCAATATCCATCATATTAAAATTCTCGCCGTTGGTTCTATCAAATCGAGTGAAAGCGGGAATTCCCACAAGGCCGAATGAGGTCCCCATCGGGAACATGATTGTTGAAGCGTCGGGCACAAACGATGCGTAGGTGGTTGTTGAAACCCCGGAAAACGGAGCCATTTTAATTCCTAAAACATCGTAGAGTTTAATAACGCCAAAATTGCGATCAGTAAGAGTTGAGCCGCTCGTCGTAATTGTTTCAGAGAACGTATCGGGATTTGTCGGAGATATTTGTTTCCAGAGTGTGCTTGTATCATTAATCGCGCCTTCCGAAGGAACTATAAGATCAAATACCCATGTGCCGAGTTTAAACGGATTAAAAGAAAATGAATATCGCCCATTTTCAGTAAGTTTATTCACTTCCGTATCACCATAATACGCGATTACATTCCAACCCGAAATCGGGGATTCGGGATACTCTCCGTCAGTCTGCCAGACTCCATCTGCATTCAAGTCATACCATACCGCTCCGGATAGGGAGGCGTCAGCAAACGCTCCAAAATTCTTGTCAGTAATGTGCTCGTTTTCTCCGAGAGTAACTACATACACCGATCCGTTTCTCCGTTCCACGGAAGCGGTTATTTCAATTTGTTCAATAGATGTTGAAATAAAAGTGTCTTCTAATATCGACTGAAGGGCATTTTCTTCTGTTCCTAAAACGGACATTGCGGGTTGAGGTTCCGGAGTTGCTGGGGTTATTTGAGGAAACGTTTGAGTCCAAGCTTCATGGACTAAAACTTTTACTACATACGTCCCTGCTTCCAATGTATCAAAAAGGTAGTTGCCGGATTCATCACTGTCAGTCGTTTTAAGCGGAGCGTTTGTCGTTATGGGGGATGTGTATAACTCTACCGTCCAACCTGTGATTCCCGGTTCTTCCTCATCGCGCGTTCCATCGCCATCCATGTCTTCTATGATAGTTCCAGCGATAGATCCTCCCTGGATATTTGGCGAAACCGACATCCCTCCTCCTACTGGGGCTCCATGTGTCCGTTCTATATCAGATACGGCAATACCTCCAGTTGCCGCATTATCCGTAGCGGTATTATTTTGGCAGATTTGCGCATCTCTTGTGCAGATCTCTCTAGAAACAATGTCATCTGTTCTTTCCGGAGTAGATATTGCGGCAACATCCGCAGTAATTTTACTACTTGCTTCTACCTGGGTATCCAGCAATACGGCAACGCCGGTACCTGGTTCAAGTATGGTGATTGCCGAATCGTTAGTTTCACTACGTTCTTCCGGTAATGTGGCAACATCAACGGGTTGCCGAAATTCAATTGCCGTATTTTCAACTTCAGTTGCCGCATAGGTTATGGCAATTGCCGGATTGCCGATTGTTGTAATTAAAGTAATCGCGGAGATAACGGCAAACAATTTATTTTTAATAGCGAGAGAGGATTTTGACATGGAGGTCGATGTTTAATAATGAATAATTAAGTAATGTATCTATTCTAGCAATTTTTATGACTGGAGAATACGGCCTTAACTCATTTTATCTTCCTCGTGATTTCTACTTTAGAGGAAATATTGACGTTTATTATAAAAATGTTAATCTGTAACCTGTTCCTTTTTTCCACCAGCCGTGAGGAGGGGAGATGGTCAAGGAGAAGACTCGTCAAAAGAGCGGGAAAAAAATAAAGAAAGAAAAGCGACGATATTCTGCGTGGCTTTTCACCACCAAAGAACCGAGTCCAGTATTGATGTATGTTTGTGGAGTTTCTATGAAGCAAGCGGAAGCTCGCCTTCTGCGAAACTATCGGATGAAACATGCTCTCTCAAAGAGTTCACAAGTCGTTGTGGATCGATTGAGAGTTTCTCCACCGGAGAAGAAGTCGCAGGTCACTCCTTCTTTCCCTGAATTCGGGTAAGTGGAAATCAAAAATTCCGAAGGCCCCGTACAGCAATGTACGGGCTTTTTTATCTCCATAAACAAAAAACCACCCCGCAGAGCGGGGCGATTTTTTGTATCAATCTGAAAAGCAATATTATTGGATTTCAGCTTGAAGTTGAGAACGGGTTTCTATATCCCGAGTGGTATCTTCCAAAAGAGCATCGAGCTGGTTCAAGAGATCTCCGGAGAAATCAGCTTGAGCATCAATCTCGTTTTTCAATTCCACAGTACCATTTACCTTAGTTTGGGTTTTAATGGTCGGGCGAAGAAAGATCGGGGCAGTATCAACAGTGTCATTGACTGTGTCCGATGCCGTGTTAGAGGCATTGGCTGCGCGGAGGTTTATTTCTGCATTGAGACGGATCATTGCCGTATTAGCAATAGTCCACGCGTCATTGAATTTCCGCGCTGCTTCAAGGGCATTATTACCCCGAAGAGCAGTTTCTCCTTCTGCAAAGGTCTTTTTTGCTAACTCCACTTGAGAAGTAAGGGCTCTCATCAACTCGTCGTTGATTTCGCCTTTTCTTGAATCGATTAAACGCTCAAGATCCTCAATTCTATCTTCTGCTGCAAGCATGCGGCGTTCCGCATAAGGGCGAGAAGCATCGGTTTCCTCATCAAAACGTTCAGCAAGTGCAAGACGGATACGTCCTGCCGCTACGCCACGAATGCGGGCGCGGTCGGCGAGTGTTTCAAGTGCATCTCTGTCATCTGCTTGGCGTTCTGCGAATCTACGAAGGATATCTTCGTGGACTCGTACAGCATTTTCGAAGCGGGCATTAACGTCAGCCGCAGCTTCAAAATTCTCTTTTGCTTCTAATTGCTTGATTCTTTCCTCAACGTTATCTGCGTGTCTTTGGAAATTTGCTTCAATGCGGGAAAGTACGGTGTCGTTGATATCTCCATCTTGTGCAACCTGTTCGGCTTCAACAAGGCGGCGGGCAACGAGCGCTACTTGGTAGTTCGCTCTAGCTTCATCTGAAGTAAGAGTGAGTGCTCCGCGAATTCTTTCATTAATGTTAACTTTGACGGGATAAAGGGCATCTCCAGGAAGCGAATTTTGCGCTCCAAGGGAAACTCCTCCTCCAAGTAATAGTGTGATAGCTAGTATAATTGGCATAGTTCGTGTATATAAGGTGAATCTTTGTAGTATCGACCTTTGCAATGTATGACGGATAAAATCAGTGTTTCTTACCGGATGTAATTCCGCAAACGCTTCAAGATAACGCTTAGTGGTGGATTTCTCCTCCTGCGTCATCATGATCTTTGCGAATAACTTTTTGAGATTGTTCTCCATAAAATGAATTTATTATGAACCAAGGGTATCTCGTAATTTCTTTACACCCCGGTGGATTCGTACGGAAACCGTATTTTCGCTTTCGCCTAGAATGTCCGCAATCTCTTTTGGTTGGAGATCATCGATATAGCGCATGATAACCGCGGTGCGGTATGGCTCTTCGATATTCTCTATAGCCCGTGTTGCGCGAAAGAGTTCAGCGTTTGCTTCCGGACCTCGTTCATCTGAGACGGGAGAAAACCCTGCATCATGAAGTATCTCTAGTGAAGATTCTCGTTTTTTGCGGGATTCATCAATAATCAGATTTGTCAGCGTTTTATAGAGAAAGGCACGAATATTGTCCGCATCTTTACCACCTATAAAATACTGCCATGTCCGAATGAAAGCCTCTTGAACGAAGTCTCTTGCGCGGGCTCTATCCCGAACGCGCACATATGCGTGTCGGAAGAGGGCATCGGCATATAATTCGTAGGCGGAAAGCAGTTTCTGTTTTTGGTTTTCGTGTTCCATGAGGTATGACGGATAATATAAGTAATTCTTACCAGCGGATAGTAATCTTCTTCATATCTATGATACATTGAAATCAGGCCCTTGGTATCCACAGGAAAGGAGAAACATGGCCGTGTTATTCTCTAATCCGCTCGCCTGGATCCTCCTCGCTGTCGCAGTCATGATCGCGATTCGGAACTGTTCCAAGCAACGAACGCGATTCCGTCTGTGATAAGCGCAATCCGCTCCCTAGTTTCTAGGGGGCGGATTTTTTCAATTCGCCTTATACTTTATTCCTTATACTAGATTCTACTTTTTACGCCTTCGGAAATATCACCGGCTGTTTTGCTCTCTCCGATCTCTGCATAACGTAGAAAATTCCGAGAAGGACAAGAATAAAGAAGATAATAAGCCAAAGGGGAATATTCAAGCCTAAAATAGAAGCAAGGAATCCTTTGCCTTCTACAGTAAGCGTGAGCGAAGAGTTTACCGTATGTGAAAATCCGCGCGCATCCTGATAGGTCGCAATGGCTTTAAAGGGAAGTCTGTCGCCATCATCGGCATTGCGAGAAACTTGGAGTATGAGCACGATCTCGTGGGAATCATCCGGTGCAAGCGTGCCGATATCAAACGTAAGTTTATTTCCATTTTCTTCTGTAGGCATAGGACCGGCTTCCACGGCCGTCACATCGTCCGGCAACGTTACCACAATAGAGAGTTTGCGAAGTGATCGTGCACTATCCGTATTTTCATACGAGAGTACATATTCAATTCTGTCTCCTGGACGAGGGTTTTCTGTATCGGTTGCGGATTTAAGCGTAAGGGAAATAGGAAGTGGTGTTCCGTTAGAGACCGGAGTGACGGGCGTTGGACCGGAAGGAATTACGACAGGCGGAAGATATTGAAAACTGAAAATAGTTCCCTGTTGGATGCCGGCATTTGTTTGAGCGACTGCGCGGAAATAATATGTTCTTCCTGGAACAAGACCGCTAATAAATTGGCTGATGTATCGCACGCCGGAAACATCTCCAATATTTTGAAGTGGTGTAACATTGCCAAGGTTAGTTGTTTCTCCCCATGTAAACCAGGTAACGGTAGAATTGCCGTTTGTAATAACCCATCCGTTGAGTACTGCGTTGGTTGGGAGAATGTTCGTTGCAGGATAAGTCGTTACGGTTGCGAGCGTATTGGTAGTTCCTCCGCCAGCTGGCGGACTACCACCTCCGCCGGTAATTCCTCCGCTCGTAACTGGAGCACCCGTAGTAAATGAAGTGATAGCTCCATACACGGTCCCAAAATCATTTTTTGCCGCTGAGCGGTAATAGTATGTAGTCTTTTCTTCAAGATTAAAAAGTGTATGGGCATATTGGAAACTACCATCGCCTTTACCGGCATATTGGTATCCGGCTGAATGTTCTATTGCTTGGGTTTTTCCCCATTCAAACCACGCAGAAGTAGAGTTTCCGTTCGGGTTAATGGATCCCACAAGGCGCGCAGAAGTCTCGCTCACATTAATAGGTGAGTTTGTTGATACATTTGGGGCCGATTGCTGGTCAGCAAAAGCTATATGTATAGGAGATCCAAAAAGAAGCGAAATAAGGCCGAAAATGGCTGCTTTCTTGAGTATTGTAATCATGGGTCATATTATATAGCGTATTCGTAATTTAGTCAAGTTTTCACGATAATTGCCGTATAAAGGGGGACTTGACTTCTATTGTGCTATATGCTAGGATGAGAGAGTAAAGTAAGATCATCTACATGGCTCGCCTTCGTAGGTGACCGGGTTGGGAAAGTAAGACGTCTTCGGCGTCTTCCCGCATCGGGCGATACTCCTCAACAAGAGAGACGAGGATTCTCGCAACAGAGACCGATATAACTTTCCCCTGCACCTTCCTGTAGTCAGAGTCACTTGGTCAGAGTCATTGTCGCTGCTGCGCTTGCGCTGCTACACTGCTCTACTGCATCCCCGGAACCGCGCGTCGGTTCCGGGGATCTTCTTTTTTATGAATAAAAAATCGTCCGATGCGTTCTGCACCGGACGATACTGGTTTTTCAGGCGGTCATCACCGCCTCCGTCATGAGACGGTAGTGCTCACTGAGCGCGTTCTTGGTTTCTTCCGAGATCTCCATTTTGAGGATGCCCTTTTTGCACGTCTCTTCCACAGCGTCGTGCTTCGCGCAGCTGGGCCTGTCGTAGGGAGTGATGAAGACGGCACCACCTTCGGGGACGGCAATCAGCCAGTTGTCTCCGATGGCGTAGGTGCCCTGATCTCCCATGCGGAATTTTCTCCTGAACGGCACGCCCTTCAAGACGAGATGGCTTGCGTCCACGAACCCCGTTTCTTCCAAACGTCGGATCACGTGACTGGTCATGAGGCGAGGGAGCTTTCTCTCGTTAAGTGAAAAGGAGAACACGAGACATGAGTGTCTCGTGTGACAATATGTACTGTTCACGAGTTTATCAAACACTATTTGAAATTTCAACCTCGCCTCGCCGTAGCTTCAGCGAAGGAGGGTTCGCCTCACCGAATCTAGGCGGGTTTATCTCGCCGAAACTTTAGTGGAGGCGGACTATGGCTGCAGAGCTTCTTCAACTTCTCCGTTTACGGAGATAATAACAGCAGTCACCGTAGGAAATTGTTTAAGTGTTTTTTCTATCTGCGCACGGATTGCGGTAACACGGCATGAACCTCCAACATTCTTATCTAACTCTTCGCTAAAATCTGCGTATGCCGTTCCATTAGTAATAGTAAGACTCTTGAGGAGTACGCCGGTATTAATATTCGTTTTATAATTCTCCTGTAATTCATAAGTGAGTGGTCCTTTCAAAAGTTCGTTCAAAGCAGCTTTGCCAACGCTCTGTGTTTTTGGAACGGAACGGGTAACGGGGAAAACAGCTGTGCATGTTGCTTGCGGATCAAGATCGTCATTACTGAAATAGACTTGAACACTCGTTGTTTCAGTACTCGTAAAACGAACAGGGATAAAGAGCGCGTCATCATGCTCTGCAAGCCCGGACGGATTATCTTTTCGGAGGATTAGCGTTCCTGTCGCGGTAGTGGGAGCGGTAAAGGAAATTATGCTGGAGTAGGGAACAAAATCTTCAGTCATCCATTCTCCTTGGGCGGTCGCGTAGTGTTGAACGAGTAGGTTGCCGTTGCCGTCTCGAAGCTCAACAGGAAAACTTGCTTCAAAAAACCAATATCCTCGCGCTTCGCCGGTAATAGAAAGCGGAGAAGTTACTACCTCATTCGGTCGAGGGTTTGTGATTTTAATTAAATTTGTTTTTTCCAACTCGTTACCGATGCTTTCAGTAAACGTAGTGCCGTCGGGCCGCTTACACTGGCGAGGATAGGATTCCATAATCGGGTATCCTGCTGCAACACACGCTTCAAAGCTTGTGATGTCTTTTGATTCTGAATAGTCGCCGAGTGCGTATACTCCCCAGAAAATAATTCCGGCGAGAAGGAGTAAGAGCGCGATGCTCGTTATCATTACATTTTTTGAGTAGTGGTGTGTCATATGTTGTTTGTAGTGAGTATAGCCGAATGGATTATAAGGTTACTAGAGGGTAAAGAGTCCGCGGAGAATCGCTGTGCCGTACGCGAGGTTGAAGACGGCGTTTCCGGCAATGAGAATGGGGAATATGCTAAGCAGTCGATATCCCAGAAATCCCATTGGCACAATGATAAGTTCATTAGGGAGGGGGACAAGGGCCGCGAAGAAGAACAAAATAGTGAACATGATCCACGGGCGCGTTTTAAATCGTTCAAGGAAAGCGTATATTTTTCGCTTCGGCGCATCTAACGCAACTTTGCGTGCCGCGTCTCCCACAAAGTAGGCAACGCTATCTGCAAGCACGGTGCCCGCGATAATAATAAGGATTGTCGGCCAGAATTGCAGGCCCGATTCAATAAAAAGCGGCAAAAAAGATATAGCCGGAACCGGAGCAATAAAATTAAAACCTGCGATAATAGAAGCAATAAAAACTCCGCCATACCCGAACCGCGCGACTTCTTCACGGATAAACTCATTCTGTCCTGCAAAATATCCAAGCCAAAGGATCAATACAAGAAGAGCGATGCCAAGGAAGAGATGCTTTGTCATACTGTAAACTTTTCTCTGCATGAAATGATAAATAATTAACAATCCACAATCGTCTTTTATTTTTGAGATTTAAGATTTGGGATCTTATTTATTATATTGTCTATTATTGATTGTTTATTGTCTATTATTTTTATTTTTTAGATTAATTATGATAGCTATTGATTATGGGAGTGATGAGCGCCATACTTTAATCTAGTTCCTCCTCATAACTATCTACCGAAAACAAGAAAGGAGCCTCCTCGTGTTCTACATCATATTATCCGTGGCACTAGCTTCTTTCGTTATGTACTTTTTTTTCTGGTGTGGGTATGAAGATATTCGATTGAATACCTTGTATGTAGTTTCTGCCAACAAGGCCACGCCTCTTGAAGGTCAAAAATTGTTGAAAGAAGAAATAGTAGTCCTTAGGCGGCATGTCGCAATCCTCCTTTTTTTGGGAATTGTTGTATCACTTGGATTCTATTGGGTATTGGAACTTACTGTAGCTGAAGAATTAATGACGTTCGTCATTTTCCTCATGCCTACGGCCTTTATGTCCCTTGCGTGGTTGAGGGATTGGTTGCTCATTCGCAAGCTCCAGTCTTTTCCTATTCCACTGCCAGAAGTTGTAGAACCTTCATTAGAGACCAAGACAGTATAAGAACCTTAATCTCAATGTGCGAGAGTAAGGTTCTTTTTTGTTAGTTTTAAGTTGCCCGGCGAAGCCGGGTCCGGCTTCGTTGGAAAATTTCTTTTATTCTATTTTACTAACTGCACAACTGATCAACTAAAAAACTGTTTTTAGTAGTCTACCGAGTTCGCCTTATGATACAAATCACTTCCATTACTTTCTCCATATAAAAGAGTGAGTACATAATCTACGAGCATGCTACTCCGTCTGGAAAAATTAAAAAGAATGGCAAAAGTAATAAATATGAAAGCTGCGGTCATATTCCAATAACTAAGAGGGATGGCAAGTAAAGAACTTATAACGGGAGTAATGATACGGATGGTCCCATGGCGAAATTCGGTCGCCGTCATGGTGTGGTTTGCAATCTGGCGAGAGATCCACGCATACCGGCGCATCATATAGAGCGTAATGCCGAGCATTGCAACATTCGTCGCATAAATCGCAATCGCAAGTTCAAGATCGCTGTAGACGCCAAGGAGATGCGAAGAAAAGGGGATGAGCGCTACGAAAAGCAGAAACACCGCATTGATGTTCGTAAAATAATTATTAATATTTCGCGTAAGCACGCTCGCGATGTAGTGGTGGAGCCGCCAATACGTAAAGAGCACCGCAAAGCTTAAAAGATAGCTTAAAAATAAATTTGCTTCCTCTTTCAAATAAAAGAGTAATGCTTCGTTCGTAATCGCGCCGTTCAAAACCGGTATGCGGATCTCGAGCACGAGAAGCGTCATGACGATGGCAAAAATGCCGTCTACTAAATTTTCAAACCGTTCCTGCTTCATGTACTAATAATATCACGGGTACCGTGATAGGTGACATAGCCTTAATTTACACAAATCTACCGTATCGACTTAAAGCGCTAAAGACAATGCCCGTCCAGATCGAAATGCAGCCGAAGAGTATGATCAAACTTGAAAATCCATAGGTCAGAATACCTAAGTTAAGAGCAGTAGTCAGTGTTGTTGCCGTTATCCAAATATCGCGCGCGGTATTTGCAGTCATTACAGGTTTGCCACTTGCATCTAAAATTGGCTGATTATTCTGATCAAGTTTTGGGATCTGGCGCGGCATTTCAGCATATGTTTTTCCGCCTGTTAATTTCAAAGCGTGCTCTCTGATAATATCCGCCTGCGCTTTCAGTGTTAGAGGTCCGCGCACGGGTTTTTCCGAAATACTTGCATCAGCGGGCGTTATAATTTTTTCTTGCGCTATACTTTTATAAGTAAACGCGATACCCAAAACACCACCAAATACCAATGCAACACCTGCAACAATTGCCAGTACTGATGAAATTTTTAGTAATTTTTTCATAAAATTATTTTAAAGCTTAGTAAATTTGAGTCCACGTATTACCTGCATCACTGCTTGTATAGAGTTTATTTTCTTTCGTAAGCGCATATACCACCATCGGATCGCGAGGTGCGTAAGTAATGTAAATTGGAAAGTCGGTTGAAAAGCTTTCTATTACAATAGACCGCCATATGGAACCGCCATCCTCGGTAACAAGAATACCTTTCTTTCTTGAAAAACCGATCATTTTTAGTGGATCACTAGGGTTTATAGCAAAAGTAGTTGTAATGCCTTGATATAATTCAGGAAAAACGTTTTCCCATGTTTCCCCCTGGTCCGTACTCAAGGATGTCCCATAAATTGTGAGCGCATACAATTTTTTTTCATCTTTCGGATCAAAGATAAAACCTATAGGTTGCGGTAGATTTGTTGTTTCTACAATTTCCCAGGCGTTCCCTCCATCAATACTTCTTTGTAATGTTCCTTCAAAATACCCATACATAAGCTGAGGATTTATAGGACTTATCGCCATTTCATGAAAATCCACAGGACCATTTACCCCATTTGAAATTTTTTCCCAAGTGAGTCCGCCATCTTCTGATTTTTGCACTCCGAGATTACCACCTCTTGCGGGATGTCCGCTTGAAAAGAATATATTTGCTTCGGACGGATGGAGAGAAAATCCCATGTAATCATCCTTGCTTGTACCAACTCGGTAGAGGTCTTTTTCATTCATGAGCACGAGAAGGCCGTGATGTGTTGCGATGTAGAGCTTGTTCGGATCTGCTATATCAACCGTGAGACCATGGCCATGAGAAATAGACTGTTCAGGGTATAGATTGTTTGCTGAAGAATTACTTCCTGCATCACTGCCACTACGCGAAAGTAATAGGATGCCACCCAGTACTGCCACTGCAATAATTCCGAATAAAAATAATTTATTTTGCATTTTAATTGAAATTAATGGAAAAATTATACATACCCATACTGCAAAGCCCTTGGAACGGCTGTCCTGCTTTTGGTATGCCCAGATCAATAACTTCTTCTCCTGTCTGAGCTAATATTTTTTGAAAACCAATCGAAGGAATCACAAGCGATGCCGAACAATCATATGTGCTATTTGTTTTTAAAATTAATTTTGTCGGGATGTCGGCTTGTGCTGTAGATACTTTAGGCGAGTATCCACCCCGAGCGTTTATGGTGATGTACTGAATACCATCTCTTATTTCGACGTTTTGTGCCGATCCGCCCGTATCCGTATTATTTTTTGACTGCCCAAAAAACACGATACCGATGCCTACGACAAGTGCGAGGGTGATGATTATATAAGGAATCTTGTTCATCGGGTAATTATATATTAAATAGTGGACTAATGATTCCGAGTCCGGCAAGTCCTCCAAGAAGTGCGAATAATCCGAGACCGATTACTACTACTCCAGCAGACTTAAAAAATAATGGAGCGTGCTTGCCGTGAGCAAATGAAGCTGAACCGAATGAAAGAAGGGCGAGTATCGGTAATGTTCCAAGAGCAAATGCGAGCATGATGAGAAGTCCCGACATAAAAGATCCGCTACTTAGTGCAGAAATCTGCATTGACTGCGTAAAGCCGCATGGCAAGAAGAATGTGGCGAAGCCGATAATAAGTGGTGTGAAAGTCTTGTGCTCTATGCTTCTGAAGAAATTAAAAATTCCCGAAGGTAATGCAACTTTATTTTTCGCAAATACTCCAACCAGATTTAAACCTAGTAATAGCATCACGACAGAAGCCAGAAGTCCCAAAATTGCAGTAAAGGTAAAACTGATGCCGATAGCATTACCGACTACTCCAAGAACTCCTCCTAATGCTGCGAAGCTAACAAGTCTCCCTGTGTGAAAAAGTAAAAATGTTTTAGTATCACTGACATTGTCCTGTGATACTTTTGCCGAAAGAGATAAGACCAACCCTCCGACGATAGCAAGACAGCTTGATACTGACGCAATAAGACCGATGATAAAACTAGTGACGGGTGTCACTGTTCCACCTAACCCGAAGTTGAGTATTCCTGATTTTTGTACAATGAAGAAAAGGGCGAGGAATGCGAGGCCAATAGGCAAAGCCTGCCAAATAATCTCATTATCTTTTCTTTCTCCGTCTTTTTTCTCAACGGAGAGAGAATAGCCGTTGTGTTTTATCTTCTCGGTTAGTATTTCTGCGAGTTTGTATTGGTTTTCATCAAGAGTGGTGTTGATTGAGACGGTTTCACGCTTCAAATCAACATTGGTACGATCGATGCCAATCTGCTCGTTTAAAGTATCTTCAATAAAGATTTTGCATGATGGACAATGAGTACCGGAAACATGGAATGTGTAGGTTTTAAGAGTTTGTGTAGACATAAGTAGATATTATCTCTCCTCTCTCTCAAGCTGACGGCGATACATAGCACATACTCCGGCCGAAATCGAAATGAGTGTGAGAATGATGGCATCATTGATGCAATGCTGGTATGTAAAACCCCAGACGGTTCCACCTTCTCCTGCGATCCATGCGCCGAGAAGAGCAAAAAATCCCCAAATACCAGCTACAATTGATACTCCGTGAATGAATGATGATTTTCCCATATATTTTTTTATTTATTATTTTTAATTATTTGTACCAGACCGCATACCAGCCTTGCATCTGCTGTATTTCTGCCGCCTGTGAAGTTTGAATGTTCTTTGCGAGTTGAAGCATCTCCGGACGTGCAGTTCCAGATTCAAGCATGCGTGCCATCATAATTGCCATCTGATGATGCGGAATCATCTGCTCTATGAACTCTTTGTCAAAGTCATCTGCATTTTTAAGGACATTAATATCCTGACTGCCTCCCATGTGCATACCGCCTTGAGACATCATTCCACCCATCATTGCGCTGTCTTTAGGGACATCTTTTCCAAACCAGTCTTTATACCAGTTTTTCATCTGTTGATTTTCAGATTCTTGCGCACTTACAATTGCCTGAGCTAGTGTTTTTATCTCCGGACGCTTAGATTTTTGGAGCGCAAGGTTTGCCATAGCGATTGCTCCATCGTGGTGAGGTATCATCTGCTCAATGAAATGTCTATCAATAGTACTTGTTCCAGCAAACTCTTGATTAGAAACGGAGTTAGTTCTCCAACCCATCATTCCGAAACCACCATTTCTATAGGGGAGTAGTGCTGACGTAAAAAATATTGCAAGAAGTAAACCAATAATTATTCCTCCTACACCAAATACAATTTTATTGTTCATAGTATGTATGGTTAATTTTTATATTTTTTTCGCTTTAATACGAAGCGAATTTGATACCACCGATACTGACGACATTGCCATAGCAAATCCTGCGAATACCGGATTTAAGAGCCACCCGAAGACTGGATATAAAACTCCAGCCGCAAGTGGAATACCAACAATATTGTAGATAAATGCCCAGAATAGGTTTTGTTTAATACCTCTCATGGTAATTTTTGAGAGTTTGATTGCCTTCACTAACTTTGAAATATCGCCACCAAGGAGAGTGATCCCTGCCGACTCAATAGCAACGTCTGTCCCAGTACCCATGGCAATGCCCACATCTGCTTGAGCAAGTGCGGGAGCGTCATTTACTCCATCACCAGCCATTGCCACCACCTTGCCCTGTGACTGCAGTTCTTTTATCTTCTCAAGTTTGTTTTGGGGTAGCACGTGAGCGACGACGTCATCAATGCCCACAAGCGATGCAATATATTTAGCCGCTTTTTCATCATCTCCCGTGAGCATGACAACCTTGATGCCTAGCTTGTGAAGATCGGCGACGGCCTGTTTTGATTCCTGCTTTATCTCATCCGCGACCATTACAAAGCCAAGTATTTTTCCCTCGCCCGAACGACCGGGGTCCTGCCCGACTGCGTTATTCAGGCGTGCGTCCGGTCGGGCGGGTTTTGTCGCAAGAACGACAGGAGTCTTTCCTTGAGCTGTGAATTGTTCGATCTTTGAAGTGTCGAACGCCACGCCGAGTTCCTTTATGAGCTTTGCATTGCCTGCAAAGTATTCCGTTCCATGTATAGTTCCCTTGAGACCTTTGCCTTGTATTCCTTCAAAATCAGACACGTCAGATATCGCAATATTCTTTTCTTGCGCATAATTCACGATTGCATGCGCAATTGGATGCTCTGATTTTTTCTCAAGCGAAGCAAGAATGGATACGAATTCGTCATCTTTGAGATTAGAGAAGTTTTGAATATCAACAAGAGTCGGTTTACCGATGGTAATAGTGCCGGTTTTGTCCACGATAACCGTATCCACTTTGTGCAATTTTTCTAGAGTTGCCGCATCTTTAATGAGAATCCCTTCCTTAGCTCCTTTGCCCACTCCGACAATAATCGCGGTCGGTGTAGCAAGTCCAAGAGCGCAAGGGCAGGCAATGACGAGAATTCCAACAAAAGATACAAGACCAAATGAAAGTGCCTGAGAGAATTCTAGATACTGTGACCCAATAATGAGCCACGCGCCAAGGGTAAGAAAAGCGATTACTAAAACAATAGGCACAAAGACTGCTGATATTTTGTCTGCGAGTGCTTGTATCGGAGCTTTACTCCCCTGAGCATCCTCAACCATCTTTATAATTTGAGCGAGAAGAGTTTCAGACCCAACCTTTGTAGCTCTGAATGTAAATGAACCACTAGTGTTGAGTGTTCCCGAAACAACACTGTCATTAATCTTTTTTTGTACCGGCATCGGTTCTCCGGTAACCATAGATTCATCAATAAAAGAACCGCCTTTGGTTATCACGCCGTCTACGGGGATCTTCGCCCCTGGTTTAACAATGATTACATCACCATGTTGTACGTCGTTTATTGAAATTTCAACCTCCCTGCCATCACGAATCACCAGTGCAATTTTTGCCTGAAGATTGAGAAGTTTTTCAATAGCATCGCCGGTCTTTATTTTTGATCGTGCCTCAAGATATTTACCAAGTGCGATAAAAGTAATAACTACGATTGTCACATCGTAGTATTGATAATCAACATTGATAAAAGGTCGTAGAGTTTCCTCAAAAGCCGTTACTACAAAGCTGTAGAGATATGCGGCAGTGGTGCCAATGCCGATCAATGTGTCCATGTTTGCTTTTCCATGGCGAAGAAATCTATAGAAACCGAGCAAATACGGCTTACCAACTACAAACAAGATATAGGTGGCGAGGATTGGAAGTAGGTGATGAAAAAATTCTTTGAGCGTAGAGCTCATCATAGGAGCGATGCTATATTCGGCGAGGATATCCCAGCCCATGACTAAGCCAGCAAAAATGGCGATGGGAATAGCCGAGAGCAATTTCGTTCGCATATCAGCCACTTCCATTAACTTCTCTTTTTTAGTCTGATTTAAACCTAAATGAGCCGCGTGCTCATTTTCGGACATACCCATTTCTTCGGCGCTCATCGGAACTTCTAGAGAGTATCCCAGTGGCTCAATATGTTTTGATAGATCATGAGGATTTGTCTTTGTTGGATCAAAAGATACTTTGGCTTTTTCTGTCCCATAATTTACTTCAGCAGAATGTACCCCATCCACTTTTTTAAAAGTCTTCTCTATAACAGAGGAGCAAGAGGCGCAATGCATGCCTTTTACATTGTAGGTTTGTGTATGCATATTATTTTCTCTTGAGCTTATATACTTTGATAATCTCCGCTTTCGCTTTAGCGGTCTGCCCAGTTTTCATCTGGTGATGGACGCAATGATCTAAGTGATTTTCAAGTAATACATCTTCAACATTCGATAATCCCTGCTTCACAGCTGAGGTTTGAGTAATTACATCTATACAGTAAGTATCGTTCTCAACCATTTTCTGAAGACCTCGTACCTGCCCTTCGAGTAATTTAAGGCGACGCACAACTTTTGTCTTATTTTTATCGTCCATATATTTCATATACATAAGTATACCCCCTGGGGGGTATACTGGTCAACTAGGCTGTGTATAAGCAAGGAGCGTCATGACGATCGCGAAAATGTCATTCGGAAGATTTTAAAACCGTTCCTGTTTCATGTCACCTTGTATTTGCTCACTCTGCCACAGTGTGGTTATATCATTCACAGGGTTCCACATCCACGACAAGGAGGGGAAAGTCATGACGGAAGAGGACGTTCTTTCTATGTTGAGAAGTCTTGTTGTAACTGGAGCTTTTATCGTAGTGGTAGTAGGCACCTTGATATTAATGGTATTGCAGTATCTTCTAAGAATCCTCGTCTTATGGTTTTCTCGTTATTTTCCAGGATTAGAATTCCTACAAAAGGAGGAGTAGAAGATTTTCACAACCCAAGCCAAAAGAAAGGAGATCTGATCCTATGCAGGAAGAAGCTCTCATTCGCTATTCTGATATAGGAGTTCTCCTCTGCCATGTTGTGATTATTTGGCTTGGTACAATCGTGATCATGATGTTCAAAGTATGTGTACCCAAGATAGTGGAGTGGTCGTTTGATCAATGGCAGGATTTCAAGAAGAAGGCAGGATGGTAACGTCAATGATGAATGGATCTATACGTTTCCCAACGTGACGCCTTTCCGAGAAGGGCGTCTTTTTTTATGACAGATGAATCACTGTAGATATAAAGTACATCCACAAGAGTGGATTTATCGTGCGTCGAAAGCATACTTGTTTCGACGCGATTTTTAGGCGTAAAAATCGGCTGGGGGGCAGGGACTCGAACCCCGATACTCGCCTCCAAAGGGCGATGTCCTACCATTAGACGACCCCCCAATCTTCAATAACTACCGTATTCTCGCACTATTTTGTCTACTTTTCAATTGCAGTGAATAGGAGTATCGTTAGCATATATGAAACGAAATCTATTCATCGGTTTTGCGGTTCTTGTTCTTATTATTGGTATTATCGCTTCTTTTGCTCCTACGGAAGAAAGTACAGACACTAGGGGACAAAGAGAAGTAAAGCTTGGTGAAACAATTGGATTTTTGGATGTAAAAATAAATCCTTTAGAACTTATAGAGGATAGTCGGTGCCCGATTGACGTTCAGTGTATTCAAGCCGGTACGGTGCGCGTGCAGACTAGAATTGTAAGCGGTCTTGGCGAGAGTACGATGATCATGGAGCTTAACAAGCCAATCACAACCGAAGCAGAAGAAATCATATTAATTAATGTTATGCCCGTTGCGGAATCAACAAAAACAATTTCCGAATCTGATTACGTCTTTACGTTTAGTGTTTCAAAGAAAAACGTATTATTTGTACCAGAAACAAATAACTTATAACGGGCAATCTCCCTAAACCCTACACCCTAGTGGCTAAGCCCTAATCCCTATTACTACCATGCAAAGAACTTTCATCATCGCTCTCATCGCTCTCATCATTGTTGTGGGACTCATAGTTACGTTTTCCAAAACAGAAGCTCCGACAGAAAATACTGCGGTTCTTGAACTCGCGGAGTCATTTTGTGGGGAACCAAATATTGCCGATGTTCAAGTTTCTCGAGATGTTGTTCGTGTTGTGAGCACGCTCACCGGGGGAGGATCAACATTTTATTACGCAGATGGTAGTGAATTGCAATGCCCGACTGTGGCACCGGAAGATATTTCCGCAGAGTGCAGCGTGGCGCTCAAAATGAGCGGATGGAAAAGCGTATGCGATGCGCTCGGTACTGAAAATGTAGATGCACGGAACACGACCTACACTATTGAAAACGAGCTCGTAACGCTCGTGGATGGCGTAAGTGAAATTGAATTTGTTCCGGGATCAACTGACGCGATGACGACAACCGTATTTGGAAGTCCCGTGTTCGGCGACTTGGATAACGATGGAGACGAAGATGCGGGAATATACTTGATTGTGCAGTCCGGTGGAACCGGGTCCTTCTACTATGCCGCAGCGGCTATACGGAATGGTGCGGTATGGGCGGGAACGAATGCTGTACTCTTAGGCGACCGCATTGCTCCGCAGACAATTGAAATTAAGGATGGAGCACTTGTCGCAAACTATGCAACAAGAAAAGTGGGCGAACCGTTCGCAGTCCAGCCTTCAGTAAATGTTTCAAAGTTTATGCAAGTTATGAATGGAAAGCTTGCAGAAGTAGAGCAGGAATAGAAAATAGGGTTTAGGGTAGGAAGCGAGGGAAAAAATAAGACCGCCAAGGACTAAAGATTTACTGGCGGTCTTTTTTATGAATACCCCTAGCGCTTAACGTGTATATTAGTTATCCTAAATAAGGATGCTTTGGCGGACCAGATCTTTTTCGTAGGTATGTGCCTACGGGGTCTGGTCCCTTTTTTATTTTTTCGTTAATCTAATTTTTGTTATACTAAAAAAATAATGAACAACTGGCATATGAAACTCAAGATTATTCTTCTTTTTATGGGTCTCGTAGTAATACTCGCAGTAATTCAGACAATTTTCTTCTCGGGAGTGAGGTAATAGGGTTCGGGAATAAAATCCTTGCGATCGGCTTATTTTGCGCATATATTAAATCATGCCTAAAAAATCGTTTTTCTTAGCTTTATTCCGAAAACTCATTAAATCGAAAATCGCGATCGTGGTTTTTGCTGTGTTTCTCATTATCGTAAGCGCAGTCCTTATTTTTAATGATGGCCCCATTGAACAGCTCGTTACCGTTAAGCGCGGCTCTATTAGCGAATCCGTATCACTCACGGGCAATACGACTCCCGTGCAAAGCGTTTCCTTAACCTTCAATAGTAGTGGCGTTATTTCCCGCGCGTACACGGATCTTGGAAAAAAAGTATATAAGGGCCAAGTACTCGCAGAATTAAATACTAAAGATCTATGGGCGGGAGTGCGTTCCGCAGAGGCGAGCGTGAATATCCAAAAAGCTACCCTAGAAGGATTAAAAGCTGGCTCACGTCCGGAAGATATCGCTTCTTCCCAAGCCGCGCTTGATAAGGCAAAACAGGATCTTGAAAATATGTATTCCGGTATTAGCGATACCTCGTTTGATAGCTATGCAAAAGCAAATGATTCCGTGCGCATCCAGCTTGACCCATTCTTTTCCAATGCAGAAACGACGAACCCCCAGCTTACATATACGACAGCAGACTATCAGTCGGAGACGAAAGCTGAAAACTTGCGCTATCTTGCAACCGTTGCGCTAAACGCCTGGCAGGAAAAGTTACTCAGCATCAGCACTACAAATACTGGCCTTGAAACGCTTGTACAAGAAGAGCTTACATATCTCGCGACAGCTCGCGATCTCATAAATAGTGTTTCAAAAACTCTGGATCTCGCGCCAGGGCTTACTGCAACAACACTCGCAACGTACAAAGCCGCAGTGTCCACTGCACTAAGCCAAGTGAACACAGCGATAAAAAATTTAAATACCATTTCGCAAAATATCGCTTCGCAAAAATTAACCGTTTCGCAATTGCAGGCACAATTAAATCTTAAGATCGCGGGCTCTCTCCCAACCGACATCGCAGCGCAAGAAGCACAAGTAGGGCAGGCACTCGCAAGTTTGGATAGCGCAATCGCAAAACTGCAAAACGCCCAGATCGTAGCTCCTATTAGCGGCATCGTCACGCAATTTGATGCAAAAATTGGCCAGCAAGCCTCCCAAGGCACTATTCTTGTTTCTGTCATGGCAGAATCTGGCTACGAAGTGCACGCCGGTGTTTCTGAAACCGATGTAGGGAAAGTTACGGTCGGGGATAAAGTCGCAATGACATTGGATGCTTTCGCTGGCGAAACATTCAACGGCACTGTTTTCTATATCGCACCTGCGGAAACGAATACCCAGGGAGTCGTAAGCTACGCGATTAAAATCTCATTTGATAAAGGCGAACCTCGGCTTAAAAGCGGGCTCACGGCAAACATAACCATAGAAACGAATCGTAAGGATAATGTGCTCATCCTGCCCCAATACGCCATTCTCCAAAATGACGAGGGGATATTCGTTCAAGTATTGGATAGAGAAACGGTTAAAGACGTTCCAGTCAAGCTCGGCATTCAGGATCAAAACGGCAATGTAGAAGTGGTCTCTGGTGTTAAGGAAGGGGATCAAGTGTTGAACATCGGCCTCAAATCGCAATGATCACTGTTGAGAGTCTAAAAAAGGAATATTTAGAAGAAGAAACTCCCACCTTAGCTCTGCAGGGCGTAACCTTCACTATTAAGAAAGGCGAGTTCGTTTCTATCATGGGCCCTTCCGGCTCGGGCAAATCAACCCTGCTCCACATTTTAAGCTTTCTAGATCGGCCTACCTCGGGTTCATATAAATTCCAGGGCAAGAGTATGGACGACATGTCAGACGAGGAGCTCGCGCATGTTCGGAATAAAGACATGGGCTTTGTATTCCAGTCGTTCAATCTGCTTTCGCGCCTTAGCGTATACGACAATGTAGAAATTCCTCTCCTCTATGCGAACGGCATTCCGCCCGGAAAACGGAAAGCGTTAGTAGAAGAAGCCGTTATCTCCGTGGGCCTGGAAGACAAGCTATATATAGAAGCGGGCAAGCTCTCCGGTGGGCAAAAACAGCGCGTAGCTATAGCACGCGCACTTGTGGCAGACCCGAATGTTATTTTTGCGGACGAGCCAACCGGCAACCTGGATTCCAAATCCGGCTTACAAGTCATGGAAATATTGGAATCATTGCACGACAAGGGTCGCACCATAATACTCGTCACACACGAAACACAAACAGCGGAATTCGCAAATCGCATTATTAAAATAAAAGACGGCATGGTAGAGAGTGACGAGCTGATTGCCTCAAATCGCAAGCGTAGGAACGGCGACTTAAAATAATTCATGCTCTTGAGAGACGCATTCAAAACTGCTACACGAAGTTTAACGCACGGCAAGATGCGCTCTATTTTAACGATGTTGGGGATCGTAATCGGCATTTCGTCCGTGATCGTCCTTATGTCCATCGGGCAGTCGGCGCAGGATCTTATTCTGGGCGAAGTGGAAAGTATCGGCTCCAACCTTATTATCGTGACCCCGGGTGCGCCAAGCGGGGACGCCTTTGCTCCGCCTCCTTCCGCGCAGGGGATAGTCATCACAACACTCTTAGAAAGGGATATTAAGGCCTTAGAGCGCGAGCCTTCCATTAAAGGCGCGGCTCCTATGGTAAGCGGCCAAGCAGAAGTTGTGTATGGAAATAATAATAAAACCGTAAGCTACCAGGGCTCTACGGCAGAATTATTTGTCATACAGAATCTTGAACTCAAGAGCGGATTTGCGTTTACTAAGTCAGACGTAAATTCTGGCAATCACGTGGCGGTAATCGGGCCTGACCTTGCAGAGACCTTATTCGGCAAGTACGTTAATCCGTTAAATAAAACGATTCGGGTTAAAAATATTTCGTTTCGTGTCGTCGGAGTTTTGGAGGCGAGCGGTACAGGTGCTTTTGGCGTAAACCAAGGCGATATGGTGATCATTCCGATCACAGTCGCGCAAAAGGAACTTTTAGGCATCATCTATTTCAACAACATTCTTGTACAGGCGAATCCGGAATACGAAATTGATTTTGCAAAATCGCGCCTCACGTTCGCGCTTCGCCAATCACACGGCATCACGGATCCGAAAAAAGATGATTTTATTATTCAAACGCAGGCAGACATATTGTCTATCTTGGGGAGCATCACTTCTATTCTCACGCTATTCTTGGCAGCGATCGCATCCATTTCGCTTATCGTGGGTGGCATCGGGATCATGAACATCATGTTAGTCGCGGTCACCGAGCGCACGCGCGAAATTGGTCTCCGTAAAGCCGTGGGCGCAACAGACGGGGATATTTTAAAACAGTTTTTAATTGAGTCGGTCTTGCTCACGTTTATCGGTGGTGCGATAGGTATAGCGGTGGGGGCGGGCATCGTGGGGTTAATTTACTTTGTACTTACCACGTTCTTTGCATCCCTAGGGTGGGTATTCGCGTTTCCAATATCAGCGGTGGTCCTAGGCTTTGCAGTGTCGGGTATAGCAGGGTTAGTGTTTGGTATCTACCCGGCTCGCCAAGCAGGGAAGAAGAATCCGATAGATGCGCTGAGGTATGAATAACTCTTGGAATTTCCCGCTGGAAATTCCACTGCGGAGGGAAAAAGCTTCTCCAAAAAGCCGCAAAATCCCCAGGGCTGGTGAGTGGGAATTAGGTCTTTGCGTCGTAGATAGAGGATGTGATTTTGACGCCCCCGCCTTGCAAGCAGGACTGTTTTTATTTGTAAAAATATACGGTACAATAATGAATATGATAATAAAGAGAATTTGTTTGTGGGTAGTTGTTACATCAATTATTCTTTTTGCGGTGATCGCGCTTCTTGCGATCTGGGATGTGATCAAAGACAATAGTTTCGTCTGGAAATCACTCACTTCACTTGCCGTGGTCTGCTTCAGCGGCCTCGTGGGCGTTGTGCTAAGCGATAGGATAAAACCGATACAATAATAAAAACCGAGCCTACTAGGGCTCGATTTTTATTTGTAAATTTTATTGAGAAGTTTTCTCAATGATCATAGCAGTGTTTTTCAGACAAGTTTCTTTCTTCCTTTCTTGTTCTATAAATTCACAAACCGAAATGTCTGGCAATAAAGCAGCAACCGAATCAAAACAGCCGTCTTTATCGGTAAGATTAGTAAGATTATTACAAAGAGATGGATCGTGTTCTTGTACTGCTAAGTTAATATAACAAGCGCGTATAGTATATTTCCCCACATTAAGACAAATGTCAGAGTTTTTAGTCTGCAGAGCCGCATTGTTATAACAAATACCTTGCCAAATTTCACCTTTTAATAATTTACACGCTTCAGAGTCGCCAGTATTTCTTACCACTTCAGAAACGCATTCGGGAAATGTAGCGCTACTAGAAGGGTCATGAATTTTAAAACACAAAGAAATGTCATTTTGCGCAATCGCTTTTTGTTGTAAAAGCTTACTTTCTTCAGATGTCTGATATGAAGTAATTGAAAAAATAATAAAAACAAATAAAATAACGGACAGAAAATAATTAAATATCTCAATATTAGGGCGACGTTCCTTTTGTCTGTGTAGTATGGAAACGATAATTATTGAAACAATTGCGACCAACAAAGCAGGGGTGGCAAACCATAACAACTCACGGAACGAAACAAGATCTGCTTCCGGCAAAGCAATTTTATTGTAAACAAGCGGAGAGATAAAAACCCATACCATAGGAGCAATCCAGAGCAGTATTTTAGTCCTATGATAAAGAAGAAGAGATGCTAAAAATAAAAGAAAAAGAATTCCAAAATGAGCTATTCCATACGAATTAAGGGTTGCGAAAAATCTGCCCTGATAACGGTAATTCAGAATAAGTCTTGGCAGAAGAGTAATAAGGGATGAGCCAATAATAGCAAGAGCAATATTATGTAGTATTTTTCTTAATGTTGCGTTCATATATAAATTCTATCAGATATTTTCTAGGTTTGCAGAATTGGGCAAAAAGGGGCAGAATAATTTGAAGTTACTATTCCTATAGAAATAGTTCGCGAACTCAAATGGAAAGAGAGGCAGCGCGTAGTCGTAACCAAGAAGGAAAAATCTTTGATTATTAAGGACTATACTCCGAAGAAGTAAGAGGGTGTAAAGAGATTTCTTACAGGGATATTTGAGGCAAAGGTTTTTCTGCTATTGATATATCTATGAATATTTTTCAAAAAGGAAATTTTGAACCATTGTCTAATGAATTTAAACGATTAGGATTTTTAGCTTTGCAACAACTATCAAAATTTCAAAAAAAATTTAATATTAGTGACACAGACACAACAATTAATTCTATTAGAGATACTATTGTTTCTAGTTATTTAGGCTTTGATCTTATTAATAAGAACAAGCATGGTTTCGATGCAAAAAATAGTAGAACCGGAGAGTTTCTTGAAGTTAAGCAGTGTAGTTCGTCTGCAAAAAGATGGGGTGGCACATGGAATGATACGAATTTTGAAAAAGCAAAAGCTTTTTCAAATGCAAAATTATTTACAGCAGTTGCTGTCTGGAGTGGCGCCAGTGATCTTCAATTTATTGTTTTTGGTCAGAATAAAAAGTTAGGTTTATATTTACTGGATAGAGTAAAAAATAGAAAAAGCGGAAGTCGTTCAACACAAACTATTAGTATAGAAAAACTTATAGAGTGGGGGTTTATCGTTATTGTGCCTCCCGACAAAAAAGTAAACGCAGTATTGAAACAATTAGCTGTATATAAAAAGGGAGTATCTAAATATCTTAATTCTAAAAACATTAAGAAAGTAAATAATTTTAGATAAATATGTTAATAGATAAATTTAATAAATTTCTAAAATCGATTGATCTTGAGGCTTATAGAAATCAATATAGGCCCGTTAAGATTGTAGAAATGGATTTATCCAAAGAGATACAAGCAATTGAAATGCTTTATGAAGTTTATTGGCATCAAAAAAGATTTTTGACGTTTGAAGAATTTTATGAAGAATATTTAAAAAGTAAGGGAAAAGAGATTGAAGTTTTTAGAAAAAAGACTACGATGTGCAAAGATTGTTTCTATAGAGGATTGCCTGCAAGAATTTATAGAACATGGGCTAGTATTATTACTCAAATACATGCAGGATATGTCGCTGAGTCTGTTTTTGGAACAGGGACAGTCTCTATGTCTATAGAACTTGATCATAAAGGAGCGGATTTTCAGGTTGAATATATAAAGAGAATTTTAAATTATCAAGTAAAAAAGAAATCTCTTGGCAGAGAAGTTAGACAAGAAAAACCAAAATCAAAGAACCCGTTAAAAGGGGAATTTGTAGATATTAAATACGAAGTTCCTAGTAGTGATTATTTTGAAAATCCGAAAAAGAAGAATGGGGATTATAAATTGCCATATGAAAGATTTAAAAACAATAAAGAATTAGAAAGATTTTCAAACGGCTTTGTTGTTTTTACTCCCTATGTTTTTCAGAAAAAGAAAAAGGAAATAGATGATACTTTAAAATAATTCAAGAAATATTTACACTAGATACTATCTTTTCGGCCATCCGTACGTAATCGGGATTAATCTCAAAACCGATATACGATTGTCCTAATTCTTTTGCTGCGACACATTCTGAACCAGTTCCCACAAACGGGACGAGAACCACGCCGTCTTTATTCGGAATTGCTGACCTGATAAGCCTTCTAGAAAGCTCAAGGGGTTTCTGTGTAGGATGTTTCATTATTTCATGTCCTTCGTGTTTCTGTAATTGTCGTGGCGCATGTACTTCGTCGCAGGTTTTGCATAAAAACCATCTTTCAATCATTCCTGCTCCACCAGCTAAAGCAGCGATTTTAATAACATCTCGGGGCAATGCTCCACCAGCATGAGCGTTGTAAATAGTCTCAGTCCCTCCTTTACTGAATCTTCCCACCGTTCCTTTTCTTACTTTTCCAGCAGCTCCATTTAAAAATCCTTCGGTATAGGGTTCCCTAACGTCATCTCTATTAAAATTTGGCTTCTCTTTCCAAGCGCAAATAATTGATTCATGACTTCTCTGCCAAAAATTTAAAGAAGCAACATTTTTATTCGTATAATGCCAAATTAACCAGCGTTTATTTATAGGGATTTCTACAGAGAGATGAGCTAAAATTTCACTAAATCCATATATAAACATTGTTCCCGCTGGTTTCATTATCCTAATACTTTGATTGATCCATTCTTTGCACCACGAAACATATTCACTTAATTCTCGTTTATCAATGTTATTTCCAAAATCTTTACCGATATTATATGGAGGATCAATTATAATAACGTCGCAACTTTCTGACGGCAAATCTGATAATCCTTTTATTACATCACTTAATAATATTTTATTGAGTGGGAGTTTTTGATATTTTTTCTCTTCCCTTTTGATTTTCGGCAAAACCGAAACATTTTGAGGATTTTCTTTAATCACATCAAGTACGATTCCTTGTATAGAAACATCACGATCATCTCGTAATATGATCGGCTCCATGTTTTTATTTGCCGGCTGTAATCGTATATGATTTTTTTCTTTATAGAATTTTTTTAACGTTGCTTCTTGATTATCTATTAATGCAACAACTTTTTCTCCATTGTTTGCCGTTGATTGATGTTTGACAAGAATGATGTCCCCATCATTTATATTTTCTTCAACCATACTATTGCCAATCACGCGAAGCGCATAAACATCTCCAGAAAGGGGGATTCTGTTTTGCGGTACAGCAATCGTTTCTTTTTCTACGTCAAAAAGAGTAAGGGGTTGTCCTGCGGCAATGGCGCCCAAGAGGGGAACTTTCACTAATTTTTCTGATCTGGATATCGTTATACTGCGCGGCTTATTGATTTGTTTATTTAATAAACCCATTTCTTCTAATGCGCTTACGTGCTGGTGTACGGTAGAGACTGCTCGCAATTTGAAATGATGCTTAATTTCTTGGAGTGAAGGAGCGTACCCCTTTTTAGCGGTGGAAGCGATAACAAAGTCGTAGATTTGTTTTTGTTTCCTTGTGAGCATATACTAATTTTAACAATAAAATACCGAAAGAAAACCGAAACTTATCCCCAGATTGCTTTGTGCATTTTTAGAGAGTAAAATACTAATGTAAATTTAAGGTCCGACTTAGAAAAAGCACTTCGTTTCTTCCAAGCCGGGCTCCCGCCCGGTTTTGTTTAGAAAAAATTAACAGTATATGATCAATGCAATAGAACTTTACGGAACCCTAATTCTTACTTTACTTGGCTTTATTGTTCCCATTCTAACGATTCTACTTTCTTTATTTCCACAAGGTACAAAATCATTAGCACTTAAATATGAAAATGAAAGAAAGCAAAGTGAAGAAAATATTTCAAATGAAATTAAAAAGAAAGAAACAGAAAAAGGACTAGATTACGATTCTCTTAAGGAGACGCTGAAAGGTTTAGAAAAAAAGAGGTCAGAAGCTAAATCAAAGCTTGAGTATTTACATCCAGGCAGCTTTCTTTTCAAAACAACGATCCCATTCATTGTTGCATTCATGGGCGTATTACTCATATTACTTGACATACCAATTTTTGAAACGATTATAGTATTAATCTCTAGCATTTTTGCTTTCGTAGCCGGAGTTATGACTTTATTTACTAGCATATCTGTTCTATTTGAAGTAGGAGAAATCACTAACCAAGCAAAAAATTCTAACGAAGAAAAAATAATTGAACTCTTATCAATTTTAGTTGAAAACAGTGGAACAGATAACCTTTATTTAAAAGAAGACGAAATCAAAGTGAAATTCGGTGATAAAAATCTAAAAGAAAACGAGAAGTTTGATTTTTCAGTTAACACTCAACATAAAATATCCATTAGGGTCCATAACAGCGCAGACAAGATGGCAAAAAATATTGAAGTAGGCTTTGTCTTTCCTAAAGATGTTTTAATAGAGAAAACATCTAATCTATCTTCAATATTTACAGATGAATCAATTCAAATTGTAAGATTCAAGAATGAAATAATTCAGGCACATGAAAGTAATGATAAAGGTGCTCTACGAATTACTTTTTTGAAACCCGGAGAGGTGTCAATAGATCTATTTATAAAAGGAGAAAACGTAAAATACAAAAGATTTTCTTTCAAACTTAATATAATAAACTAATATAGTTCTAGAAAAAATAATAAAAATGGAAATAATAAAAGATATTAAAGATCGCATTCAGTTCCTAGTAACCATTGAAATATTTTTTCTGACTTTGACTTACTCTTTCTTTAGATCTGTGGGAAGTGATGAGTTGGTGTCTAACAAGAATGCTTTCGCATGGGGAATAGGTGTTGCTTTTTGTATAGTGAATTATCTTTTGATCGGAAATTTTACTGAATTTAAAAGTTCTTTTCTTAAGAAAATTTGCTGGACTATATCTGCAAATATTTTCTTTTTTATTATACCGATTCTGATTTTCGCCTCCGCCATGAGCAATCCATTACCATCTTATTATAATTTACCATTTTATCTTTCTCTCACGGGAACATTATGGATGCCCATTATAACGACTGCTTTTATGGTTATAGGAGGAACTTATTTTAAATTTAAAAAATAATTATGAGGATAAACAACACATTCAAGCTCATTATAGCCATTGTTGTTTCCGAACTCGCCGGGATCATTGGCTCGGTATTCACGATATCGTCCGTCGCTGGCTGGTATGCAGGAATCGTGAAGCCGGCAATTAATCCTCCAGCGTGGGTGTTCGGACCGGTCTGGACGACGCTCTTTGCGCTCATGGGCATCGCCGCGTTCCTCGTATGGAAGAAAGGATTGGATCGTAGGGATGTAAAAATTGCCCTCGGTATATTTCTCGGCCAGCTAATCCTGAACACGCTTTGGTCAATTATCTTTTTCGGTCTACGCAGTCCTGGCGGTGCATTGATTGAGATCGTATTCCTCTGGCTCGCCATTCTCGCTACTATCATCGCTTTTGCAAAAATCTCAAAACCGGCAGCTTGGCTTTTGGCGCCGTATATCCTTTGGGTTAGCTTCGCGATGTACTTAAACTACGCAATCTGGGCATTGAATTAAAACATGAGTACAACATTCCAACATTCTGCAGATTGTTGGAATGTTGTAAATATTGCGCAATATTATTAATCAAATCACATTTTGTGCGTAATAGCGTTCATATATATACTAGATACAGAAAATAAAAACTAATTATGCAAAAAACATTACTTTCAATTGGAGGCGTTCTCATCATTCTCGTCGTGGGGTTCTTTGTGCTGAATAGCTACATATACAATGAAAAGCAGGCGGGCTTTACCGCAGGGGATACGGTTTCGGCTACAGGCACCGTGCTTGCTATTGATTTGGAACAGGTAGCCTTTGATGGGCCATTCCTGATTACCTTAAAGCCTGAGGACGGCAAGCTCCTCACAATTGCCGTGCCTTCTATGGGACTGCAACTCTGTGAGGCGTATAAGGCGCTCAATATTGGTGACGTATCGCTCATTAAAGTAGGCGACGAGTTTGAAGTGCGCGGAATCGTAGGCGAAGACGGCTCAATCGTCCCATGCGAATCCGCGGATCACTATCTGCGCCCCACGCCACTTATTGTGGAGGACTTTGAAGGCGAAGCAGATCCTAAAGTCATGACACTCAACATGAAAACGTGGAATTGGATATATGCAATGAGTGGTGGAGAGGAAATTCAACCAAAAGCTCCAGGCATATTTACGCTCACATTTGGTGAAGAAAATAGATTTACCGCCACAACCGACTGCAACGCCATGTCCGGCAGCTACTCTGTAGGTACCTCCACGATTGCGTTCTCAAAAATCATCAGCACAAAAAAATTCTGCTCAAATTCCCAGGAATCTGATTTCGCATCCATCCTTCAAAAAGCAACCGGCTACCACTTCACCTCCCGCGGCCAACTCATTCTAGACTTCAAAACCCCCTCCGACACCGCAGAATTCAACTAACCCTTACCTCACGACACTCCAACATTCTGCAGATTGTCGGAATGTTGTAAATAGAGCAAAACAACATTATGCAAAAAACGCTACCAATAATTATCATCATGATAATCATCGTGGGTTTTGGTGTAGCGTGGAAGTTCGTAAACAATGAAGCGCCGAGGGGTATGAGCACTGAATGCACGAAAGATTCCGATTGCCCCTCTCTACTATATCTCTGTGAGGAAACACAGGGTTCGGGAACGGTGTGCTCCAGCACCGACCCCACATGTGTTCCTACGCACACGACCATTGCAGGAGAATGCAAAGTAAAAGAAGGTAATCGTTGTACGCTGGATTCAGACTGCGCTTCCGGAAATATATGTAATAACAACCTTTGTACAAGTCCGATCGGAAGGGAATGCAGCGGACCAAGCGACACGAGCTGTCCCACGGATTTTGAATGCATACAAGGGTGCGGTTCGCCAGTTGGGTATCCAGGTGAGCCACCGCCTCCATACTTCTGTCAGCTTAAAGGCTATATTCGCTCGTGCCCTATTTGTCTTGCCAAACATACGTTAATTGATACGCCGCTTGGTGCGGTAGCAGTAGAAAATTTACAAAAAGGTACACCAGTGTGGACGGTGAGTAGTTCCGGCGAGCGCGTTTCCGGAGTAGTTACGCTGACGAGCAAAACGCCCGTTCCGTTAAGTCACAGGATGGTACAGCTTGTACTACAAGATGGGCGTACGCTTTCTGTTTCTCCAGGACACCCGACTACTGATGGACGCAAGGTAGGAAGCCTCACTCCAGGCGAGGTATATGACGGCGCTCGGATAATTTCTTCTCACCGAGTTGCCTACGGAGACGGATATACCTACGATCTTTTACCCTCGGGCGAAACCGGATTTTACTTCGCAAACGGGATTCTTCTTGATAGTACACTCCGCCCCTAACCCTTACCTCACGACACTCCAACATTCTGCAGATTGTCGGAATGTTGTGTGGTAATATAGAGAGATGGACAAGACGAAATCACCAAAACAGATGGAACGTCATCTGAAGGGGATGGCGAATCATTATCGTATTGAGATACTTCTTCTTATCGCCGATCGCTCGAAAATAACGCTGGAGGAAATTACCGACATAGTTGGGGCAAACGAGAAAACCCTTAGTGAACACACAGGTAAACTCTATCAAGTTGGACTGATCAATAAAAAATACCGCGGCAGGTTTGTAGAACACTCCCTGTCGCCCTACGGCAAAACATTCGTCCGTTTCTTACAATCATTCCAAAACACGCAATAACATTCCAACATTCTGCAGAATGTTGGAATGTTATTGTTTTTGTTTGCAAATCTCATGCGGTAAGAGCAGAATTAGCTTTTCAAACCCATTAACTCATCAACTGTTTAACTCATTAACTACATGAAGCTCCTCTGGCAATACATTAAGCAACAGAAAAAGATACTTATCCTTGCGCTTGTTTTAGCGACGATTAACCAAGTTTTCTCTCTGCTTGATCCGCAGGTATTTCGGCTTATCGTTGATAGATACGCTACGAATGCATCCTCATTTACTGCTTCGGAGTTCGCCCGTGGGATTTTAGGATTACTCTTGTTATCTATGGGAGTAGCGTTTGTTTCTCGTGTCGCGAAGAATTTCCAAGATTATTATGTAAGCATCATTACTCAGCGAGTCGGCGCTAATCTTTATGCCCACAGCATCCATCATTCATTCTCTTTACCCTACGCAGCGTTTGAAGACCAGCGTTCAGGTGAATTGTTGTTGAAACTACAAAAAGCGCGTACGGACGCGCAAACACTCATTACGAGTTTTGTGGGAATTATATTCCTATCCACGGTAAGTATGGTCTTTGTGGTTGGCTATGCCTTTACTGTTAATTGGATTATTGGCACGGTGTATTTAGCTATTATTCCGATTGTCGGTACAGCACAGTTTTATCTCTCGCGACGTATTAAAGGGGCTCAAAAAGAAATTGTCACGCAGACTGCATCCCTCGCTGGAGCTACAACAGAAACATTGCGGAACGTTGAGCTCGTGAAAAGTCTTGGGCTTGAAGCCCAGGAATCTGGACGATTGAACGACGTGAACGAAAAAATATTAGGTTTAGAATTACGAAAAATTCGGTTAATTCGCGCACTAAGTTTTATCCAAGGAACAACGATCAACGCTATTCGCTCGGCGCTTCTTTTCCTTATGATGTGGCTTATCTTCAAGCAGGCGATAACGTTTGGAGAATTTTTCAGTCTTTATATTTATCTCTTCTTTATAATGGAACCGTTATCCAGCTTGGGTACGATTGCAAATACGTACCAGGAAACCCGCGCGAGCATGGAGAAGCTTCAGCAAATTTTAGATACTCCTGCAGAAAAGAAACCGGAACATCCGCATACGATTGGTTCGCTAGACTCCATCACATTTAAAGACATGAGCTTTGCGTACAATGCGGGCAGCGAGCATTCTGCGAAGCAAATTAATCTCACGGTGGAAAAAGGGCAGACCGTAGCATTCGTAGGACCATCCGGATCTGGAAAGACTACAATGGTTAAAATTCTCCTTGGACTCTATAGGCCGACGAGCGGAAAGCTGCTCATGAATGGCGTGGACAGTGAATCTATTGATTACGACGCACTCCGTAGGCGTATTGGTTATGTCTCACAGGACACGCAACTCTTTGCCGGTACGATTCGAGAAAACTTATTATTCGTAAATCCCGAAGCAAGCGATTCGGAATGTATGGAGGCATTACGGCATGCATCCGCTCTGCCTATTATTGAGCGCGGAGGAAAGGGACTCGAGACAAGGATCGGAGAAGGTGGAATTAAAATCTCGGGTGGAGAGCGCCAGCGCCTCGCGATTGCCCGCGCATTACTTAGGAATCCGGACCTCATTATTTTTGACGAAGCGACGAGCAGTCTTGATTCCCTGACGGAAAAAGAAATTTCGGATACTATTAAAAGTATCGGTATTACGCGGCCGAACTTGATGACGATCATGATCGCGCACCGGCTCTCTACGATTGCCCATGCGGATACGATCTACGTTCTAGAACAAGGCAGGCTAGAAGAGCAGGGGACGCATAAGGGATTGCTGGAAAAGCGTGGTTTGTATGCAGCATTATGGAGAGAGCAGGGAGCAAACAGAGAATAGGGTTTAGGTCGAGGAGTGGGAGCGACGAAGATGTCGCAGTTTAATAAAACGCGACGTACTATTGAATCTATGTACTCCGTCTACATTCTAGAGTGTGCTGATAAAACTCTTTACATAGGGTCTACAAACGATTTAAAAAAGCGACTAAAGGCACATAACGGATTAAAGGGCGGGGCGCATTACACAAAAATTCGCCGCCCGGTGACACTCAAGTATTCGGAAAATGTGAGAACCTTTGCAAAAGCCCGTAGTCGAGAAGCGGAATTAAAAAGATTATCCAGAGAAGAAAAATTAAAACTTATACAATTATGAAACTATTTACATCATATACATTCACGTGGTGGCAGATCGGTATTTTTAAATTAGCGCTCCTTTCAATCGGTGCTGCAATCGGTGCGTATTGCTCTGAGTTTTTCCAAGCCAATATGACTGCGGTTATTATTGTTGCGGTTGTCTCAACCGTGTACGTCCTCTACGTAGCTTTGAAACAATAATAATGGAAAAGTACAATAAGCTCGTAAGAGATAATATTCCCGATATTTTGGATAAAAAGAATATCCCGTACGAAAAGAGGATCGCTTCGGAGAGTGAATATAAAACCGAACTTATTAAAAAACTGGATGAGGAAATGAAAGAATTTTCTATTGAAGGCAGTCCGGAGGAACTCGCTGACATTCTAGAAGTAGTTGAAGCGTTAAAAACGTTGCCAGAATATGAAACGGTGGAAAAAATAAAAAAAGAAAAACGTAAAGAAAAGGGTGGTTTTGAAAAGCGGATAATTCTCCAAGGAGAGAAATAAGGCTTATAAAACAGCGTTCTTTTGGGGGTCATTGACAAAATAGAGATTTAGGAGTATCATCGTCTTAAGCAATTAAGAGATGTGGTCGGATTTCTAAGAAGCAGAACAAAACAATTACCATGACAGGAAAAATCAAAACACTCACAGAAAGAGGATTTGGATTCATTTCTCGCGAAGGCGAAGCAAAGGATCTATTCTTTCATTCTAAAGAGTTGGTTGGTGTTACCTTTGATGAACTCAGCGTTGGCGACGAAGTCACCTTCGAAGTTGCTGAGGGAGAAAAAGGTCCGAATGCCGTAAAGGTATCTCGCGCATAAGACACTAATTTAAATCAAAAACCGCTTAGCCATTTGGCCGAGCGGTTTTTGATTGTGTATATTCATGAGCAGTTCACGGTATGATTATTACGGTAAAAAGGAGTAGAATGTAACTATTAAACAAATGGCAAAAAATAAAACAACAGATGGAAAATATGTAGACGGATTTGTGTTTGTAGTTTCCAAAAAGAAACTGGGAGAATATATTAAAATGGCGCAGTGGGGAAAAGAACTATGGATGAAACACGGCGCATTGGATTACAAAGAGTGTGTAGGCGATGATCTTCAAATAAAAGCAATGGGCGGAGTAAAGCCATTATCATTTTCTAAAATGGCTCAAGCTAAAGCCGGGGAGACGGTTTGTTTTTCTTTTATTGTTTTTAAGTCAAAACAGCATCGCGATAGTGTTAACGCGAAAGTTATGAAAGACCCAGTCATGAATGATCCCAAATATAAAGATATGCCAATGCCCTTTGATATGAGACGGATGGCGTACGGAGGATTTCAAGTAATGGTGGATGGGGGGAATAAAATATGAACAGAATTGTACATTTTGAAATTCAGGTGGAAAATCCTGAACGGGTAATAAAGTTTTATCGCGATGTTTTTGGCTGGGAATTTCCAAAGTGGGTTGAAGAACCGCCCTATTGGGCAGTAATGACTGCTCCAAAGGATAGTAAAGAGCCGGGTATTAATGGCGGACTACTTTTGCGTCCATGTCCTGCGCCTGCACTAGAACAGGGAACTAATGCATTTACATGTACAGTACAAGTTGATGATTTTGATTCGATAGCAGAAAAAATAGAAAAAGCTGGTGGTAAAGTCGCAATGCCGAAGTTCGCGCTTATGGGAGTTGCCTGGCAAGGATACTTTATAGACACTGAGGGAAATACATTTGGAGTCCATCAGGCGGATAGTAATGCAAAGTAATATTGAGCATCATCAATCAATGCATGCAAGATAAAAAATTTTCTATCGCACAACGGGCAAAGAGTATAACTCACGCGTGGCGGGGAATATGGCTATTCATGAAAACCACACACAACGCGTGGTTACATGTCGTAAGTCTTATCGTCGCAATAGCGATGGGGTTTTATTTTGAAATTTCTCGCGCTGAATGGATGGCGCTCATTCTTGCAGGAGGGTTCGTACTCGCGGCAGAGGCATTTAATACCGCAATTGAAATTGATATGAATCTTACTTCTCCCGACTTCCACCCCTTTGCACGAGACGCGAAGGATGTTGCAGCCGGCGCCGTGCTTATTACCTCTCTTGCAGCACTTGTTATTGGGATTTTTATTTTCTGGCCTTATATCTCCTTAAGCGTATTTTAAAAACCATATGATATTTAAAAATATACTTATTATCGCGTTAGTCATCGTGGCACTCTTGGGGGCGGGATATTATTTGTATACTACGCAAGATGTAGGACAAGTCGCGTGTACTATGGAAGCTAGAGAGTGCCCTGATGGATCATTTGTGGGACGTGGTGGTCCAAAATGTGAATTTGCGGCGTGCCCTAACGAAGGAATGGGTGGAATCCGCGGAATCGTACTCTTAGGCCCGATCTGTCCAGTTGTCCAAAATCCGCCGGCCGCGGAATGTGCGGATAAGCCGTATTCAACCCGGCTTGCAGTTACTGCTCCCAATTCATCGCAAGTGATACGGGAAGTTGAGTCGGATATCAATGGGAATTTTAGCGTTGCTCTTGCTCCGGGGAACTATGTTGTTGCCTCCGCCATTGCGGCAAATGTGCTTCCGTATTGTGCGGCGAGCGAGGTGATAACCGTGCAGGCAGGAATATATAAGAATGTTACGATCTTTTGCGATACCGGAATCAGGTAAGTGTATTGGCAAAGCCATAAAAATATGTCACTATAAGAACTTCAAGCCGTTGGGCTTGATTTTCTTATGCCAAGCAACGACGTTATTTTACGATTTGATACCGTATCGTTTGATTACGGGCCAAACGCCCCCATTTTAGACGGGGTAAGTTTTTCTGTGCGTACCGGAGCTAAAGTTACTATCATGGGTCAGAACGGTGCGGGTAAGAGTACGATCTTTAAACTCATAACAAGCACGCTTACGCCGGAAGGAGGCAATATCCATATCGGGCAAAAGCTCACGATCGCGACCGCAAAGCAGGTAATTCCACGGGATGACATGGAACTGACCGTGCGAGAATTTTTTGAAAAATGCTTCAGTAAAAAAGTATATGACATTGATCCGCGCATTGATGATGTACTTGAGGTAGTAAATCTCCATGCACCCCATGAAAAACAAATTAAAACATTTTCCGGAGGCCAGCAGGCACGCCTTTTGCTCGCTTCGGCGCTTATTCAAAGTCCGGATATTCTCCTTCTAGACGAGCCAACAAATAATTTGGATAAAGCGGGGATTGAACATCTTACTAAGTTTCTTATTGATTATAAAAAGACGGTTATCGTAATTTCCCACGATGCGGAATTTTTGAATGCGTTTACGCAAGGAGTGTTATATCTTGATGTATTTACGAGAAAAGTTGAACAATATGCCGGTAATTATTTTGATTTGGTGAAAGAAATTTCCGCACGTATTGAAAAAGAAAATCGCAAAAATGCTCGGCTCGCGAAAGAGATTCAAGAAAATAAAGATAAAGCGAACTTTTTTGCTCACAAAGGAGGCCAGATGCGTTTAGTCGCAAAGAAAATGCGTGAGAAAGCGGAAGAATTGGAGGCATCTAAAGTAGATGTCCGCAAAGAGGATAAAACCATCCGCCCGTTTTTCATCCAATCCCAGCCGGAACTTATTGGAGAAGTCGTAGGTATTACTGCGTTTACGATTATGAAAAATCATAAACAGGTAAAGAAAGAAGCGAAAATTTCTCTACGCAAGAAGCAACGCCTTCTTCTTAGGGGTCCGAACGGTATTGGCAAAAGCTCTCTTTTGGAATCCATGGTAAAAGGCACTGCAAAAGGAGTGACGATAGCTCCCAGAGTCCACATCGGCTATTACCGCCAAGATTTTTCTACGTTAAATTACGACCACACGGTTCGCGAATCACTCTTGGAAGACGTAAGTCCAGACCAAACGGAACAAAGCTTCCGGTCCGTGGCTTCAGGATTCCTTTTGGACGACGATATTTTAAAAGCAAAAATTGGCACACTCTCCGAAGGACAGAAGGGACTTGTTTCGTTCGCTCGGTTAGTACTGCAAAAACCAGGGCTTCTTATTCTTGATGAACCGACAAATCATATTAACTTTCGCCATATTCCGGTTATCGCAGCAGCGCTCAATAAATACGATGGTACGATGATTCTTGTAAGCCACGTTCCTGAATTTATCGCGCAGATTCATATTGATGAGATTTTAGATTTGGATAAATAGGCTCGGTCAAATATTCTCCGTCATCCGCTTCTTTCGTCCTGCGACTCACTCGCTTGTCCTCATCGGTTCAGTCGCTTTTAGCGACACCATGCTAAACCGATTGCGTGGAATCCGGAGAAATATCCGACCTCGCTTGATGGAAGAAAAGGCAAGGATATAGAGTCTAGTTGCAGGGTATAGCCACTAGGGGCTAGGGTTTAAAAGAAAATAAAAAAATATATGGAAAAGAAAATATGGTTTAAGCGTAAACAATATGGATGGGGCTGGTACCCGGTAACGTGGCAAGGCTGGACGGTTATCGCTGCGTATGTTTCGCTTATCTTCTTCTTTGCAGGAACAATTGATCGTAATTCTCCGGTTCGAGAAGTGGCTTTTACCTTTCTTATTCCTGTTGCTGCGCTTACCGTAATGCTTATACGCGTATGCTATCGCACAGGAGAGAAACCGAAATGGCAATGGGGAAGCTCTAAAGAAGAAAAAGAGAAGTAGAGAATTGACTTCCACTCGTTTTTTAATGTATTATCCTGAAACCTCCCGCGCGGAGATTTTTATATGGAAATTAGAAATATCGCAATTATCGCCCACGTTGACCACGGAAAGACTACTCTTACCGATGCTTTACTTCGACAGACAGGTGCGGAGAGTGAAGGCGTTTCTATGGATTCAAACACGCTTGAACAAGAGCGCGGTATTACGATTTATTCAAAAAATGCAGCAGTCTATTATAAGGATACGAAAATTAACATCGTAGATACTCCGGGCCACGCGGATTTCGGTTCCGAAGTTGAACGCGTACTCCGCTCCATTGATTCCGTGCTTTTGGTTGTAGATGCACAGGAAGGTCCAATGCCGCAGACACGCTTTGTGCTGAAGAAGTCCTTGGAACTTGGAATAAAACCGATTGTTGTTATTAATAAAATTGATAAGCCAGCGGCAGATCCGCATCGCGCGGAGACGCAAGTGCTGGAACTTTTCTTGGAACTTGGTGCAAGCGATGAACAAGCCGACTTTCCGATCGTATACGCTGTAGGACGCATGGGTATGGCAAAGAAAAAGCTCACTGATGAATCTAGCGATCTTACGCCACTTTTGGATACGATTTTAGAGCACGTAGATCCGGCATCCGACAACGCACCGGAACTTCCGCTAAAGTTTCAGCCATTCAATTTAGGATACGACAACTTTCTTGGGCGTCTTGCAGTAGGCCGTGTGTACGAAGGTACTATCGCGGCAGGACAGGATATTTTTATTAAAAAACCGCACGGCGAAACACGCAAAGGGAAAATAGCGAAGATTTTTGGATTCAAAGGGCTGCATAAAATAGAAACTGAAAAGGCTTTTGCCGGAGACATCGTTATGGTTGCAGGGCTTCCTGATATTGATATTGGAGAAACAGTAACCACAAATCCGGATATTCATCCATTGCCAGCGATTGCAATTGACGCGCCGACTATCGTACTTAGTTTTCTTATTAATAATTCTCCGTTTGCCGGAAAGGAAGGAAAGTTTGTAACATCTCGCCAACTGCGTGACCGTTTGGAGCGCGAACTGGAAGTGAACGTCGGGCTTCGCGTTGAATTTAATGCTAACGATATGTTTGCAGTCTACGGCAGAGGAGAGCTCCATATTTCAATCCTTTTGGAGAATATGCGCCGCGAAGGATTTGAACTCCAGGTTTCCCAGCCACAAGTTATTATCAAAGAAGAACACGGCGTAAAAGTAGAGCCGTTTGAAGAAGTTATTATTGATACGCCAGGCGAATACCAAGGCGCTATTATTGAGAGGCTGAGTATGCGCGGATTTGTGATGCAAAACTTGGAACCAATCGGCGAAGGTGTGCGTCTTACATTTGAAGGACCAACTCGCGGACTCTTGGGTTATCGCAGCCAGTTCGTTATTGATACGCGTGGAGAGGGAATACTTTCGTCCCGGGTTATCGGTTTCCGTAAACATGTAGGGGATATCCGCAAACGCGTTGTAGGATCAATGACATCTATGGTTGGCGGAAAAGTTTTGGGCTATGCCTTATGGAATTTACAAGAACGCGGCATGTTGTACGTTGCACCAGGTACTAACGTATATGAAGGTATGGTTATTGGTAATACATCCAAGGGCGAAGAAATGGCGGCAAATCCGACGAAAGGAAAACAGCTTTCTAACATGCGCGCATCCGGTTCGGACGATGCTATTGAACTCGTTCCTCCGTATGAACTCTCTGTTGAACGCGGACTTGAAGTGATGGCAGAGGATGAATATTTAGAAATTACTCCAAAGAGTATTCGATTACGCAAAAAATATCTGACGGAAAGCGAACGCTCCAAACACAAAAAATAAAAAGTAGCTCGCATTCTTTTCAAAAAGCTATCAGAGTTACTCGTATGCTCTTCACAAAGCTATCAGAATGACCTTTGTGAAGAGCATATTCGCTTAGATTATGAAAAGATTTGAAAAAATACTCGCTTAGAATGACATAAGGTACGCGAGTAGTTCTCAAAAAGAACCCTCGCTGAGAGTGGTTTAAACTAGAGTTTCTGAATCTCTTTCAAGTCTTTATCAGGGAGATACAGTAGGGCAAAACCCAAAATAATGCCACCCAAGGAACTAAAATAATGGTTACCGCCGAAAAACATGCGGTCAAAACCATCTAGCATGAGCCAAATGTCTCGCCAGATCAGGACGAGGGCGATAACGATGACTAGATTGTCGGCAAAATATTTGAACACATTTCGTTTCTTTTTCATACGCAATAAATCAATTATACTGGAGAGCATCCAATATTAAAAGATTATGCATTCCTCCCGGGGGTTCCATGACTATATTGTGCATGATTTATGCCAGCATATCGCCGGCATAACGTCTCGTAAAATGTTTGGCGGGTATGGTATTTATAAAAAGGGGATTATCTTCGCGATCATTGTAGATGGAAAACTCTTTTTTAAAGTCGGGGATACAAATAAGAATGATTATGAAAGCCGCGGACTCAAACCATTTACCTATGAAGGGCGCGGTGGCAAGCGATATGCGATGTCATACTTCGAAGTTCCTGAAGATGTTTTGGAACAGCAGGAGCTTTTTAGTGAATGGGTAGAAAAAGCTGTTCGAGTAAACCGTGAGAATAAAAAGACATGAGAAATCTTGCATCGCTTCGAAAAGAGCTTTACGGGCACGCAAATAAGGGGAAGGCAAAGATCCTATCCGGCTTTTTTAAGACCGGAAAAGGAGAATATGGCGAGGGGGATATTTTTATTGGTGTAACCGTGCCGCAATCCCGCGCCATCGCAAAGAAATTCCATCATCTTGAAATCCGCGACATCGGGAAACTATTGCGATCTAAAATCCACGAAGAGCGCCTCGTCGCCATACTTTTACTAGTTCATAGATTTATGGACGGCGGGAACAAGGCTCGAAAGGAAACATATGATTTTTATCTCAAGAATACAAAATATATTAACAACTGGGATCTTGTAGACCTTTCTGCAGACAAAATCGTCGGAGCATATCTTTTAGATAGGAATACGGATATTCTCCACAAGCTTACGCGTTCAAAAAATATCTGGGAGCGGAGAATAGCCGTAATCGCAACATTCCAATTTATTAAAAATTATCATTATAACGAAACAATACGGGTTTGTAGTAATCTTTTAGAAGACGACCATGATCTTATCCATAAAGCGGCTGGCTGGATGCTTCGCGAAGTAGGCAAGCGATCACTAGCAACAGAAGAACTCTTTCTTAAAAAGAAGTATAAAAAAATGCCCCGCACTATGCTCCGCTACGCGATTGAACGATTTCCGGAGAAAAAGAGAAAGGAATATTTAGAAGGAAAACTATAAAAAAGAAGAGCCCCGAGCGCGTGTGCGCCCGAGGCTGTGACTGTTGTGCTTGTGACTAGCAGAGAACCGGCTCTCTCTTGTCGTTGACACCGATGACGGCCATGCAGGCCGGATCAGATTTTTCCGCCGCAAGCGTACACCGTGTTCCCGGAGGCAGTTCTTGGAAATCCGTCGGCAAGAACTCGGTTTGCAAATCGCGGACACCATCGTTCCAAGCGGCGACTACATTCATTGCCCAAGTGTGAGGAACGAAGATGCCGTCTTGGAATTCCTTGGGAGTCGGTGTTCTATCTCTCACAGTTTGACTCTCAAGACTCGGAGTCCACAGGAGAATGCCTTTGAATCCATTGCCTTCCGAACCGGACGCGAGACGGAAGAAGCGATCGAACACTTCTTGTGAGCTGATACCGCAGGTCTCTGCAAGTTCAGAGAGAGAAACCCACGCACGTCCCTGCGGACCCCAATAGCTTGCCGGAGCGAACTTATTGCCTTGTTTCATGTTGTGCACCTCCTCGATGCCTTTTCAGGAGCTTGAAGAAAGAATGAAGTACTGAAATAAGTATATCATACTTCAAACTTAAAGTCAAGCATATACTCGTTATCCACATATCAATTCGTGAAAAAATAGGGTATGATTGCATATAGAAATTAGATACAAAAAAACGGTGCGTGAGGCGCCGTTTTTTTGTTGTGTCTATGAAGCGAGCTGGCCAACTCCAATACCAACGAGAATTGCGATGCCTCCCACAACTGCCATACGAAGCGCACTCCGCCACGGGTTAATATGTGATGCTTTTCCACCAACCGCTCCTAAAATGAAGAGTGTGACAATGGAAGCCGAAACTGAAATAAAGAAAGCGCGTTCTATAGTGAAAAGAAAATATGGAAAAAGGGGAATAAATCCAAAGATAAAATACGAGAAAAACATGACGACTGCGTTTACCGAAGGATTTTTAGAAGACCGACGCCGATGAGTAGTAAGTTCTTCGGCTGATGATTCGGAAAGGAAACTTCCTGCGCCCATAGAAAAGGCTTCTACAAAAATTAGCACGATCCCCGTAAGAAATATTTCAGTGCGCGGAATACCTGCGATTGCGATTCCTGAGAGAAGTCCGACGGTTGAGACGAGACTATCCTCAACGCCAAATACAAAATTACGATAACGGGCTGCTCGGATATTCTCTGACATAGTTCAAGTATATCATTATATAAAAAAACCGCCGGGAAGGACCAATGTCCTAACCGGCGGAGGGACCAGCGTATGCGGGACGCTGAAGGCTCAAAGCGAGAGCACGGACCATCGCTGAACCGAGAAACATACGGCGTGTGGAGAATCGGAAAGGGAAACGTACGCTCCTCTCCCTTTTGCGAAAACGAAAGAGCTGATCACAAGCACTCTCGTACTCTAGCGCAGAAACCGTAATTTGTCAACTCAATTTATGAAGAAGATGGCTTCGTTAAATGCTCAATGAGCGCTATTTCTAAGGGAATAGTTTGAAAGGGAGAATATCTCATATCGCTATAGCTTTTAATAAGAGCTTGAATGAGTCTAATATGTTCAGGATTTCTTATGAGATCTGCATGGCGAGAAAGCTGTTCCAATTCTCGATCCGTTAATTCTTTTTTTAATAATTCTTTAATCTTGGGATCAAATTTAAGCGTAATTGCACGGCGTAAATAATTAATCAGTTCTTTTGTGAGATCAATGGGGTTATATCCACCTTCATTTATTTCTGTGACGTATGTGAGCGCATCATCTAATTTGCCATTTAAAATCATTCCAGCGAACTCAGCGACCTTCTCGAAACCAACTTTCCCGATAATCTGTTCAACTGTTTCCACAGTAACTTCGTCTTCTAGTGAAGTGAGTTGGTCTAAGAGGGCTTCTGCATCGCGCAAACTACCTTCAGCTCCCGCGGCGATGAGTTCCAAGGCTTCATCCTGAACCTGTAATTTTTCTGCGGTCACCACCATCGTTAATTTAGCGACAATTTCCGCGAGCGTAAGTTTACGTAAATGAAATCGCTGAGTGCGTGAGGCGATCGTTGCGGGAACTTTTTCATATTCCGTTGTCGCGAGGATAAACATCGCGTGCGCCGGAGGTTCTTCTAGAGTTTTTAAAAGCGCGTTGAATGCTTCTTTCGTAAGCTGGTGCGTTTCATCAATAATAAAAACTTTAAAAGGATACGAAGAAGGAGAAAGCTTAATCGTTTCACGGAGAGAACGTATTTCATCTATGCCGCGGTTTGAGGCGGCATCAATTTCTACGACATCCATACCACGCCCTGCGTCAATTTCCGTGCACGGTTTGCAGGTATTACAGGGTTCGCCTTTGGCATGGAATTTTTTATCTGTTCTTCGCGTTTCGCAATTCGCGATTTTTGCGACAATACGGGCAATAGTTGTCTTTCCGGTTCCCCGGGGACCATAAAAAAGATAAGCATGAGCAAGCCGGTCCTCACGCGCCGCGTTGCGGATGATTTCAGAAATATGTGTTTGACCAACGATATCCCCAAGCGTTCTCGGACGGTATTTTCGATAGAGAGCATTCATAATAGAAAAATTGTAGCATAAATTCATTAATTACTGATTTTAGTACTATTGTTCTCACTTTTTCATTGTTCATTATTTATTTCTTATTGTTCATTATTGAATTCTTGACTACAATTGAGCATATGCGATTCAGAATTGGCCTTACAATATTTCTTCTTGCCGGACTTGTGAGTTCGTTTGTTCTTTTTTTATTTGCAACCGGCATTTTAACTCGAGTGAGTACATTTACCATAATCATTTCCGACTCTTCGGATATTAATCTCCCTCCCAAAACACTCGTAGTGAGTTCGCCAACTTCCAGCAAACTAGGTACGGGCTTTACAGATATTCCTCCGCAGAGTCCGCTTGCAAATCCGCCAGAAATTATCAAAGCCATATATGCCACAAGCTGGTCCGCAGGAAGTAAAACAAAGATGGACTATCTTATTGATCTCATAGCAAAGACGGAATTGAACGCAATAGTGATTGATGTAAAAGATTTTTCCGGTTTTATTACGTACGACACAACATTACCTCAAGTATTAGAGTATGGTGCACGGGAAATACGCATCGGAAAAATAAACAGTCTTGTAAAACGACTGCATGATGAGGGGATTTATGTAATCGGCCGCGTTTCCGTTTTCCAAGATGAACGGCTTGCGACGGCACGCCCTGATCTTGCTGCAGTAAGCAGTACGACACAAACAATTTGGCATGACCGAAAAGGACTACCATGGATCGATCCCAATTCTAAAGATGCATGGGATTATAATATTGCCATAGCAAAGGATGCGCTTGCACGAGGATTTGATGAAATTAATTTTGATTACATCCGCTTCGCCTCCGACGGAAATTTGAAAGACATCGTCTACCCGCATTGGGACGGGAAAACATTCCACGCAACCGTAATCCATAACTTTTGGAAATATGTCCGTGAGCAAATTCCCGACCGACCAATTTCCGCAGATCTCTTTGGACTCACAACCGTGAATTATGATGACCTCGGCATCGGACAAAAACTGGAGAACGCCATTCCTTATTTTGATGCGATTGCACCGATGGTGTACCCATCACATTACTATCCAGGATCTTTTGGACTCCAAAAACCAGCACTCTATCCTTATGAAGTAGTAAAAAAGTCCATGGATGTTGCCGTCACGCGTTTAATAGAGAAAAGCAGGCAAGTTACTGGGAATTTCAGTACCACAACTCCCGTTATACCCATCTCAACCTTCCGGCCATGGCTACAAGACTTTAATCTTGGTGCCGACTATACGGCAGAAATGGTGCGTGCCCAGATTCAAGCGACCTATGATGCAACGGCGGACTATCCGGGAACACTCTCCGGCTGGATGCTTTGGAACCCTTCCAATAACTATACGAAAGGTGCATTATTAGGGCCTGAAGCGGAGGAATAGGATTCGTATGACAACTACGCGGTACAGCGTTACCTTAGAGCAGTTTTCGGGCCCTCTGGATAAGCTCCTTGAGCTTATTGAAGCACAACATCTTGATATTACGGATGTAAGCCTTGCTGCCGTTACGATCGATTTTTTAGAGTACATTAAAAAACTTGAATCCGAAATTCATCCAGCGATTCTCGCCGATTTTTTATCTGTTGCAGCAAAGCTGATGCTTATTAAATCAAAAATCCTTTTGCCAGATATTACACTTACGGAAGACGAAGAAAGCGACATTAAAGATTTAGAATCACGCCTCACAATCTACAAACTTTTTGCGGCGCGAAGCGGCCCGGCAAGTTTAGGACTCCAGGAACTCTGGAATAAAGGACTTACGATGTATTCGCGGCCACTTTTTACTGAACTCGGAGATACGACAATTTTTTATCCCCCGAAGACACTGACTGCAGGGGATTTGGTATCGGCACTCCAAAATGTGCTTGCAGCAGTTGAGGAAATTACTCCTCCGGACAAAGGTAAGGTAAAAAGTATTCTCGTTACGCTTGAAGAAAAAGTGCAGGAACTTATCCATCGTTTTACCCAAGCGGCACGGCAAAGCTTTTCGGAGCTCCGAGAAAACAAATCTAAATCAGAAATTGTCGTTCTATTTTTGGCGATTCTGCATCTCATGCGACAGAAAGAAATACGTGTTGAACAAGAGGGAGCATTCAATGATATAATTATGGAACGCGAAAGTAAGAATATTCATGAATAATCCGGCTGAACAACCAGAAAACGTAACGGCACGCCTTGAAGCGCTTCTTTTTTCATATGGGGAGCCAATTTCCCATAAAAAAATCGCCGTCTTTTTAGGCATTGAGGAAGGCAGAGTTGCGGAACACGTTACGGTACTTCGAACAGAACTTATAAACAGTAATCGCGGTATTGTGCTGGTGGAGGAGGATAATCGCGTCCAGATCGCGACGAAGCCGGAATTCGGAACAATGATGCAGAGTATTATGAAAGAAGAGTTTTCGGAAAATCTTACTCCAGCAGCGCTTGAAACACTGGCGATTGTGGCTTACGCGGGACCAATACCCAGAAGTTCAATAGATTACGTGAGGGGAGTAAATTCTAGTTTTATTTTGAGAACATTAATGCTCCGAGGACTTATTGAACGTAATTCCGCTCCGGAAAAAGGTAATGTATTTGTCTACTCTCCCAGTTTTGATTTTTTGCGCCACCTTGGCCTTTCCAAAAAAGAAGATATGCCGGAATTTGAACGGCTGAGCGGCGCACTACAAAAACTGCAAGGAACGCCTTCACTACAATAAATGTCTCGAACAAATTACCAAAGTCTGCTATTTGCTTTACTCGTCCTCGGTTTTGCGTTGGTTCAAAAAACCGAATCCGGTGCAGAAGAATTTCGTAACCAACAAGGATTAAAGCTATATGATCCGACGTTTGCTGCAGAAACGATACCCACCACTCGTGAAGCAAATATTATAAACACGGTTCCTCAGGGGAAAAAAATGATGGGAAGTGCTCAATCAGTAAGGTTTGTACCCCAAGGAGAGGAGCGGCGGATAACCATGCCGAATTTGAGCGCACAAGCAGTTTTTGCGCGCGATTTAGGAGGGCCTCGCATCTATGCGGCGAAAGCAAGCGATACCGTGTGGCCAATTGCCTCTATAACGAAACTCATGACTGCTGTGATCGCCGAAGAAATGCTGAATGAGGAAAATCTCATCACCTTAAGTGAAACAGCGATAGCGACGGAAGGATTCTCTGGTGACTTTGCACTTCACGACATGTATGCGCTTTCCGATATGATTTCTGCGATGTTGGTAATTTCTAGCAACGATGCGGCGTACGCGATCGCGGAATATATGGGATATGATACTTTCGTCGCGGAAATGAATAAAAAAGCGGGCGTTCTCGGGATGGCACGAACATCGTATGCCGATCCGACAGGACTTTCTCCAATCAATACGTCCACACCGGAAGATATTGAGAAATTAGTAAGCTATATTCTTGTACATCATCCACATATTTTTGAAATCACAAAACAACCCTCTATTACAGTGCGTGAATTAACGAAAAATCGTGAGCACGTTATCATAAACAATAACGCTTTTTCCGGACGCCGCGATTTTCTGGGGGGTAAAACCGGTTATCTTGATGAATCGCTTGGAAACCTTATCTCCCTTTTTACCTTTGGGGAAAAACAATATCTTATCATTCTTTTTGGATCACAAAGCAGATTTAACGATACGGAAAAAATATATAATGCCATCAGGCAGATTTAGCGGACTATGACAATTCTTTTACTTGAAGCCATCAAGGTTCTTACGCTCTCTATGGTCGCGTTTATCATAGCGCTCGCGATAACGCCCGTCGTCGCTAATATGCTCACGCGCATGAAGGCGGGGAAGCAGATTAGAGCAAGCGGTGAGACTCCTATCTATACACGCCTCCATAGCGCGAAAGCAGGTACTCCAACCATGGGAGGAATAATCGTGTGGGGGACCGTTGCCTTACTCGCGTTTATTATTTTTATTTTTCACGCAATATTTGACGGATTCTGGAGTTATATTAATTTCATTGACCGCGCGGAAACATATCTTCCATTTGCAGCGATGATTCTTGCGGGAACAATTGGACTCATTGATGACGCACTCGGTATTTTACGCATTGGTCCAAATAACGGCGGCATCTCAGTGCGTCAAAAACTCGTCGCGTATTTCTTAATCGCTGTTATCGGAGCATTATGGTTTTATTATCGTCTTGATTGGGACACGCTTACGATTCCGCTCGTGGGAAGCATCTCTATAGGCTGGCTCTATATACCTCTTTTTATATTCGTCATCGTTGCGAGCGCTTTTTCTGCCAATGAAACGGATGGTTTAGACGGTCTTGCGGGAGGCGTTATGCTTTTCGCTTTTATTGCACTCACAATCGTTGCTTTTGCGCTGGGACGATACCATCTTGCTACGTTCGGAGGAGTAACAATCGGAGCATTGCTCGCATTCTTGTGGCACAACATTTATCCAGCTCGGTTTTTTATGGGAGACACTGGATCAATGGCGCTCGGCATCACGATGGGAATGATTGCAATGTTTACAAACACTACGCTCCTACTGCCGTTTTTTGCTCCCATTCTCGTGCTGGAATCCTTATCGGTTGTCATTCAGATCGCAAGCAAGAAATGGCGAGGCAAGAAAGTATTTCTTTCAACGCCAATTCATCACCACTTTGAGGCTCTAGGATGGCATGAAACCAGAATTACTATGCGTTTTTGGATTATTTCCGCTATCGCTTCCATTTTCGGACTCGCTATTTTCTTTCTGGACCGCTTACTTTAAACAATAGTACTTTCTTAAAATGGTATAATTAAGCCAATGATTTTGATTCGTGGCGGAGTAATTGTTGACGGAACCGGCGCTAAACCTTTTACAGGAGATGTAGCGATAAAACACAATCGCATTGTTGCCGTGGGAGAAAAATTTCCACGCGAACATGCTGAAGTTATTATTGATGCTAAAGGAGGATACGTTTTTCCGGGTTTTATTGATATTAATACGGAATCAGATCACTATCTCACGCTTTTTACCGAACCGGCGCAAAAAACATTCCTTCTCCAAGGCGTTACTACAATTATCGGAGGGAATTGCGGCACATCTCTTGCTCCAATCCTTTCAGGGACACTTGAACCGTTTAAAAAATGGACGAGTACCGACAAAATAAATATAGGATGGCATTCGGTAAAGGAATTATTAAATATACTTCGAAAACAAAAGCTGGGCGTCAATTTCGGAACGCTTGTGGGATACGATACTGTCCGTCATGAGATTGCAGGAGATGATTCGCGAGACCTTACGGAAAAAGAACTCGCTGTGGTCCAAAAATTAGTAGAGAGCGGCCTTAAGGATGGGGCATTCGGACTCTCTGCGGGTTTAGGCCATGTGCCAGGCAAATTTGTTCCCTACGGAGAACTCGCAAAGATATTAGAGAGCGTTCGCGAAGTAAAGGGAATTTTTTCTATCCATCTTCGCAACGAAAAGGAAAAACTTTTTGAATCCATGCGGGAAGCAATCCGTTTTGCCGATGAAACGCGCGTCACCACGCTCGTCAGCCATTTTCGCCCACTGAAAGGTTTTGATTCTGAATTTAATAAAGCATTGAAGGCAATAGAATTTGCGAGTAAGCGCTTGCAACTCTATTTTGACACCTATCCATTTGATACGGCACTCGTTCCGATTTCAGGATTGCTTCCCGAGTGGGCACGGCACAGTACGCTTCGTGAGATGTTGTTCCATCTTTCAAGCCATGAAACGGCAAAAAAGATTATGGATTCGTTTCCAGCGTATAGCGCAAAAGATATCACTATTATTCATGCAGATAGCGCACCGTATGCAATTCATAAAACAATCGGAGAATTTGCAGAAAGCAGGGGGCTCACGATTTCCGAAGGGATTATTGAGCTCATGAAAGTCACGAAACTACGTGCCGCAGTCTTAGTGCGGAGCGTTCATATGGATCTCGCGATCCAAAGCATGGCAAGCTCTCGAGCTATTATTGCATCCCACGCCCCAAGTTTTCATGATTCAGAGCACTACGCGAGACTTTCATCCACGTTCCCTACGTTTATTGAAATCATGGAAAAAACGGGGATTATGAAGGTTGAGTCAGCTATTCAAAAGATAACATCATTGCCGGCGAAACTTCTCAACATTCACGACAGGGGAACTATCGCAGTAGAGAAAAAAGCGGATGTTACGGTGATGCAAAACGGAAAAATCTCCCACGTCATTGTGAACGGTACTCTAGCTGTGGAAGACGGCACGTCTTTGGGAACCCTTAAAGGAACAATTCTTGAACACGAATCATGATATTTTTCTCTCCACGCAGAACGGGCAGGCATGTTGATTATCTTATCGTCGCCATTCTCGCGATTTTGGTTATTTTTGGCTTGGTCATGCTGGGAAGCGCTTCGTCTCATCTGGGAGAAACAAGATATCAGGATTCATATTACTATCTGAAACACCAAATTATGAGTGGTCTTATTGTAGGAATAGTCGGATTTTTTTTAGGATTAATAATCAACTATACCCTGTATCGAAAAATAGCCCTGCCGGCACTCCTTATTTCTATTGCGCTTCTTGCGCTCGTTTTCACACCGCTTGGTGTTGACGCAAATAACGCAACGCGGTGGGTGAAGTTAGGCCTCATTACGTTTCAGCCCGCCGAAATTCTAAAAATTACCCTCATTATCTATCTCGCAAGTTGGCTTGCAAATTCAAAATCCGAACGCCAGAGAAGCATTACAAAAGGATTCATTCCACTTCTTATTGTTCTCGGCGTGGTTGGAGGAATGTTAATCAAACAGCCGGCAACGAGCATCGTTGTAGTCCTTCTTGGGACGGGAATGGCTATGTATTTTACGAGCGGAGCAAAGATGACTCATGTGCTTAGTATTATAGGAATCGGAGTGGGAGCAATAGCACTTGTTATTGCTTTAGGGGGAGGATATCGATTAAATCGAATAAAAGCATTTTTAAATCCGGAACAAAACGCACAAGGATCAGCGTTTCACATTAATCAAGCGCTCATCGCCGTGGGATCGGGTCAAATGTATGGAGTAGGATACGGAGAGTCCACAACGAAGCTACAATATCTTCCGGAGCCTATGGGAGATTCTATTTTTGCAATTATCGCCGAAGAGTTCGGTTTTGTAGGAGCCATTACGTTAGTCGGACTATTTCTCACGCTCGTGATTAGAGTATTTATTCTGGCATGGCGCGCTCCCAGCCGCTTTGCGTCGCTTCTCCTTATTGGATTTGCAACGTTAATAGCGGTCCAATCATTTATCCATATTGGCGCAATTTCAGGTATCATTCCTTTAACGGGAATGCCGCTTCCGTTTATCAGCTACGGAGGTACTGCGCTCGCGGTATTTATGACTATCGGAGGAATTATTGTTAATATTTCAAAACACGCATAACATGGCTCGTGTAAAAAAAATAAAAATTCTGTTCGCAGGAGGAGGTACGGGAGGGCATATTTTTCCCCTTATCGCAGTAGGGGAACATCTCATGCATCGTATTACGGATGAAGGACTTGTTCCCGATATCCGCTATTTCGGCTCACCGGGAACGTTCCGCGGGGCGCTTGAAGAAAGCAATATCCGCGTCACTCCAATTGCATCCAGTAAATGGCGAAATTATGTATCAATTCTTAACATTCTGGATATTTTTAAATTTGCGATTGGACTCATCCAGTCGTTTTGGAAAGTGTATTGGTTTATGCCGCATGCAGTTTTTACGAAAGGGGGACCGGGAACCGTTCCTATTATCTACGCGTGCCGTTTTTATACTATTCCAATTATCGTCCATGAATCAGATGCTATTCCGGGACGCGCAGTACGTATTGCAGCGAAGCGAGCAAGACGCATAGAACTTTCCTTTCCTGATGCTGCCCCATATTTCCCCAACAACATCCCCTCTCAAGTAACCGGAAATCCCGTGCGTTCAGATATTGTTAAGCGCTCCGGCACGACAACAAAAGACGGAGTACGTGCTTCAAAACTAGAATTTGGTTTTAATCCCGATGAACCTGTTGTTTTAGTAATAGGAGGATCTCAAGGAGCCGCGAAACTCAATGAATTTGTTTTAGAAAATCTTTCCGAACTGCTCGTCCAATTTCAAGTACTTCATCAAACGGGGCTAGAACAATTTACGGGGTACAACCAAGAATATTCTTTTATGCACAAAGGAATGAGCGATGAGACGAAGCGCAGATATCATGTTGTGCCATTTTTTAGCCACAATATCGCATCCGCGTATGAAGCCGCAGATATTGTTATCGCGCGTGCAGGATCAGGGCTTATTTTTGAAATAGCTGCAATGAGAAAACCGGCAATTTTGATACCGCTGGAGAATTCCGCTCACGATCACCAAAAAATAAACGCGTATGCCTACGCCAAGTTGGGAGGAGCGAGTGTCGTAGAAGAAGATAATATGCTGGGAGGTATTCTTATTACTGCAATTCAGAAAATTCTTTCTCACGAAGAAATAAAACAAAATATGGCAAATGCCGCCGAAGGATTTTTCCGTCCTGACGCCGCTATGAAGATTGGAGACGACATTGTTTCAGTTATTGCGAACGAGAAATAAAAAAAGGCTACTTCGATCCAATAAGATCGTAGTAGCCTCGTTAATGACTGACTGGTGCTAGGCGATTGTCTCCTGTGCTGCTTCAAGTATCTTGCGTCGTGTGCAGACAGAAATACCCAGATTCCTACGGAATTTCCCGATGGCCTTTGCTGTAAGTCCAGAGACTTCAGCAATGATCGTATCAGGAAGCCGGCCCAAGAAAGGTGTGAGTTTTTCCATAGGATCAGTGAGTTCTGTATAGAAATAATCAATTCCAATCTTTGAGAAGGCATTTCTTAGCGTTCCATAGTGAGCCAGGGCGCTATGGTAAACAGCAGAATACTTACGCTCGAACTCTTGAGGATCGAAGTGTCCTCCAATTCGTTCCATTTGAGCAATGGTCTGAGAGGCACAATAGAAAGCAAGCTCTACAGATCCTCCACCGCTTCGCCAAATGAGTTTCGGTGTAAAGCGTGTGGAGCAGCGAGGGCAAGATGTGCTGTAATCGTTGGGATCAGCATTGAAGCCCTGGAGGATTTCCAAAGCAGTCAGCCGTCGACTGCACTTCGGGCAGGTTCCTTCAGGCTTATAGCTAGCATTACTTCCCACGGTCCCGTGAAGAACGGCAACCAGTTCCAGTCGCAACCCAATGGTTTGTTGGGCCAAGGATTGTCTCTGTTCGGTAGACAGCCGTTGTTCAAGATGCTGGCGTTGACGTAGACCAAAACCCATGACTTTCTCCTGGTAAAGAACTGATTAGAAGAGACTCTCATAGAGAGTGGAAATATGATAACTTATTTTTATAAAAAGTCAAACTATAGCTCCGTGGATTGCGAACGGAAAATAAAAAAAGACCCCCCGACCGCGCAGTATGCGTGGACGGAGGGGGAGAAAAGCCGATGATGCTGATTTTTTCGTGGGCGTATTGGGACACCACTAGGCTTCCTTCAAAGCCAGAATCAACACCATCGGTAGTAATCGTAAGCAGAGAGTGCCAGTATCCCTGCAGTGGCGAAATACCGAGTAGCCACCATCGTTCTACTATTGAGTGAAAATTGTCCCGTCTTTTCACTCTCTTAGAGGTAAGGACCTTCTGAGGAAGGAGACTCTAAGTTAGTAGCTCGGCGTCTTTCGAAAAGAGCTAACCCCATAACTGTTCTAAGTATAGCATATCCATAGATATTGTCAAGTTTCACCACAAGATATCCAAAAAAGCCATAAAACAAGGTATTATAGAGGAATACACATATGTCCCCAGAACGTCATATACGGGTGCGAATAGCGCCTAGCCCAACAGGATCCCTCCATATCGGAACGGCGCGTACAGCGCTGTTTAACTGGCTTTACGCGCAAAAGCACGGCGGGACGATGATTTTACGCATTGAAGATACCGACCGCGAAAGATCCAAACCGGAATTTGAGCAGGACATTATAGAAAGTTTAAAATGGCTAGGTATAACAATTGACGAAGGACCAATCCGCCAAAGCGACCGAACGGATCTCTATCGGATACGTTTAGAAGAACTTCTTACATCCGGCCATGCCTATTATTGTTTTTGCTCTAAAGAAGAGTTGGAAGGCGAACGGGCAAGTATGATGTCTCAAGGCATGCCGCCACGCTATTCAGGAAAATGTCGAGCACTTACCCAGCCCGAGGTGCGCGAAAAATTAAGAACCCATGCTAAATCAGTTATCCGTTTTAAAATGCCAGAAACCCGCATTTCATTCACGGATATAATTCGCGGGAAAATAGAGTTTGACCTTGGACTGATCGGCGACATAGCTATCGCAAAAAATATTGAAGAACCGCTTTATAATTTCGCGGTTGTTATTGATGATCACGATATGCGCATTTCACACGTTATACGAGGGGAGGATCATCTCGCTAATACGCCGAAACAAATAGCGATTCAGCGGGCTTTTGGCTTTCCTGATATGCACTATGCACATCTTCCCTTAATTCTTGATAAAGATCGCAGTAAAATGTCAAAACGCAACGCGGCGACCGCAATTCGTGAATATCGTGAAGCCGGTTACTTGCCCGAGACGATAATCAATTTCATTGCCTTTCTCGGATGGCATCCGCAGGACGATAAAGAAATTTTTTCCGCTCGCGAACTTGTCGCGGCATTTAACCTGGAACGCGTACAAAAAGCGGGCGCGGTTTTTAACGTTGAGAAACTAGATTGGTTAAGTGGGCAATATATTCGCAGTTTGGCTCCGGAAGAATTAGCAATCCGTATCCAAGAGCATCTTAAACTTGATGCTGATATGGAAAAAATAATTCAAGCACTGGGACTTGTCCAAGAACGAATGAAGCGACTCAATGATTTTTCAGATCTCGCGCAATTTCTATTTGAACGGGAAACGTATCACTCGGAAATACTCGTATGGAAAGAGGGGACGCCTACAGAAACAAAGGATAATCTGGAGGCAATGATAGAAGTATTAGAAACTCTTGCCGAAAAGGCATTTACCCGCGAAAATATACAAGCGGCACTAGAAACTCTTACGACTGAACGGGGACGTGGCAACGTATTATGGCCGCTTCGCGCCGCACTTTCAGGAAAAGAGGCATCTCCCGGGCCGTTTGAGATAGCCGAGATCTTAGGTAAGAAGGAATCTCTGGAGAGAATTAATATCGCAATTCGTAAATTAGAATAAAAATAATGAAGAAGTATTTTCGCAATCACAAATTCATGCGCGTTCTTGCCGTTTGCGGCATAAGCATGGTTTTTGTTCTTTTTGGATTTTCTACACTCCATGCGCAGACTCCGGACGATCTTAAAAAATCCATAGAGCAAAAAGCAAAAGAACTGCAGGAAGTGAATCAAAAGATCCAAGAAACCCAGCAAAGTCTTACGACAACTACGGCAAAATCAAAAACATTAAACCAAGAGATTAAAAAGATTGATTATCAGATCAGTCAGCTTAATTTGGGTGTAAAATCCAGCGAATTGAAACTGGAAAAACTCAAGCTGGAAATTGATTCCATAAGTTATGAAATAGCGGAAAAAGAAGAGGAAATCTCTCTCAAAAAAGGAGCGATTACGGAATTTTTACGACAATTGCAGGAAAAGGATAAAGAAGGGGTATTACTTATCTTTTTGAAGAACCAAAGCCTTGCGGATAGCTTATTTGAGTCCGAAACTATCCGCCAGCTGAATAGCGAGCTATCCTATGAGGTAACAGCACTCTTTAACGTTCGTGAAGCGCTCGCTGCGGCTAAAAGTTCTGCCGATCAAAAGAAAAACGATACTCAAATTGAAAACAAAGTTTTAATAAACAAGAAGACGATCGTTGAAGACCAAAAAGATAATAGGAAACAGCTCCTTACCGAGACTAAGAATCAGGAAAAACTTTACCAGGCGCAACTCACTGATCTTGAAAAGAAGCAGAGAGAGATTGGAGCGGAGATTGATAATATTGAAACCGAACTCCGCAAAAACTTTGATGATAGCTCATTACCAATTAAACGACCCGGTGTTTTAGGTATTCCGATCTTGTCACCAATACTCACGCAGAGTTATGGCGCTACAACGTTCGCGCAAAAAGCATATTCGTCAAAATTTCATAACGGTCTTGATTTCGGAGCACCGATTGGAACTCCTATTATTGCGTCGCGCGAAGGAAAAATTATGACGGTAGGGAACAACGGGAAGTATCAGTACGGAAAATATGTCGTTATTGAGCACGATAACGGCTTAAGCACGCTGTATGCCCATATGTCTAAACAGGTAGTAACCGGAGGTCAAACAGTCTCTCGCGGCGATATTATTGGATATATCGGTAATACCGGCTATTCCTTTGGAGCTCATCTTCATTTTACGGTGTATTGGACGCCAAGTTTATTATTAAAATCTTTGCCAGCATGCAATTGCGGCTTAGTTCCTGTCGGCGTGACGATCAATCCTATTGAATACATGGATAATATTTAATGAATGATAGACAATAAGAACTAGCAACTTATAACTGATAACTTACGACGAAAACGACCCATACGGGTCGTTTTTATGGATTATGAGGCCTAGGAGAGCCTTAGGACGTGTAAAACAGCCTGAAACATGTGAAACACAATCTAGGTAGAATCTAGTAGCTAGAATCTAAAAAATAGAAGTTCAGAGAGAGATAATAAATAAAGAAAATAACTCATAACGCACAGTGGAGATGTAGTAGAAAAATAATTAATTACAGATAAATATATTAGGGAATAGAGGACAAACAGAATAAATTATTATCCATTGTACATTGTTTATTATTTACAGAATCAAACAATTCGAGAGTTAAATACTATATATGTCGTAAAAGGTATATTGTGCGACATATCTAAATAATAAGAAACCGGCAGAAGGATTTACATCCCCTGCCGGATAGTAGGCTTTACGCAAGACTGCTTGCGATATCGCCTACGGGTTGAGCTTTTTCGTCAATAACTGCGATTGTATCTCCTTTGGGAGCCCTTGAAAGTTCTACTGCAAATCTTTTCCGCGACCGAGTCTCTTGAACAATACCAACCCATTTTTCTTCTGCCTTCGCAACGTCGAGGTCAAGATCCTCAGGAAGAAGACTCCCCGACCCGGGAATAGTACAGCCAGCAAGCACTTGATACGAAACTCCCTTTTCCAGTCTGGTAATAGAATCAAGTGTCCCTTTTTCTCTCTTTGTGGTGATAATATCTGTAAGTATTATCGAACCCGCAGCTGTTACAATTGCTAGTAGGGACCCGAAGAAAAAAATCATGCTACTTTCATCCGCAAAGATTCCGCTGATCAATGCGAAAATAAGTGACAAAATAACAAGACCGGGTACTCGTAGCACATGACCTCCTTGCGGTTCGTGGGAAAGAGCAGAAAAACCTTCAATAACATATAGCATGCATTCATAGGAAACGTCAAATATGAATTGTTATAAGTTGTTTCTATTTTAAGTGGTATAATGTCTTTTAATATGGATTGGTTTAAAGATGAAAAAGAATTTATGGAAGCGTGCGGATACGATATCGACGGCAAGTGGTATCCCCGCGTGACAAAGATTATCTCTATTAAGGCAAAACCCGCGCTCTATAGATATTACGGCGAGGCTGCGAGCTATAAGGCGGCGCAAGAAAGCACTCAAAAGTCCGCCGAAGAAGGAACCCTTATGCATGAAGTGGTTCAAAAAATAATGGTCGGGGAAAGCCCTGAAGTCCCCCCTTCTATCGCTCCGGCAGTTAAAGAGACAATTGATATATTGGAACGCCGCAACATCCAAATAGATCCGGAATCCATTGAGCGCCGTATCGTTAACTTTAATGAGCGCTATGCCGGCACAATAGACGCTACGGCCCTTATTGACGGCCGATTTGGAGTTCTAGACATCAAGACCTCACAAGCGATATATAGAGATTATAATTTGCAGACTTCGGCGTATATGGACCCTTTGAGCCGTGAGCGCGCTCACGTGCAAAGCCGATGGATATTGCGTATTGATCAGAATCAGATATGTAATCGCTGCAGTGCTACGCTCCGAACAAAAGGAGGAAGGGCAAAGCTAAAAAAAGCATATGGTAATGGCAAACGGGCATGTCCTGACGAAAGCCATGAATGGTCCGAAATGCGTGGAGTTGTAGAACTAAAAGAATTCCCCTACTGGAAAACAGATTATGAGGCATTTCTTTCGGCAAAAAAATTGTGGGAGTGGGAAAATGATTATTGGCTAAGAAGGATTGGATATCTAAGTTAAATTTAACTTAATTATTTTTCGCATCAGCATAAAAAAAGACCCCAGCTCTCGTAGAACGAGATCAGGGGTGGAGGAACCAGCGAAAGCATTCTGGGATGTCGGTCTCTCAAAGCTTTAGCTCAAACAACTAGGAAACGTGGGGAAGAGTGACCACGTCAGACCCGGAAAGAGGAAGTCCGGTTCTTAGTTGAAGCACCGAGCAAAGAGAGAACTGTGCAATTCCTTTCACTTCTTTGAGCGAGAGATTTTACACAGCCCATCCGACTAACGCCAGCGCTTTCGCCGGTCACGGAAACAAGAAACTGGCAAAAGGGAAAAACCCGCGACAGGACACGCGTCATCCACTAAAGCCAAGTACAATATGTGCTGCCGTAATATTACCTTCTCACGCTACGATGTCAAGGGGTAGATGTATTCCCATAATTAGTTATGGTTATACACAATAAATACTGTTCTAAGCTTCTACTCTTAAAAATGAAAAATTTGTGAAAGCTCTCCCCCCTGAAGTACTACCTTTTGTTTAGGTTCGAAAATATGATATGAAAATTGGTCAATAAAATCTTCGTTTTTAACGCGAACCGCTTTAAAATTCTTAAATGATTGGGCGGCGGTGTCAAAAACCTCTCTTGCCCGAAAGGGAGTATTCGCGCTCGTTACGAGGCGCATATTCATAGCACTCCCCCGCTTTTCCGGCTTGGATATGACTTGAAATGAAGCGGATTCTCCCAAAAGTTCTACCGTAGAAAGTTCTTTTGCCATGCGCGAAAATGCTGTCATTTCTCCCGATGCCTCTGTAGTTTTATTTTTAGGCACAAGATAACCTGCTTCCACGGCATGACCCACAGAAAAAAGATTGTAGTCGTGCATGGCATACATCTCCGTTCCGGGCAGAGCTTTTTTAAGATTATGTTCTATGAGCGGGTACACAGAAATAGGCATGGCCATATACCATGCGATTTCTTTACCAAAATTATGAACTGCTGCTTCTAACGTGAATGGAATTCGCGAGCGTTCTAGAGTGTCGTAGAACTCCGCGGCTTTCCCCGGATACCCCATTCTAAACACAGTTGGAGTTTTAACGGTAAAAAGTTGGACGCGTTCAAGGTGTCGTGAAAAATACTGAAATGGGTTTTGCATTATAGAGACGCTATGCTGAATGCTTTATCAGTATAACATCTCCATCTTTCATGCGATATTCTTTTCCCTCGGTGTGGATAAGTCCTTTGCGTTGCGCCTGCGTCCATCCGCCCGCGTGAAGTAAAACATTCCATGCCACGACATCCGCGCGAATAAATTTCTTTTCAAAATCAGAATGAATAGCTCCGGCAGCCTGTGGCGCGGTAGATCCATCCACGATAATCCAACTGCGCGTTTCTTCCGGTCCTGTCGTAAAAAAACTAATAAGGCCGAGCTCCCGATACGCAGCCTTTACCAACTCCCCGATATCAGTATCTGATCCGAGATCCGCGATAATACTCGCTCCCCCTAGGGAGGTAATAGCGCTCTTTAATGCCTCTGGCACATGGCTCTCTTTTCCGTTCAAAAGATAAATCTGTTTTTTTGCCGTTAGAAGCTGAAGTTCTTTAATAAGCGGTTCGTTAGCAAAAGCAATCACAAGCTTACCTTTCAAAAGTTCTTCCCGAACCTGATTTCCAACCTCAAGATTTTTTTTAGCATCCTTATCTCCCGATCGAGCCTCCGCTTCAAGTTTTTTTATACGCTTCTCAAGAATATCTAAATCCTTCAAAATAAGCTCCGTGTTAATAATTTCCATGTCCCGAAGCGGATCAATAGATTCTTCCACATGGATAATAGACTCATCGGAAAAGCACCGCAAAACCTGGACAATGATTTGAGTTTCGCGGATATGCGTCAAAAATTGATTACCTAATCCTTCTCCCTTATTTGCTCCCCGCACGAGTCCGGCTATGTCATAGAACTCAACAACCGCAGGGATTTTCTTCGCCGATTCAGAAAGTTTAGCAAGGTTGTCTACGCGTTCATCCGGAACAGGAACAATACCTACATTAGGATCAATAGTGCAGAAAGGATAGTTCGCGATATTTACATCATTATTAGTGATGAGATGGAAGAGCGTTGATTTGCCGACATTCGGGAGACCAACAATGCCTACGGAAAGTTTCATATTCAAAATAGTATACTTTGATTTACTATAAAAAAGAAGAGCCCCACGGCAACCGAAGTTGCCGTGGGGCGGGAGTCTTTGAAATCGTCGTTGCTCGAGGAGCGATCGTCTCACTGGCTTCCATATCGAGAAGAAGTCGAAGGATAGGGAGCGCCGTCTGATCGAGGAACTAGAGTTCCTCGAAATCAGCTCGATGTGTTCGCGGAGGGTGTAAGGAGTACGAAGAGGTGGCGTAGTTTTTCCCCCACAAGCGACAGAGAAGAGAGCGAAATGAACCTCAAGCACTATCTTACCTCTTTTGTGCTCTCTTCGCTTTCAATGACTCGCTTTCCCCATTATGTATCATGTTTAAATTAATGTCAAGCTCCTCAAGAATATCTTGCGGTATAGGAATAGCATTTCCTGGCTTTGAAATTCCCGGATAGCGCCACGCGGAAATCATGAGAACTTTCCCTGCTTTTGACTGAAAACGATCTGCTTTTTTCTTAGGCATAAACATAACCCAAATTTCTTCGGGATTTTTTCTCTGTTTGCTTTTCTGCATTACCGCGGAAGTTTGCTCGGCCACGCCTTCCTCTAAGCGATCGGGAGACTTCATAACTCTCCGTATTCGCTGTTCACTAAGCCCATAGAAGAGCATTTTATTTTTAATATGCCGTGTCCACGCAAACTGCCGGTCGTCCTTGGGAAAAGAAAATCTCACGATAATTAGAGTTCTTTTACGTAGAGTTTGCCTTCTACCCTGCCATCAATATATTGGATACGATTCGCTTTTGTTTGATTAAAAACTTTTTCCATAGCGGCGAGTGTTTCCTGAGGATCAAAACGAAGACTGAATAATAAACTTTTTCCTCCCGGAAGAGTGGCTGTTACTTCGTATGAACTTCTCTCTACAAGAAAAGCCGTGGTCGCGATCTGCATCTCCCCTACTCCATGAACAATATCTCGTAAACGAACATATTCTTCGCTAGGTAAAATAATTCTGCCGAGACCGAGATTTGCATCCTCCTTATCAAGGATTTTAGGGATTAATCCACCATCAGGAACAAGTGCTTCTTCAAAGGCAAACCCATGCCCCTCGTCAATCCAAAGACAGGATTTTAAAGACTCATCACACCATACTGCGAAAAGACTGTATTCCGTTATATTAATAGTTACCGTACGTCGGATCCAATTTTTAGTTATAGAAGCTTCTTTAAAGAAAGGCAAACTGATTGTTCCCTTTTTCCAAAACAACATATTTTCAGGACCCACAAGATTCAAAAAACTGTCATCCACCATTTGAGCGCGAATATTTGTCATCACGATATCAGCATTCCCTGAAAACTCACGCAGAGTAACATCAGTCACCCGAAAGAAACCCGATTCACGAATAAAAAAGATGAATGCTACGCCAGCGAGCACTAAACAACAAAACACGATATATGTCATAGCGCGTTTTTTAAAGCCTCGCTTCAGCCGTAAAAGATGCATTGAGGAGGGCTGCATATGAAAAAAATTATACTACGACGCGCAAAATAAGGGGGTTAATGCACGTTACTACTTCATAATGAGTGGTGCCCATTTTTTCGGCCAAAGATTCCGCACGAATTTCTTCCTTACCCTGTTTTCCGATAAGCGTCGCAATATCTCCTGGTTTGCAAGAAATCCCAGTCACATCTAAGGTCACGAGATCCATAGAAACCCGTCCAATAACGCGGGCGTATTTACCGTTTACAAGAGCTTGTCCGGTATGCGAAAGCTTCCTATTAAAGCCATGCCAATATCCAATAGGAAGAATTGCGATATCCGTAGGTCTTATAGTACGTTCCGCAAGGTCATATCCTATAAATGAACCCTTAGGGATATGCTTTGTCTCACTAATAACAGCATGCCATGAGAGAACTGGCCGCAAATCAAATTGCTCGCCGAGCTGTGCCTCAAGTTCCTTTGAAGGCCACATCCCATAGAGTCCAATACCGACACGAATAGCATCCCGATGATATTCAGAGGAAACCATCATTCCTCCCGTAGCGGCAAGATGTTCTAAAATCTTTTGCTTTACCCCACCTTTACGAAGATTTTCTATAGCCGTATCAAACGCGATAACCTGCATGTCAGTGAATGTTGGATAATTAATGTCCTTAGCCGCCGCAAAGTGAGTAAATATTCCGGAGAGCATTGCCTGAAATTCTTCACCTGCTTTTACAATAGTTTCTCCTACTTTTTTCATATCGCCGGGATCAAAACCCTGGCGATGCATGCCGGTATCAATCTTGAGTTGAAACGGAACTTTTAGCTTTGTCGCTATCAAACGCTCTAATGCTTCGTGCGAAGAAATAGAAAGCTGGAGATTATATTCCGCAGCAGCCTCAATAAGATCTTGAGTAAGAGTAGGGCCGATGACAAGAATATTTTTAACGATTTTGCCATCACGTAATTTTACTCCTTCAATAACGCTATCTACACAAAAACCATCTACACCCGCCTGCTCCGCGATTTGAGAAAACTGGAGCAAGCCGTGGCCATACGCGTTAGACTTTACTACTGCGAATAACTGCGTTGTCGGACGAAGCTTTGATTTGATTAGCCTTATGTTATGCTCGGCATTCGCCCGATTAATCTCAATCCAAACTTTTTTCTGAAAGTTTTGAGTTTTATTCATCTTCGTATTACATCAAAGCCGGTATACGATCGGAGGGCTTTAGGAATCGTGACTGATCCGTCAGATTGGGAATGATTTTCCAAAATCGCGATAATAATTCTACCAATTGCAATTGCAGTCGCATTCAACATATGGACGTATGCTGGCTTGCCATCCGCAGCACGATATTTCGTTCCAATACCGCGAGCTTGGTAGTCCCCCGTATTTGAAGCGGAATTTGTTTCCCTATACCTGTTCTCACTAGGCATCCAAGTTTCAAGATCAAATTGCCGTATATCACCGAACCCCATATCCCCCGTCACAACCTCCACCACTCTATAAGGCAGTTCTAGTCCCTGTAACAACGATTCTTGGAGCGCTACGAGCCCTCCATGCTCCTTATCAGACTCCTCGGGCTTTACGAAGGCAAATAACTCAACCTTATCAAACTGGTGAACACGAAGAATGCCACGAGTATCTTTACCATACGATCCCGCCTCTCTCCTAAAACACGTAGAAAAGCCGACATATTTTTTCGGCATATCATTGTCATCAAAAACCTCATCCGCATGCATTGGCCCAATCGTGTGCTCAGAACTCCCCGCAAGGTAAAGATTATCTTTTTCTAAAAAGAAAGCGTCTTCGTCTTTGATAAATTTTTGTTTACCCATACCCACAAGCATTTCAGGCTTAACGAGTACCGGCGGGACAACGGGGATAAATCCCTTCGCCATGGCCATATCTAAAGCGTAACGGACAAGAGCGAATTCAAGAATAACAGCTTCGTTTTTTAAATAGCCAAATCGGCTTCCCGCAACTTTTCCGGCACGGTTGATATCAATAAGATCCATCCGTTCCGCTATCTCAAGATAATCCGCTTTCTTAGCATTTGGTTCTCCGTGTACGCGAATGACAACATTGTCCACTTCAGATTTTCCAATAGGAGCGGATTCAGAAGGAATATTGGGTAATTCTTTAAGCCGAGTATTTCGTTCCACCGTGAGCGTACGAAGAGCTTCTTCTCCTGTTTTTATTTTAATTTTAACGGCTTTTGCAGCTTCAATATTTCTTTCCTTGCTTAAACGGTTTAATTCCGCACGCAACGTATCAACTTCGTTTATAACCTCCCGCCACGCGTTATCAACGCGCAAAAAAGCTTCCGCAAGATCGGAGTCCATGTTCCGATTTTTAAGGGCGCTTTTTAATGCTTCTGGATTTTCGCGGATACGCTGTGGATCAAGCATAGTTTATGGATTGTGGTGTTGATTTTTTTCGCTCGCCGTAAGCACTACAATTTCGGGATGGATTCCAGCATAAGGAATAGCATCTCTAATTTCTTGTTCAAGAATACTCTGATTCGCGGCGCACGTGATAACATCCGGCTTATATTGCTTAATGAGTTGTATCGGTGGCATATCAACATTACCAATAACCACCTTCACAACACCGTCATTCTTTTTAAGTTCCTCAAAGCGGAGAGCGAGATTAGCGTGCGGCAGGCGTCCCAATAAATGCTCCACAACATGATCCTGAGCTACGACGACAATAAGCTCATCGCCATGTTCCCGTGCTTCAGTAATAAGAGCTTTATGCTCCTCATGCTCGCCGTCAAAAATACCGAAAAGAAGTACGCGTCTCATGACAGTTATTTTTTTCTTACCAAGGGGAATATCACGGTTTCTCGTACCGGTTTATCCATAAGGATAGCAAAAAAACGTTCCGATACCCCAAATCCAGCCGTAGGAGGCATGCCATATTCCATCGCCTCAAGATAATCCTCGTCAATCATCTGCGCTTCTTTATCCCCCCTTTCACGAAGTGCCATTTGATCCTCAAATCGTTTTCGCTGATCTAACGGATCATTTAATTCTGAAAATCCTTTTCCTAATTCTGTCCCGCACGCAACAATTTGGAAACGTTCTACACGATTCGAATCTTCTTCGCTTCGTTTTGCGAGCGGCTCGAGAGTGAGAGGAGGATTAATCAAAAATGCAGGCTGTATAAGCGTGTGACGGACCGTATGCTTGAAAAGGAGATCAATAAGCCGGCCTTCTCCCATTTCTCGGGAAACGCCAGGAATATTAAGTGACATAGCCTTTGCAAGCAATGCCTCATGCGTAGTAGTAGAGAGATCAATGCCGGTCCCCTTCTTGAAGAGGGTATAGTAATCAAGGCGAGGCCATTTTTTGCCCCAGGCGATGGTTTTGCCGTCGCGCACAGTCACGAGTTTGCCGCACGTTTCTTTAATGGCAGATTTCAGTGTTTTTTCCAAAAACTTCATGAGTCCATGATAATCCTGATACGCCCAATACATTTCCATCTGCGTATAATCCTGAAGATGTTCAGCATCAATGCCTTCATTTCTAAATATACGCCCGATTTCAAATACTTTTTCAAAACCCGCAACCATAAGTCGCTTCAAGGGAAGTTCAAGAGAAATACGCAAATAGAAATCCTGATTTAGTGCGTTGTGATGAGTAACAAATGGTTCGGCTTCTGCACCGCCGGGAATCGTTTCTAAAACCGGAGTCTCAACTTCAAGAAATCCTTCGCCCAAAAGAGATCTGCGAATTGAATTCCAAAAAGCAGCTTTTTTCTCAAAAAGTTTTTTAGTTTCCGAATTGAAAAGAATATCAAGATACCGTTTACGAAATCTTGTTTCCGCGTCAGTTAGCCCATGCCACTGAGAGGGTAAGGGTAGAAGGCTTTTTGAGAGCATCGCCATTTTCTTAACAGCTAAACTCTTTTCTCCGCGTTTCGTTTCAAAAACAGTTCCGAATGCGTTTAAAAAATCGCCGATATCAAGCGCATCATAAAATAAAGTAAATTCCGAAAAATCTTCTTTTTTAACAACCAACTGCAGAGATCCGCTTTCGTCTTCCAGATCCGCAAAAATAAGCGAACCCTGTTTACGGAGACCGCGCACTCTTCCCACGATTGCAATTCGCTTTTTTGATTTTACAAGGATCCCAAAACTATCCCGCACATCTCCTATGCGATGTGTTCTGGTAAGACGGGCCGGATATGGATCTTTCCCCGCTGACTTTAAAAGTTCGAGTTTTTTTACCCTCTCATTGCGAAGTTCATCAAGCATAAGAGAACGCTCCTATTCAATTTTGGTAATAGTATATACGCGAACGCCGTTGGGAGTTTTTACAGAAACCTTGTCTCCTTCCTTCTTTTCTAAAAATGCTTTTCCGATGGGAGATTCATTGGAAATTTTTCCTGCATCAGGAGCTGCTTCGTTTGATCCTACGATAGCAAACACACGTTCCGTTCCATTACATTCAGCACTCACGGTTGATCCCACTTGCACGCTAGAATGTGTCTTCGGCTTAGTAATAATAACGGCATCTTTGAGCATTTGCTCGATATCATAAATCCTGCGCTCAACTTGGCGCTGTTCGTCCCGTGCTTCCGCGTATTCTGCATTTTCAGAAAGATCACCGAGCTCTTTCGCCCGCTTGAGACGTTTCGCAACCTCAATACGTCTTGTTGTTTGTAAATATTCTAATTCCACCTTTAATTCCTCAATACGCTCTTTGCTTAGATATTCCATAAATGATATGTGTTCGGTTTACGGGTTTTTTACTTTTCAATAACCTTAATACTATACGGCGTTTGAGGGCATCTCTTCTACTCGGCTTTTCCGCCGAAGCTGCCACCAGATTGTAGCGGTTTCACGGCCTGTTTGCAAGTATGAAATAGGGTTTTTCTGCGATTTAATTACCATAGAAACGGGAATCTCTTCAATCCTGTAGCCTAGCGCCGTGCCACGAGTAACCGCTTCACACAAATAGCCGAAGTCTTGAGATTGCATACGTGAGAAAATAGGATCTACAATTTCTTCGGAAACACATAAAAATGGAGTCAAAACGTCTCTCACGGACGATTTATGCGCAAGACGAAACGCTATATTCATCCCCCCCTCTATTAATCTCCTCATGATTGGCATGCCTTTTACGCTTGATTCGGGATGACTGCGCGAAGCAATAAACATATGGGTATTTTCCCGGGGCGCAATGCGAGGAATAAGGGCGGCGAACTCCGCAACAGAAATTGATTCATAAGGATCAGTAACAAGCCGCCATACCCCTTTACTTGTAAGAACTCCAATTTTCACCGCGGTTCCAATACCTCTCGTTCCTGCATTTTGGATAATTTTAAGATTTTTAACGGTAGGCACTAGAGCATTTACTGCCGCAGCAGTCCTATCTTCCGATCCATCATCAACCACCAAGATCTCATAGGAGAATTTCTTTTCACGGAGATAGCGATCAACATCAAGAAGCATGAGAGAAATAGTTTCTCCATTATCGCGCGTTGGAATAATTACAGAGAGGTAAGGCTTTGCCATGGAATTCTTATAATAGCGGCGTGAGTATTTCCGGCAGTGTTTTGGTTACGAGAACGGTATGCTCAAAATGTGCGCTCAAACTTTTATCTTTCGTCCCATAACTTTCATCTTCTTTTTGGATGATCTCTCCCGACCCAACGGTAAACATCGGTTCAAGAGCAAAAACCATTCCCGCTTCAAGCTTGCGACCCTTTCCCTTATCCGCCTCATTCCAAACTGGAGGATCTTCGTGAAGCCGAGATCCGATAGCATGGCCTGTGAGTCCTTTGGCAACCGAAAATCCATACGCCCTAGCGATTGATTGTATCTCGTATCCAACGTCTCCCAATGTATTTCCTGGAACCATTTTTTTAATAGCGCGAGCAAGACCCTCTTCAGTTGCAGTAATTAATTTTTGCGCCGTCTCGGAAACCACATCAATAGGAACGGTAACTGCAGCGTCGGCATGATATCCTTCCCAAATAACACCAAGGTCAATTTTAAGAATATCCCCTTTTTTGAGCGCATAGCCGCTTGGCACGCCATGGACGATTGTATCGTTAACAGAAGCACACAGAGTCGCCGGGTACGGCCGTGTAGCACCGTCAGGACGATACCCAAGAAACGATGGCCTTGCACCAGCGTCTTGGATCATCCGAAATGCTATCCGATCAAGATCAATAAGACGAATACCTGGTTTCGCTTCTTTTTTTAAAATTGACAAAACGGCACCTAGTAAGGCACCAGCTTTTCTCATCTTATTGATTTCTTGTTCGGTTTTTATGAGAGCCATGCGTCAATTGCCTGAAAAACTTGATATGGCTTTAGCGCTCCATTTACGGTATGCATATTATATCCTTTTTCTTCTAACGTGCGGATAACAGGAAGCGTTTCCTCTTTAAATATCTCATATCGATGCTTAATGACGCGAGGAACATCCAACTTTCTCTTTCTTAGTTTGCCTCGACAGACCGCACAGGACGTAACGCCGGGCATAGCAGACGCTCCACACACCGAGCAGATTTTCCGTTTAGAATTTCTAGTGATGGATTCTTTTTCAGAAACCGCAATATGGAAAAAATATAGGTTCTCTTTCCCATAGAGGTTTACAAGAAGATCTAACACTCCTTCTCCATGAGGCTTATCAAATGTCTCTTCTTTAGTACGAAGCGATCCGCTTAAAATAATACCCATACCACACTTCGCAAAATATTTAATTTCTTGAAGGAAAATCTTAAGTACCCAGTCAGGATCGCATAATTCGCCGCCGTCAAAGCGCTTGCGCTGTTCTTGAATGAAAGCGTCATTTTTATTTTTCGGATCGTGCACAATAGACTCCAAAATTGATCCGGTATCAATATTATTGAGCCCTCTTTTTTTGCCCAATAAATACGCTTGAGTTCCCTTTCCTGAACCTGGAGGCCCATACAATATGACAGCGTTGTTCTGCATTTTTGGATTATAACATATCAAGGAGCTCGAGGAGCGAAGAGCGTCGAGGAGTGAAGAACGACGAAGATACTAAGCTTAGCAAAGCGGAGTGATACATTACTTGTTTCGTCGTAGTTTAGCAAAACGCGACGAACCTTATTGTTTTTCGCATCGGTATAAAAAAAGTTCCCACCAACGGATTCGTTGGTGGGAGCGTAGTAGAGTCTTCCCTGTATTACTCCAAATTGCGACCCATTCTCTCAAGAACAGCATTTGCTCTATGAATGATGGTAGTCTGCCCCATCCTGTATTCTTTCGCCGCCGCGGCAAGTTCACTTGCCTCCGTGCCGTGGTCAGCAACCAATCTCAAAATTCTTTCTTCTGATTCCCTGATCCCCGTCTCACGCCAGGCACGTTCCACTTTCTCCCGCTCCGCTAGCGAAACCACCTTCCCATTTGCGAGATCTGGGAATCGCACCGGAATAATCCTCCACAGGATTGCCACGTTCCCCTTCTCCACTGCGGTACTTACTTGCACACCGTCCTCCTCTTTAGGTCTCTTAAAGGAAAAACATCAACTCAAGAGCGGGTTGATGTTACCTTTCACGGAATCATATTCCTATCCGAAATTATTAGCAAGCCCTCTTAACTTTCTAAAAGTTGGGAGAGTAAATACCCTATTGTATTCCCTCGTATTCGCGAAGAATGAGCTGAGAATCAATCTGTTGCATCGTTTCAAGAGCAACTGCAACAACAATAAGGAGCGCAGTGCCACCGATCGTAAGTACTTGGACTTGAGTAATAAGCTGAGTGACGTTCGGAAGAACCGCTACGATACCAAGAAATACTGCACCGAAGAACGTAATGCGCTTCGTTAATTTTCCCAAAAATTCACCGGAGGGTTCGCCCGGGCGGATACCAGGAATAAATCCGCCGCTCCGCTGGAGATTTTGTGAAATCTTTTTCGTATCAAAGGTAATCGCGGTATAAAAATACGTAAATACAACAACGAGCGTGAAATAGATAATACTGTAAATAATCTGATTATTAAGAAATCCGTTCACGAATGCGAACGCGCGACTAGAAAGTCCAGGAGAAATAATTGCAATGATCTGCGCCAGAAATTGCGGAAAGAGTAAAATAGAAATAGCGAAGATAATAGGAATTACTCCTGCCTGGTTAACGCGAAGCGGAAGATAGCTTGTAGAACCTCCATACATTCTATTGCCGCGCACCCGCTTTGAATATGAAATAGGAACCTTGCGCTCTCCTTGATTAACGAAGACAACTCCGGCGATAATCACCACGCTCAAAACTAAGAAAGCGATGTATGTCGGAAGAAGTGATGAGTTATACGAAATAAATGCCTGGCGAATTGACGTCGGAATTCCAGAAACGATACCGGCGAAGATAAGGAGCGAGATACCATTACCGATTTTATACTCGCTGATAATTTCTCCGATCCACATAAGAACGATGGATCCTGCGACAATAACCGCGATATTTGAAAGTAAAGACGCGGTTGAAAGATGCGTAATAACATTCTGGCTCTCTAAAAGCTTCAAGAAGCTGTATCCCTGCAAGAAGGCAAGCGGAACCGTAAGGTAGCGGGAATACCGGTTGAACTTTGCCTTTCCCATTTCTCCTTCCTCGTAGTACATAGCTTTCATCGCAGGAAAAATCATCGTCAAAAGCTGCATGATAATGGTCGCCGTGATATACGGTCCAACGCCCAACATCATAATAGAGAGGTTAGAAAACGCCCCTCCTGAAAATAGGTTCAAAAAGCCAAAAAGCTGGTTCCCTTCCAAGAAAGCGCGAAGCTGTGCAGCATCTACTCCTGGAATTGGAATTACGGCTAGTAAACGAAAAATGCCCAACCAGAGCAAGACCATAAAAATTTTCTTGCGAAGGTCGGGAATTTTGAAGATTTGCAGAAATTTACCCATGATTTATTTTATATCAGAAACAATTTTTCCGCCCGCGGCCTCAATTTTCTTTCTCGCTTCAGCAGAAACCGGAATGTTATGAATAGTAACTGCGCTTTTGATTTCCCCGTCTCCCAAGATCTTAACCATTTGATCCCGTTTCGTAATGAGTCCAATCTCCTGGAGCGTCGAGATACTCACTTGTCCTCCGGAAAACTTTTTACCAATAATTCCGACGTTGAGCGCAATGATTTTAGTACGAAGATTTCTATTCTTAAAACCACGCAATTTTGGAATGCGTTGGATCATGTCCCGCTCCGCAGGGCGAATACGCCGTCCCGATCGGGATTTTTGTCCCTTTGTTCCTTTGCCGGATGTTGTACCACGCTTACCTCCTCGGCCAACGCGAGTTTTCTTTTCCTTTCGGGCGTGATGCGATGTAAGTTTGTGCAATTGCATATTAGTCGTTTAAAATTCTTACTCCCACATACGCTTTCGCGCCATGAAGTTGTTTTAACGCTTCAATAGTAGCGAGAGCATTCGTAAGTTTATTCGGAGTGCGTCCGACGCACTTCGCACTGATATCCTTCACTCCCGCGAGTGAGAGCACCACACGCGCTGCTCCTCCGGCAATAAGTCCGTGTCCGGTTTTCGCAGGCTTTAAGCGGATCTTTGCCGCGCTAAATTTCGCCTCAACTTCATGAGGAATCGTTCTCCCCTTGAGAGGAATAGAAATTAAATTGCGTTTTGCGTTTGAACGGGCTTTTTGGATAGTCGTTTGAACATCAAGTCCTTTTGCAACTCCTGCTCCTACTTTTCCTTTTTCATCGCCAATAACTACCGTAGCGCGAAAACGGAACCGTTTGCCTCCTTTTGTAACACGAGAAACACGGCGCAAATCAAGCAATGCGTCTTTGAATTCATCCTTTTTAACTTGCGGGCGTCCTCCCCGTTGTTGAGGTCTCATAATGTTATATCGTAATTCCGGCCTTGCGCACGCCATCTGCCAAGCTTTTTACTCTGCCGTGGTATTTATATGCTCCTTTATCAAGAACCAAGGCCTTTACTCCCTTTTCTTGAGCTTTCTTCGCCAAATCACCTCCAAGCTTCTCCGCTTGTTCGGCTTTCTTCTTCGGCGATTTCATACCACGAGTTGATCCGCTTGCGAGAGTAACACGAGCGTCGTCATTAATAATCTGCGCATGCAGATAGCGATTACTGCGAAAAATCGTAAGACGCGGACGTTCGTTCGTGCCCCTGATTTTTGCGCGAATCCTTGCTTTGCGCCGATCTCTAATTTGTACAATAGTCTTCTTTTTCATATCCGTTATGCTGCGCCAGCGCCTGCAACTTTCTTACCGGCCTTGCGGCGGACAGCTTCTCCGGTGTAGCGAATACCCTTACCTTTATATGGCTCCGGCTTTTTAACTTTACGGATAGTCGCAGCAACTTGGCCTACTATCGCCTTATCAATTCCCGTAACCGTAATGGTGTTTTTCTCTACAGTAACCGAGGCACCTGGGACCGAGTCTACTTTAATTGAGTGGGAAAATCCAACATTCAAAAGAAGCTTATCTCCTTCCATACTTGCTTTGTAGCCGACGCCTTCAACTTCAAGTTTCTGCGTATATCCTTCCGTTACCCCTATAAAAGCATTCTTCACTAAAGCAGTGACCGTTCCTACGTTGGAGCGTGCCTGCTTCGTAAAACCATTGGTAGAAATCATGATCGCATTATCTTTGATCTCTGCAGCAATAGATTGGAGTACTGGAATGGTAAGTTCTCCTTTCGCGCCCTTAATCAAAAGCTTGCCATCTCCTTTAGTGATGGTTACTCCCTGCGGTATCGCAATTGGTTTTCGTGCAAGTTTGCTCATAGGATTCTATTTACCAAATTTCAAATAATACTTCGCCGCCCAACTTTTTAGCGCGAGCATCTTTATTCGTCATGATGCCCTGTGGAGTGGAAATAACCATCATGCCGTAGCCCTGTTTAATGGCACGGATATCACGGTAGCCCACGTATTTCCGAAGTGACGGTTTGCTGACGAACTTAACACCGCGAATAGCGCCTCTGCCTTCTTTATAGTTGAGGCCAATTTCAATAATGCGCTTAGAAGTACGTCCTTTCTTTTCAGCGCCAGCAATATACTTGTTTGCCGCGAGCACTTCAGCAACCGCAAAATCCATGTTGGAATACGGAGCTTTTACAGAGTCCCGTTTTACCGCTTGCGCATTTTTAATTCTAGTTAAGAGATCAATATACATATAATTACCACGATGCTTTTTTTACTCCTGGAATTTCGCCTTGGGATGCAAGTTCACGGAAACAAATTCTGCAAACGTTAAACATGCGCATATAGCCATGACGCCTTCCGCAGCGAAAACAGCGCCGGACGATTCTGCTGGAAAATTTCGGTTTCTTTTTCGCTCGCGCTATGGTAGATTTCTTTGCCATAATTATGCTTTTTTGAGCGGAATGCTAAGCGACCGATAAAAACCAATTGCCGCCTCCCTCGTCATGCGTGATTTGGGAACGATAGTAATCTGAAGTCCAAACCCCGTTCGTGCGACATCAGGCATGATTTCCGGAAAAACTATAGTTTCTTTAATGCCTACAGTCAAATTACCATTCTCATCAACAGTAGAAAGCGCGATGCCTTGGAAATCTTTAATACGAGGAAAAACGATAGCAACGAGGCGCTCCAAGAAATGCTGCATGCGACGTCCGCGAAGCGTTGTTTTAAGACCAATCGTCATCCCCTCACGGAGCTTGAAGTTTGCAATAGATTTCTTCGCTGGACATGGAGCCGGTCTCTGTCCGGTAATCGCAGCAACGTCCTCAATAAGATTAGGGAGGATTTTGTCCTCAAAATGCGCTTGTGCCGTAGCAAGGCGGCCAAAACCCACATTGACGACAATTTTATCAATGCGCCGAAGAAGCTCGTCGGGGAGCATGAATCCTTTCTCTTTATGATCCTTATGTTTTGCCTCGGTAGTCATGGTTTCGTTATGAGCTGATTACTTTACCACACTTTTTACAAACACGGGAGAGGCTACCTTTTTCGCCTCCCATACCGACGCGAACTCCCTTTTTGCACGAAGAGCAATACGGCAAAACTTTTGCAGCATTAAGCGGTCGTGCGAGCGAAACAATCTCCCCTTTTTGACCTTCCTTTTTGGGGCGCACGTTCTTTTTGTACATATTAATACCGTCAACAAGAACCATGTTGCGTTCTGTGTCTACGGAAATAACCTTGCCGGTCTTTCCCTTATCTTTTCCGGCAATAATCTGTACAGTATCGTTTTTTTTGATTCTCATCATAAATTTAGACAATTTCTTCGGCAAGTGAAAATACTCCTTCATATCCCTTCTCTTTTACTTCGCGAGGGATAGGACCAAAAACGCGGGTTCCTTTCGGATTCTTTTTTTCATCAATGATCACAACCGCATTTTCATCAAAACGGATCCGAGTGCCATCCCCTCTCCGAATTGCGTCCTTACTGCGCACAACCACCGCTTTCACGATATCCTTCTTTTTCAAACCCTTCCGAGGTTCGGCAACTTGGACTGAAGCAATAACAACATCGCCAACGCCCGCGTAACGTTTGCGGCTTCCGCCGAGCACTCTAAAACAGCGGACGATTTTCGCTCCGGAATTATCGGCAACTTTTAAAATTGATCGTTCTTGTACCATATTACTGTTCTACTTGTTTTACCGCTTCGCGGGAAACCACTTTCCAGCGCTTCTCCCGACTCATCGGACGAGATTCTTGGATAACGACGGTATCTCCAATCTTGCATTCATTGTTTTCATCATGAGCCTTAAACCGCGTCGTAACCTGGTACGGCTTTCCATACTGTTTGTGTTTCTTAATCGTTGAGACAACGACGACGACAGTCTTATTCATTTTGTCTGAGGCAACAATGCCAGTAAGTTTTCTCATAAATTTATTTAGTATTCAAAATGGTAAGAATGCGCGCGATATCATGCTTAACTTGCTTAATTTCGCTCACATTTTTTACCTTCCCGGACGCGAGATCGGTTTTTAAATTCCACAAACGATCCTGCTGAGCTTTCAGTTCCTTAGAAAGCTCATCGGGCGTCGCGTTTTTCATTTTTTTAATAATTTCTTTTCCTTTCATATATTTCTATTCTCCTCCGACAACGCGGGTCCGTACAGGAAGCTTGAATCCGGCAAGACGAAGCGCCGCTTTTGCGGTCTCGGGCGAAAGGCCATCCACCTCAAACAATATCCTTCCTGGTTTTACCGGGAAAACATAGTGGTCAACTGCTCCTTTTCCTCCTCCCATAGTAACTTCCGGTGGGCGTGAAGTAACCGGTTTGTCGGGGAAAACTCGGATCCAAATACGTCCTTGGCGTTTTGCAAAGTTAGTAATTGCGCGACGGCCCGCTTCAATCTGGCGGGAAGTAACCCATGCAGCGCTTTCAGATTTCAATCCAAAATTTCCATACGCAAGGCGGGTACCGCGTGTTTCAACAAGGCGCTTACGTGAGCGTCCTTTATGCCATTTGCGATGTTTTACTTTTTTTGGAATTAACATACGATTTGTTTATTTTCTTTCTTCTCGAGTATCAAAAACTTCGCCTTTATATACCCACACCTTAATACCAACTGATCCATAGGTATTGTGGGAAGTAACTTGGCCGTAATCAATATTAGCGCGGAGCGTCTGGAGTGGGAGCTTACCTTTAGAGAGCGTTTCGCGGCGGGCGATTTCGTTGCCGTCAATGCGTCCTGAAACTAGGATTTTTCCACCTTCAACGTCGCGGTTCTGCATAACCAGATCAAGATACTTCTTAATCGTTCTGCGTGTACCAATACGTTTTTCAATATCCCATGCGATAGATTGGGCAATATACTGTGCGGAAATTTCTGTCCGCTTCAACTCTTCTACGTTTAAATTTACGGAGATTTTTTGAGTGAAGTTATGGCGGGCGAAATAGAGTTTATGGAGCGCCTTAATAACCGTTTTAGAAAGTTCTTCAATCCCCTTTCCTCCATGGCCGATAACAAGTCCCGGGCGAGCAACTTTAAGGGTGATACGATGAGCGTTATCCGCGCCGCGTTCAATATCAATGCGAACAATGCCAGCAAGTGTGGCATATTTCTGGATAACACGGCGAATCAAAACATCCTCTTCGAGTTGTTCCCGATAGTTCTTTTTTGGCCACCATCTGCTTCTCCAATTTTCGATGATGCCAAGACGAAGTGAATTTGGTCTAATTTTCTGTCCCATACTATTTAGATAGTCTTGCGTCTAAACATTTTCCTAAGTACGCCGTCGCCTTTTCCTTTAACCGGTTCTGCTTTGCGCGGAGCGTCAGTCGCCTTTTTCTGCGGTTCGTCGTGATCTTCTTTTTTCTGGATCTTTTTCTCTGTTTTATTCGGAGCATCTTTCTTTTTCTTTTCCGGAAGCTGGATGATAAAACGTTCCGCTCTTCCCTTACTTTCATGAAGCACGATAGTAACGTGGCTCATTTTTTTCTGGATCGGCGTAGCGCGGCCCATGGCGCGCGGAAGGAAACGCTTAAGCATCGGGCCTTGGTCAACAAAAATTCTTCCAACAATAAGTTTATCAGGATCAAGCTTATGATTCTGTTTTGCATTCGCGATAGCGGAACGGAGTAATTTTAAAAGCGGCTTTGAACTCCGCTGAGGGCGAAGCAAAAGCTGTGCTTCCGCTTCCTGGGCGGATAAGCCTTTAAGAGTATTAGCAACAAGCCGGACCTTACGGGGAGCAATATGCAGATAATTCAATTTTGCGACCTGTTGCTTCATAAGGATTATTTCTTAGCTGGTTCAGGTTTAACTGCCTTAGCTTTTTCAACCTCAGCTGCTTTTGCTGCAGCTTCAAGTTGTTTTTGCATTTTTCCTCCGTGGCGAACAAATTTGCGCGTTTGTGCAAATTCACCAAGGCGATGGCCCACCATTTCTTCGCGAATCATGACGGAAATAAAATCTTTGCCGTTATGGACGCCAAATGTGTATCCGACCATCTCAGGAGCTATCGCAGACTGGCGAGCCCATGTCTTAATAGGCTCCGTGTTTCCGGGCTGAAATTTCTTAAGCTTCCTCTCAATGCGAGGATCAATATAAGGGCCTTTTCGAGATGATCGTGTCATGATGATGCGTATAAGCGCGATAGATTCTATCACAAACGCTTTTTCTGCGCTACTTTCCTTTGCGCTTCGGGCGGCGCTGTAATATAAGGTTCCGCGACCATTTCTTCTTATTGCGGGTTTTTCTGCCTCCGGTGACTTTACCCCACATAGTTTTAGGCCGTTTTGTACCTCTTGGTTGTACGCCTTCTCCTCCTCCATATGGGTGGTCAACAGGGTTCATAGCAGTTCCTCGTACGGTTGGACGAATACCAAGCCAGCGGGACCGTCCTGCTTTTCCAAGATTTACCAAGCTGTAATCCGGGTTAGACATCTGCCCGATAGTGGCCAAGCTCATAACCGGAACTTTTCTCGTTTCTTTAGAAGCAAGTCGAATAATCGCATACGTTCCTTCGTGCGATAAAATTTCTACTGACGAACCTGCCGAGCGAGCAAACTTGCCGCCGCTTCCCGGACGATTCTCCACATCTGATACCTGCGTTCCCACCGGAATACTCTTCAAAGGAAGGCGGTTGCCAATCGTAAGTGGAGCCGTTTCAGAGGTAATAATAGTCTGCCCTACTTCTAATCCTTTCTGAGCAAGTACGTATGTCCGTTCTCCGTCGGCATAAATAATACGAGCAAGAAAACCGCTACGATACGGATCGTATTCAATAGCCTCAACAATTGCCGGCACGTTCATTTTAGAACGGGCGAAATCAACAACGCGATAGAGTTTCTTGACGCCTCCCGATTGATGGCGAGTAGTGATGACTCCACGATTGTTTCTTCCTGCATGCGTTTTCAATCGCAAGAGCTTTGCTTTGAGAGGTTTTGTGTTCGGTGTTAAGAATAGCCGGTATTCTATTCCGGTCATTCCTCTTCGCGATGGAGTTGTGGGTTTATATTTTTTCATACAGGCTTATGCGTGCGGGAGAATATCAAGCTGTTCCCCTGCTTGAAGGCGCACCATCGCTTTTTTATATCCCGGCTTTATGCCGATACTACGTCCCAATACTCTGGTTTTTGGTTTTGTATTTAAAACACGAACTGCATCAACATGCACTTTATAGATAGCTTCAATCGCTTTTCTAATTTCTGGCTTTGTGGATTTTGAATCAACTAAAAATACGTACGTTCCTAAAGATCCGCTCGTTGTGGATTTCTCACTGATAATAGGTTTTTTAATAAGAAACTTATTCATATTATGGAATGAATTCAATAGCGTTTTTATCAATTAAGACGTTTTTATACTGAATAACATCTTTAACGTTGATTGATTTCGCATCTAAACTTTTAACCTTAGGAATATTTGCAGAAGCGCGATAAATATTTTTTGAATCCGGTCCCGCGATAATGAGCGCTGAAGGCACTCCGATTTTCCCGCCAAAAAATCCTGTAAGAGTTTGGAAAAGTTCTTTTGTTTTTGGTTCTTTAGGAGACAACGAATCAACGATCCTAAGCTCCTGATCTTTTAATTTTTTTGAAAGGGCGCTATAGAGTGCAGCACGACGCATCTTTTTATTAATTTTTACTTCAAACTTCTTGTCATTGCGTGGACCATGGGAAACACCGCCTCCTACCCAAAGAGGAGAACGTGTAGATCCGTGACGAGCGCGGCCCGTTCCTTTTTGGCGCCATGGCTTTTTACCTCCTCCGCGAACTTCTCCGCGCATCTTAGTATGAGCAACTGGCTTGCGAATAGCGAGTTCTTGAGCACGCACGGCTTGTGTTACGAGATCAGCATTCCAGCGTGCATCAAAAATAGCATCGGAAAGATTAATTTCCCCTACTTCTTTGCCTTGTACATTATAGACTGGAGCTTTCATAACAATAGTGGTGCTTTTTAGAAGTGAACGAGAACGCGGCTGTGATTTGTGCCGGGAACCGATCCTTCCACGAAAAGTATTTTTTTCTGCGTATCAACATCAGCGACGCTCAAATTTTTAACCGTAACGCGCACACCGCCCATGCGGCCTGCCATTTTTTTTCCCGGTACAACACGCTGAGGAGCAGTACTACCGATTGATCCCGGAGCGCGATAGCGGTTCTTTTGTCCGTGCGTTTTTGGTCCACCATGGAAGCCATGGCGTTTTACAACTCCTTGAAATCCGTGGGATTTCGTAATGCCGCTTACAGCAATCAAAGTCCCCTCTTTTAACTCAGGAAGTTCAATTTCCGCATCAAACTGAAGAGGCGTAACCCCTATTGCGCGGTCTTGCTTGAAAATCTGAGTCATCTTTAATTTTTTTGCGTTGCCTTTTATTTTCTTCATAAGAAAGTATCTAACAAAAACTGCCAGGGGATTTGTCCTAGCAGCTTTCGCGGCCAAAACCCTCAAGGGTTATATACTATACCATCTTTATCTCAATGTCTACTCCCGCCGGCAGATTGAGTCTGGAGAGGGATTCTACGATACCCTGATTGGGATTTACGATGTCAACGAGGCGTTTATGCACCCGAAGTTCAAACTGCTCACGGGAATTCTTATGCACAAATGTGGAGCGATTTACCGTATAGCGCTTGATTTCGGTCGGAAGCGGAATCGGTCCGATAACTTCCGCATCATGGCGCATCGCAGTCTCAATAATCTGCTTGCAAGAGTTATCAATCAGCTTATGATCGTACGCTCGAATGCGAAGGCGAAGTTTTTCTTTTTCAATATCCTTTTTTGCCATGTGCGCAGTTCGCTTGTTACGCGATAATCTTAGTTACTACGCCAGCGCCAACCGTGCGTCCGCCTTCGCGGATAGCAAAACGCTGTCTCTCTTCAATAGCAATCGGGTTGATGAGTTTCACTTTAAAGGTAATCGTGTCACCTGGCATAACCATCTCGGTTCCTGCAGGAAGTTCAACTTCTCCGGTAACATCCGTAGTACGGATATAAAATTGCGGTTTATATCCTTTAAAGAACGGTGTATGACGTCCACCTTCCTCTTTAGAAAGGACATACACTTCTGCTTCAAATTCATTACGAGGTTTGAGTGATCCCGTTTTTGAGAGCACTTGTCCGCGTTCCACATCTTCTTTCTTAACACCGCGAAGAAGAATACCAACGTTATCGCCGGCTTTTCCTTCGTCAAGAAGCTTATTGAACATTTCAATACCCGTCACAACTGTTTTAACAGTCGGGCGAATACCAACTATTTCAATTTCTTCGTTCAATTTTACAATACCGCGCTCAATCCTTCCCGTTACCACTGTTCCACGGCCTTCAATAGAGAAGATGTCCTCAATAGGCATAAGAAATGGCTTTGCGATGTCGCGTTCCGGCTCCGGAACATGACTATCAAGTGCGGCGAGAAGTTCTTTAATAGCATTCGTTCCTTCGTCAGTCGCAGTTTTTGCTTCAAGAGCTTTAGTTGCTGAACCACGAATAATCGGAGTCTCGTCGCCTGGGAAATCATATTTCTTAAGCAACTCTCGGATTTCAGTTTCAACGAGTTCAATAAGTTCCGGATCATCAACGAGGTCAACTTTGTTCAAGAAGACAACGATAGAAGGAACACCAACCTGGCGCGCGAGCAAAATGTGTTCACGAGTTTGAGGCATTGGGCCGTCTGCAGCGGAAACGACGAGAATAGCTCCATCCATTTGCGCAGCGCCCGTGATCATGTTTTTAACAAAGTCCGCGTGCCCTGGGCAGTCAATGTGGGCATAGTGGCGTTTATCGCTTGAATATTCAACGTGTGAAAGCGAGATGGTAACCGTTTTCGTTGCGTCACGAACCGTACCTCCTTTAGTAATTTCAGCATAGGATTTCTCCTTTGCATTTCCCATGAGCGAAGCAACATGGACGATAGCCGCAGTGAGCGTGCTTTTTCCGTGGTCGATGTGACCGATGGTTCCCACGTTAACGTGAGGTTTTACGCGTTCAAATTTTTCTTTTTCAGCCATAGATTGATGAGCTTATTAATAATTAATAATAATTGGTTGTTTTTTATGATTATCGCCTTTTCGACGCGGAAACAGTAACTCTGATTTTATGCTATAGCAGACACCCTTGTCAAGAACTTACTTCTTCCCCTCGGCTATTTCCTTCGCGATATTGCCTGGAACCTCCTCATAACTGGAAAATTCCATCGTAAAATTGCCGCGACCTTGGGTCATAGACCGAAGCTTGGTGGCATATCCGAACATTTCGGAGAGCGGAACCAAAGCGTCAATCACTTTTGTATTCATGCGATCAGTCATTTCTTCAATGCGTCCCCGCTTGGAAGATATGTCTCCCGTGATATCACCCAAGAAATCTGGCGGAATGAGTACCTGTACTTTCATGATTGGCTCAAGTACAACCGGCTTTGCCATTTTTGCGCCTTCCTGGAATGCCATTGATCCTGCGATCTTGAACGCCATTTCAGAAGAGTCAACTTCGTGGAACGATCCGTCATAGAGCGTCACCTTAATGTCGGTCATTTGGAATCCGGCAACAACACCCTTACTCATAGATTCCTTGATACCTTTTTCAGCCGGAGCGATAAATTCATTTGGAATAGAACCGCTCTTAATCGCATTAACAAATTCAAATCCTTTACCCCGTTCCATGGGTTCTAACCGAATGCGTACGTGTCCGTATTGTCCTTTACCTCCTGATTGGCGGATATATTTTCCTTCAGCCTCCGAATTGGTCTTAATAGTTTCTTTGTAGGCAACCTGCGGTCGGCCAACATTTGCTTCAACGTTGAATTCCCGCTTCATGCGGTCCACAATAACGTCTAAATGCAGTTCTCCCATGCCAGCAATAAGCGTTTCTCCCGTATCTTGGTTGGACGAAACTCTAAACGTTGGATCTTCTTCCGCGAGACGGTGGAGCGCAAGACCCATTTTTTCCTGGTCAGCTTTTGTTTTCGGTTCAATGCGAATCGCGATAACCGGTTCAGGGAATTTAATTTTTTCTAAAATAATAGGATGTTCAATATCGCAGAGTGTGTCCCCCGTTGTCGTGTCCTTGAGTCCAACGATTGCCGCGATATTCCCAGCATCAACTTCGTCCACTTCTTCACGATGGTTTGCATGCAAGCGTACGATACGCCCGACGCGCTCTTGAATATTCTTTGTTGAATTTAAAATATAACTGCCGCGTTTTAAGACCCCAGAATATACACGGAAAAAGGTAAGCGCACCCACAAACGGATCCGCGGCAACTTTAAATGCGAGAGCGGCAAGTGGCTCATCTTTATGCGGTTTGCGTTCAATCGGCTGATCAGTTTCCAAATCAAGTCCTTTTGTTGGAGGCAAATCCGCCGGCGACGGCAAGTAATCCACTACGCCATCTAGCACGAACTGAGTACCCTTGTTTTTAAGAGCAGAACCGGTAAATACCGGGATGATATCCAGATTAATCGTAGCTTTGCGAAGAATCTTTTTAAGCGTCGCAAGATCCGGCTCTTTGCCTTCTAAATAGGCAGTAAGAAGCGTATCGTCTTGTTCAACGATTTTTTCAATTAACGTATGCCGGCGAGCTGCAACTTCACTTTTCAAATTTTCTGGAATGGGTATCTCAATAATGTTTTCCCCTCGCTCCCCTTCAAAGTGATATGCCTTCATCTCTAAGAGATTAACCAACCCTTCGAAATTCCCTTCAATGCCGATTGGAATCTGAACCGCAATTGCGTTCGGGTTCAACCGGTCTTGGATAGAAGCCAAGCTTTTTTCAAAATTTGCTCCCATGCGATCAAGTTTATTAATAAAACAAATACGAGGAACATGATATTCGTCCGCGTAACGCCAGTTGGTTTCCGATTGCGGCTCAACACCCGCTACGCCATCAAAAACCACGACTGCGCCGTCTAAAACGCGCATAGATCGTTTCACCTCAACAGTGAAGTCAATGTGACCTGGAGTATCAATGAGGTTAATTCTGTGTTCGTACAGTTTCTTTATCTCATCTTTATTTTTTTCTCCTTCGCGGCGATAGGTAGGAATCCAGAAACAGGTCGTTGCGGCAGATGTAATAGTAATACCACGCTCGCGTTCCTGTTCCATCCAGTCCATAACGGTGTCTCCCGTGTGCACTTCGCCGATTTTGTGCGCGACTCCAGTATAAAAAAGAATACGCTCAGAAACTGTAGTTTTTCCGGCATCAATGTGAGCAATGACACCAATGTCTCTTATTTTCTCAATTGGGTATGTAGCTTTTTCCATTTTGAAACAAAGAAAATTCCCTAGCCCCTACCTATTTTCTAGTGGCTAGTATTAGTTAATCCTTCCTTTACCACTTAAAGTGAGCGAATGCCCGATTTGCTTCCGCCATGCGATGCATGTCCTGTTTTTTCTTGATTGCGATTCCTTCGTTGTTCGCTGCAGAAAGGAATTCTTCCGCAAGCTTCATCGCCATCGGCTTTCCCTTTTTTGAACGGGCAGCGTCAATGATCCAGCGGCATGCAAGCATGAACTTGCGTTCCGGTCGCACTTCGCGGGGAACCTGGTAGTTAGCACCTCCCACTCTTCGGGAAGCAACCTCAACGGTAGGCGAAGCATTCTCAAGAGCTTTTTCAAAAATCTGGAGAGGATTTTCTTTGCTCGTCTTTTTTACCTGCTCCAAGGCGTCATACACAACCATTTCGGCAATACTCTTTTTGCCGTCCTTCATGATGTAATTAATAAAACGCCCCAACGCAACGCTCTCATGTTGGAGGTCCGGTTTCCGTTCTCGCTGATAATTCCGCTTCTTACGCATATTATTTTGCTGCCTTAGGGCGCTTAGCGCCATATTTTGATCGCGACTGCTTTCTGCCGTCTACGCCTACTGTATCCAAAACGCCACGCACGATATGATAACGAACTCCCGGCAAGTCTTTAACTTTTCCTCCACGGATAACAACAATGGAGTGCTCCTGAAGATTGTGCCCTTCCCCAGGAATGTATGCCGTTACTTCCGCGCCGTTGGTAAGGCGGACGCGCGCAACCTTACGGATTGCCGAGTTAGGTTTTTTTGGAGTCATAACCGAAACCTTAACGCACACTCCCCGCTTAAAGGGAGACGAAGAACGAACTGGCTTATTTAAAATATAGTTAAAATACCGCCCTAGTGCAGGCGATTTTGGTTTTTTATAAGAGCGCTTTCGGCCCTTCCTTACTAGTTGTCTAATTGTTGGCATAAAACGAATACGATTGTATCAGGAGGCGGATATGCTGTCAATTATTAAAGAATCGCCGCGGACCCGGCAAAGAGCACATACAGGAACTCAATGATCGGCATAATAAGCCTGAACCCAAAAAAGATAAAAAAGAGAAGGATCATGAATCCATGCTGTGACAGGAATTGTTGGACAGCATGATATTTCGTAGGAAGGAGAGCGAAGAGGATTCCCGATCCATCTAAAGGTGGAATGGGTAGGAGATTAAATACGGCAAGCAGAACATTAATAAAAATAACAATATTAATAAGAATAACGAGTTCCAAGCTCACTACTTCAGGAAAAAATCCGATACCCCGAAGGATAATACCAAAGATTCCCGCAATAAGAAGATTGCTTACTGGGCCGGCTGCCGCAATAATCCCCGCCCCTTTTTTTGGGTTCTTTAAATTATACGGATTATATGGCACGGGCTTTGCCCACCCAAAAATAGGACCGGATATTCCAAAGAGCTGTGGAATGATAAGCACGAGAGGAATAATTACCGAACCCAATGGATCAATATGCTTTATGGGATTCAGTGTTAGACGTCCCGCATCTTTTGCGGTTGTATCTCCAAGCCGAAGCGCTAAAGCTCCATGAGAAACCTCATGCACCATGACAGAAAAAATAAGTACGATGAGTTGGAAAATAATTATGAGAAGGTCGTTCATATGACAGATGAGTCTTAATTGTAACAAATTACAACAAAAGCATACAGGCATTCTATTGCCTTCAAGTATAGCTATGGTACTCTAAAAGCAGTGTCGCCGCGTCACCGTGGGCATTTCGTTCTCCGAAGCGATAAGGGAAGTGAGAACCAACTGTGATCCTGAACACAGTACCAACCTGAAACGCAGTGGAGGATCTGACGCGGCTCGCCCTCGCATTTCTCTTCGGAGAAGTGTGGGGGCGTTATTTATTCTAGAACATGAATGCGGAAGCAAACATGAGAGATCCAAAGAAGATCGCAAAGTAGCCGAAATTAATCCGACTCGCGAGCCGCATTAAGAAATCGACGGAAAAGTATCCGGCAACGAAGGAGAATAGGAACGAGACAATAGTATTTGCGGTAAGTGAAAATGATCCGACATTCAAAACAATATTTCCGGCGAGTACAATCGGCATACTAAGGAGAAAACTTAAGCGAAGCGCTTCATTATCATCAAAGCGACGGAGAAGGAGCGCGGAAACAGTAATTCCGGATCGGGAGATGCCGGGCAAAACCGCGAGGCCCTGTGCAACGCCAAGAAGCACCGCATCCACATTGTCCGCCTCCCCTGCTGAACGGAATCCTTTTATTTTTTTACTCACGACTTGTACAATACCCGTCACGAGCAAAAATATCGCGATAACCGCAGTGAGCGTTTTTCCGGCCAATACAAATTTCTCCGCGACTTGAAGGAATGACTGCAAAACAACAAAACCGAGCACGCCGCTAATAAGCGTTGCAAAACCCAGAAATTTTACTTGACTCTGCCGAGACGGATCTGTTTTCGGATACCGTATAACATCGCCGGTAATCCGCTTAACGTCGCTCCAAAAATAAACAAGTGCAGCAAAAAAAGTTCCCAAATGGAGAAAGAGCGAAAGACTGACCAGCTCATCAATACTCTCCCCTCCCGGGAAAAAGCGAAGTTTCGCGAAAATAACTAAACCCTCGGAACTGATAGGAATCCATTCGGTAACTCCCTGGATAATACCAAGCGTAATGGCTTCAATCATACTGCTCATACTTCCTATTATATACCAATAATCTCAACTGTTTTAATACGTGCTTTTCCGCCGGATACGATATGCACTCGAAATAGTCCTACCTTAAAGTACTTTGCGATAGATTCTCTAATAGCTTCGTTAGCTCTTCCGTCCACAGGCGGAGCGGTTACCGCAACGGAAAATATCTTCTCTTCAAGCTGAAGAATACGATTCTCATGTGCCCCTGGTTTCGCGTATACGATAATCTTCATTACGTAAATCTACTCTAGAAGCTTTTCTAATTTCTCAATCGGCCGTGCAAGAACCGCTTTATTTCCCTTCACTATAATTGGCCGTTGAATAAGATCTGGATGGAGAACCATTAGTTTGATTAATTCTTCGTTGCTATAATCTTTCTTTGCAATACCAAGTTCGCGATAGATAGGTTCTATTGTCCGCAAAATATCACGCGGACGAGCGTTCATTTTTTTAAAAATATCCGCAAGTCCTTTTTCAGTAAAAGGCTTTTCATAATAATTAACGTCTTCAAAATTCAACCCCTTTTCTTTAAGCGTTTTGACGGCAATTCTACACTTCGTACACGTGGGTTTTTCGTAAAGAATAATCTTCTCCATAGTTATAAGATTTCTCTTATTCTTTGTTGTAAGTTTTAAGTTATTAGTTTACTCCCGCGTTCTGCGCTGCCTGCCGATACGCGCAATAATCGCAATCAGGATGCGCTTCCGGCAATCCGTCTTTAACTAAACACGAATGGATGTCATAGAGCGTCTTCTCTACCCAATCCGGATTCCCTTCATATGGGATTACTTTAATATCAAATTCTAATTTCGCATCAAATGCTTCCTTATCAGTATCGCCGTTACAATATACAAAATATCCGGTGTCATTAACTTTGAAACCATTTTGTCGGAAGAGCCACTGATACACTTCCATTTGCCGTTTATACCCGATCTGCCAATCAGCATCCAGAGTCACTTCCCCATTTTTTGAAGTTGCCTTGTAATCAACAATAATCAATTCCTTCTTCGGATTTATCCAAATATCGTCAACGCCTCCCGTTACGAGAAAATTTGTCGGCGTATGATGAAATTGAATTCCAGCGCGGAGGGAATCCCGCCATTCATCCATTTTTTCATTGGCAAATGGAATTGCATCCACACCGTAATGTTTCATAAGCGGATGTTGCGTCTCTTTCGCGCGATGCAAATCAAATTCTTTCTTGAGAAGCGCGTCTACTGCAGAATTCAAACTAAAGGGATATCCCGGTGGCCGATCAACACCGAGCTTCCTATCCATATAGAAACATCTGGGGCAGTTTAAAAAGAGGTCTATTTTGCTTCGACTGATGCGAAAAGGAGCTTCGTCGTGTTCGTGATACAAATTTCTTGTGCGAGGTACGCGATAATATTTAGACATAGTAACCAGTATAAGGAATAACGTATAAAGAAGAAAGCGAATGTAATGAAAACAAAAAACCGCCCTGCGGCTACAGAACGGCTTTTTCTTAGTCAACTAATTAAATCCTTAACCCCTAACTTCTAGCTAGCTCGTTACTTCCTCCTTCACCCTTTTCGGCACGATAAACAAAGCAATGATATACGCGATAATTCCTGGAGCAATGCCGCTCATAAAGGTAAGAAATACATAGAGTAAGCGGAGTAATACCGCATCTACGTCAAAATACTCGCCGAGCCCGCCGATTACGCCTCCAAATACTTTGTTCGTTTCACTGCGATAAAGTTTTTTCATATGCCGTCATTATGACCTTTCGTGAATATAATGCAAGACGTCCATTCATCATTTCTCCATCTATATCAGCAAACCCTCCATTTAAAGAATTTCCAATTTCCAATTTTCATTATTTGAGATTTAAGATTTGAGATTTTATTTTTATATTGTCCATTAGCAGACTCTCTTCCCTGTTTTTTCTACATAGCGTTGATGATATTCTTCCGCGGGATAAAACGTTTCAGCTTTTTCAATTACGGTTGCGATTGGCTTTTGATATTTTTTTGATTTTTCTAGGCTTATTTTTGATTCTTCCGCGATTCTTTTCTGAACTTCCGTGTGATAAAAAATAACCGATCGATATTGCGAACCGATATCGGGCCCCTGAGCGTTCACCGTTGTCGGATCGTGCAGATTCCAGAAGACATCCAGTAACTTTTCGTACGAAATAACATCTCCATCAAACAAAACTTGAGCCGCTTCCGCATGACCCGTGAGATCCGTACATACCTCTTCATATATCGGATTTTTCGTATGCCCGCCTGTGTAGCCGACAACCACATCTAAAACCCCCGGCGTATGACGGAACGTATCTTCAACTCCCCAAAAACAACCGGCTGCGAATGTTGCTGATTCTTGTCTCATTATTCAGTTTCCGCCTTATACTTTATTCTTTCTTCCTTATACAAAAACGTTCCCCCTATTCCAGCACAGGAACCACTCCTAATGAATCAATTTGTTCGGGCGGAAGAACATCCCAACCTTCGGGCACATCGCACGGCGTTGGAAAATCACGAATCTCATCCGTTTTTGGATTTTGTGCTCGAGTGATTACCTGGATACAGAATTCTTGCGTTTCCAATTGCTGATTCGTGGCAAGCCAATATCCCAATATGCCGACAACCGCAACCGCGATGATGATTATTGTAGCATGTTTGTTCATAGTTTTGTGACACGTGAGATAGGAACAAGTGACAAGGAATACTTCATCCGCCTTGTCCCATGGCCCATGTCCCTAATTTACTACATCTAACCCCCTACTACCCCTACCGTGTCTCTCGTAACTAGTTATATATGAGAGCAAGGATATAAAGACCGATAAACGCATCTAAAAAGCCCCAGATAAGACCCGCAAAACTCCCCGTTACCGAAATCGTAAATCCGATATACAGCGGAGCTAATGCTTCCAAAAGTCCTGCCGCATATCCCGTCCACATTGCCATCCACGTAAAAATAAAAACCGATACCCCCCAAAGTATTCCTCCGGCGAGCCCAAAATTTTTTGCGTTTAATTTCATAATATTATTTTAAAAATTATTACTCTACCGACCTTAATTCTATTTTTCCGCCGAAGGCGGATCCGGCTCTACCGGACTTTTCTCCAGCGTAAGCGAAACTGAATTAATACAAAATCTCTTTCCGCCTTTATCTTTCGGTCCATCTTCAAAAAGATGTCCCAAGTGTGCTCCGCACCGTTTGCATACTACTTCAGTGCGCGCCATCCCTAAGCTTTCATCATTCTTCAGTTCCACATGTTCCCGATTCACGGGATCCGTAAAGCTCGGCCATCCGGAACCGGAATCAAATTTTGTGTCGGACGAAAAAAGCTCCAGCCCGCATGCACGGCATCGGTACATACCCTTTCCGTGCTCATCCCAATATTTTCCCGAAAACGGGGCTTCCGTTCCCTTCTCGCGAATCACCTGATATTCTTCTTGGGTAAGGTTTTCTTCTTTACTGAAATCACTAAATTCCTGTTTCATGAATGATGATTGTATTACTTGATTTTTGCCTTAATACCCGGATCTACGTTTGAACTAATGGTAAATAATGATTGTACAGGAGCATTATCTTCGTTCATAACGATCGTATCCAGAGCACCCTCACGAAACGCCTCATCGCTATTATCTTTAAATAGTACCGCGTTGTATTGATTTCCGTTCTGAAGCTTTTCATTCATCGTGATTAAAATGTCATAATGCTCCCCAGCTGAAAGAAAAGACGATACTCCAAGAAGTGTCAAAAAATTTGTGTCATCCCCTGCATAGATAACAACGAATCCAGGTTCTTGTAACTTTGCATAATCAATAGTTGCAACTCCATGAGGAATTTGAGTATCAGTAAAAATAGCGTTCGCATTATCACGAGCCTCGTTAACTGCACGGGCAACAGCTCGCGCATGAGATGATGCACTGTCCGAAGTGTTTAATACTATAAAAACGATACCAAGAATTACCACTCCAAGAATGGCAATTACTCCTAAAATATATTTTATTGAGTATTGCATGTAGTATAGTATATCGGATTTCTAGAACTCATTTCAATACTATCTCCAGTCGCGATATGAGCCAATTTATGAGAGCACAAGGAACAAGGATGAAGGTGTACCTAATCGGTACTCCGAGTCTGAAGCGACACAGTGATCACATAAATTAGCAACATTCCCTTTGGGTTACGCCTATTTTGCCGCATTGCATCGTTGCTCGTCGTGAGCCGATGCCCTGGCTTCAGTTTTCTCCTCATGCCTTGCGCTCCGACAAAATAGGTAGCAACGCGATTTGGGAATATTATTGAAATGAGTTCAGAACAAAAAAACGGCGCAACCGGTTTGGAAACCGATTGCGCCGAATGGACACTTCCCTAGAAAGACCGCGCTCTCTGATGATCTGTCTTCTGGAACGAACCCCTAGCTTTACCTACGCAGTCTCAGGGTAACGAGGCATTGTCCTCAGGCGAAGATGTGTTCGCCGTCAACTGCCCCGGCCACAATATTTGTGTTACAGCGCTAAGGGCAAGCGCTTAAGTGCTGCACTGGAATAGGTTTGGAGGTACTTTCTTCTTTCCACTTGGGACAGTTTAGGACCTTGCCGCGCTTTATCTCTCGTCACATGGAATGAACAATGTGTGCCGATGAGATCCCTGCTTTGGCAAAAGGGTTGCACTCTTTTTCGGCGTGCGCCGATGACTCTACATCTAGGCCCAGCCCATACGACCCCTCCTGTTTGAGTTCAACACCTCTATTGCATCCGCTTATACAAGTATAACGGACTATCACAATAAGAGATGTGAGGTACGCTTTTCAAACGGAGCTATCCCACTACGGCCACCCCATACGATCCTCCTTTTCAGATCTGTTTAGAGCCGTCCATAGAAGCTTCACGGTGTGCGTCTTTCGATGTTCTGCTTAGCATTATAGCACGCTCAGAAATATTGTCAAGTACCCCAAAATATGGCGTAATTTAAAGGCGCTCGTATACTTTTTAAAAAGCTATAAGAATGACCTTCTGAAAAAATATACTCGCTTGAGTTACGTACAGTATGCGAACGACTAGTGATAAATCGGAACAATATCCAACTCCCCTGTTTGCGGCATGCGGATAATATCTATAACCTTCCCAAATATTTTAAAATCTTTGCGAAGAATAATCGGCTTATACTGCGGATCTGGAGAGACTGGTTGGAGAATGACTGCATTATTCGCGAGCTGGAGTTTTTTGATAACTGCGAATCCGTCAATCACGGCGACAACAAGATCGTTTTCAGAAACCGCTTCCGTTACTTCAACGAGCACATAGTCCCCATCGTTTACGCCAGCATCCACCATAGATTCACCCACGGCTTTTACGCTGATCATTTTTTCTCTCGGGCGCCCTGCAAGCAGTTCGCGTTGCACACAAACAAAACCGGTAAACGAATCATCGGCAAATACATTCACATTATCGCACCCGGCAGACGAAATAACCGGTATAGTGACTGTCTCTGTTTTTTCATTCGGATCAACAAGGCGGATACTCCGCTGACCATAGTGTTCGCGAATAATAAGCCCCTTCCGTTCCAAACTCTCTAAATATTGAGAAACAGATCGCGGAGATGAAAGATTCATCGTGTCCATAAGTTCCGCGATTGTCGGCGCCATCCCATGCCCTTCAATATGGGTACGGAGCGCCTCATAAAACTCCCGTTGTTTCGCAGTCAGTTGAATATTGTCCATTAGAATAAGTATAACATACATATCCACACCATTTTATATACTATACATACATCTGTGGATAACTTTAAATGTCTATTCTTGCTTTCCGCTAGGCAAAATGATATTACATTAACTGGACGTACCTTTACATAACGACAACAAGAACAGTAAGAAGCGAGGAAACCCATGACCATTCGGGATTACCTTATAAAGAATGCAATGAAAATTGTTATGCTCACCGTAATACCAGGAGCCGCTTTCGTTCTCTTAGCCATCATTCTCGGCATGAGAACATATATGAGTAATCCCGCTTCTCGTTTAACGCTCTCCGTTGCTTTTGCAATACTTTTCCTCATAGGAATTATCTGGCTCATGCCCCTGAAGAAAAATTATAAAACTCCAGATGCGATACGAAATGATCGTATGAACCAACTTCTTGATATTATTATCCAAGACAGAGAAAAAGGAATACGAAATATCGGTAGAATAGATATTTTGCGAGAACTTACACATATCGCGGAATATCACACCAAAGCTTGCGCGCTCAAGCCACAAGAGCACTGTGAATGCGGAACAACTTCCGCGCGGAAAATCCTCCGCTTATGCGATCTCCCTGTTCCTAAGAACTGACTTTCAACCTTTCGTCCGGCTCCTGTGCCGGACGGTTTTTTTATATAACAAAAATCCCCGGCGAACCGGGGATTTTTGCACTTTCGGTACTATTTACCAATTGTTGTTGCGTTCTCCGCGGAATTCCCGCTTAGGAGCACGCTCTTCCATTGGACGAGCCTCGTTTACCACGAGTTTCCGGCCTTCGAAATCTTTACCATTAAACATTTCGATGGCTTTCTCCGCGCCTGCATCATCCGCCATTTCGACGAATCCGAAGCCGCGAGAGCGTCCAGTGAATTTGTCGGTCAAGATTGTCGCTGAAGCAACTTCTCCGGCTGCTGAAAAAGCATCCTTCAAAGTCTCTTCAGTCGAGGAATACGGGATTCCACCGACATACAATTTCTTTGCCATTGTATTTTTTGTACGTACGTAAGGCGACTGTCTTCTCGAGTGTCTTTCCTTACGCACAAACGGCTTGGGGTATAGCACATGAGAAACACTTACTTACAAAAAGCAGTGTAGCATCTATGGTCATGATTGTCAATCTATCCTACGCGTTGCTTCTCCAGTCCTTACCTGTTCCGACCTTTTTATTCCGGTGTTTTCTTATTCAGTAGTTTTTCCATCAAAATGCTCCTCCGCTATCTCAGCATCAGCTTTCGTAATATGCACCGTTCCGTCATTATGTTCCGGCGGAGAATAAATGGTATAGAGTTTCATATCCTTCCTGCCGGTATTAATAACATTGTGTTTCGTTCCCGCAGGAATTACGACGCCATATTCTTTTTCCACCTTATGCGTTATGCCGTCCAACACAATTTCACCCCGCCCTGTTTCAAAGCGGATAAATTGATCCAACTCATGCGTCTCCAAACCGATCTCTTCTCCCGGTTTCAAACTCATAAGGACAAGTTGGCTATTCTTTCCGGTGTAGAGTACTTTTCGAAAGTGAGTGTTTTCTTTCGTTAGCTTTTCAATGTTTGCAACGTATCCTTTCATATGTTTTTTTGTAATTAGTCAGATCATTTTTACTTATCTCTTATGTAAACACAATGAAGAGATAATTTGATTCACGAGCGAGACTAATTAAAGGAATTTAACCTGCAACTTATCCGGCAAAGCCGGATCCGGCTCCGCCGGACAATTTATTACTTACGTCCTTCTATTCCTTTGCACGATAAGACATTTTCATATACCTATCCCCTTTCTTTAATTCATCCAACATTTGTTGCAAGCGCTTCAACTTTGTCTCATCTCGTTTGGGTTGCATAATCCAGCCAATATAGTCGTTCTGCTGATACGGAGGCCGTGCGTTATACGCATCAACAAGTTTCGCGCCCTTCAAAGCGTGGACCATAAACTTCGGCATCGGATATCGTTTTCGTTTTAATTGTGACTTGGGCATGGAGAAATAGATTAGAGTTCTTTTATTGTACCAAAAAATAAACTATAGAAACAAAATAAATCCACTCAAGAATGACGCAAGGCCATTCCTGATTCGCGGGGTAGTTCATTCTAAAAATAAAATTTACTTTTTAATTTGACCGACAATTGTTGTTACGCTTTCTGCTGGTAAAGTGGTGATGAAATTGTTAGAAACGTCGATCGCAAAAACAGGCAACTTCCGCCAATACGCTGTCTTGGTTGATTGTTCGCCACTCAGGTTGGCGGAAAGTTGTACAGCGTTTGTATTGAATTTTACCGATTTATCGGAAGCATTATTGTTGATAACTACCCATACCATTCGTTTTTGAACATCGTCCCGAAAAGCAGTGACTTGAACCAATGAATCACTACTCGTAGTTTCAATTCTCACCGCCCCCTTATTGATAAAGCGGGCATAGTGGCCGATAGCGTATCCCATGCCGGTAATATAAACTTTATCTGCGACGTTATTATCAACCAAAACAATATCTCCTTCACTTGCAAAAAGATCATCTTCAAAACCCCTACCTTTAAAATGATCTTTTTGGGACTTAGCATCCCACATGGAATTCATGCCAAAAAAAGCTGATGCGTCGGCATAGAGGAACTCGTCATGAATATGGATAGCTCTGGCCCGAAAGACATCATAGGAAAGAGGATTTATCGGTTTACTCTGGGCCGCCGGACCTGAAGAAACTTCTGTCATAAACAATTTAACACCGTGCTGTTTTGCCAAATCCCTAAGTTGATTCCTAACCAAAATTCTGCTCTGGTCCGGCAACCCTTTGCCAGAAGTCTCTAAAATATTAAGTGGCCAAGAATAGGTGGATAAGTAAGGATAGGGATGATACGCGATTACTCCTACATATTGTCGTGCTTCAGGATCCGCAAAGATAGCTTTAGCCGTATCCAACGACTTAAATTCTGTTTCCTCTCCGGGAACAACAAATTTTACTTTGTTGAAACCGGCTTGACGCAATCGCGCTCCGGATCTTTTTATAATATCCACTACTGTTTGAGTTGAGGCGTGGCCCAGTTCTGCATTTCCTGAAAGTGGTTCATTAAAAAGCATTGCATAAATAGGTTCAACACCATATGTATTTTTCCAGTATGTAATGCCTGCAAGCACCTGTTCAGCGATCTCGTCTAGAAAAATATTATAATCAGCACTTTTAATATCGCCTAACCACTTATTTTTCCAAATCAAATTTACTCTGACATCGGGATAAAGATTAAAGTTACTCCCAGCAACATCTACCACTTTTTGTTTGAATATATCTCCCAAAACACTAGAGAAACCACTCCAATTCAAGTTGGACGGATCATTGTTGTCGTTTGCCTGATTATTAAAGAAGGTGGATATATTAGAATTTGAAGATGCTTCAAAGACAGTTGGAATCTGTCCGGTTGTAATTTTGACCTGATTAAAAATTGCATCAAGGGCTCGGCTACGCTGGGAGGGCGATAGTGTATCTCCAAGACTGCCACCATAGACCAGGGTTTGGTGGGTTGCCCCAAACCCTTCTATGGCTTGGTGTTTCTTGGCATTATCCGTTTTCACAATCACATCTGCATTTGCCTTATCTGTGGATATTGGCGAAGGTGGAGGAATGTTATCTTTCTGTTTATCCAGTAATTCATCAGAAATAATATCTTCCGTATTTTGAACAATTTCCTGCGGTGCAGTAGCGTTAGAATTAAAAATGATATAGCCAAAGATCAATATCACAATAATCGCGAAAACAATTTTAATTTTATTTATCATAGCTATAAATTTATTTTACTAGCTCTTCCATTTTTTGGCGGAAATTTGAATTCCGAATTTTGGCGGTGTGTATTATACAAAGTTCG
>ERZ1292623.32-Hain-H51-01um-R1-32-length-153567-cov-8_pt1 | contig 153567 bp, 178 predicted proteins | sample MGYA00564398_ERZ1292623 | MGnify/ENA primary metagenome ERZ1292623 (study PRJEB36523, sample SAMEA6512633) | groundwater metagenome | collected 2019-01-07 | study: AquaDiva: Metagenomics assemblies of 32 groundwater samples
AAACACCAAACGAAGTCTACCAAGAAGCACTGTAAAGTAATTTCGGAATTGTAAAAAGACCAGTTCTTATAAGATAGGAACTTTTGCTAAGACTTCATTTATAATCTCATCCGGGTTTACTTCCTCGGCTTCTCCTTCGAAATTTAATAAGACGCGGTGACGCATTACCTTCATGGCCACATCCTTTACATCTTGTGGACTCACATAATTTCTTCCTGCAAGCAAGGCGTGCCCCTTTGCTGCGATAAACAAGGAAATGGTTGTTCTTGGAGAGCCACCGAATTGGATGAACTTACCTAGCTTGATATCGTAGCGATCCCAGTGCCGTGTTGCATCTACCAGACGTACGATGTATTTTTCCACTTTTTCATCCAGGTAAACCTTCTTAACAAACTCCTGTAAGTCAATGATTTCTCTTGCAGATAGAATTGCTTTTACGTTAAAATCTTCAAAACGTTTTAACGTGATGTTGTTCTGCAGGATCGCTTGCTCTTCAATCATGTCTGGATAACTCATTAAGATCTTAAAAATGAAACGATCCACTTGGGCTTCGGGAAGCTTATATGTTCCAAGGGTTTCTATAGGGTTTTGCGTTGCCATCACAAAGAATGGATTGGGCAAGAAAAAAGTCTCCTTTCCAATGGTGGCCTGGCGTTCCTGCATGCTTTCCAATAAAGCGGACTGTACTTTAGGAGGCGCTCGGTTTATCTCATCTGCGAGCACAAAGTTGGCAAAAATAGGGCCTTTAATTGTGAAAAAGCCTCTGCCCTCTTCATAAGTTGTAATTCCAACAATATCTGTGGGGAGCAAGTCTGGTGTGAACTGAATACGTGAGAATACGCAACCTGTTACTTGTGTTAAGGTCTTTACAAGCAAGGTTTTACCAATACCTGGAACGCCTTCTACTAATACATGGCCCCCACCCATTAATGCTTCCAATAAGCTGTTGATTGCTTCTTTTTGCCCCACTACTGTTTTTCCAACTTCCTTGCGAATCTCTTCGAACTTATTTGCGTAATACTCTATTTTCTTGGTTAATTCCTTATCCAATTTAGGCGTTAGAAAATGGATTCCTTTTTTAACCTCTATAACTTCCATGATCCACTTTGTGAACTCCTCCTATAAAAACCTTTTCATGCTCAGGCTCAGTAGAAATCTTCACTTCGTTTCGGCTTGGTGGCTTCTCGCCTTTGCTGTTTTCCATTCAAAGCTGACATTCTCCGAAGGAGCACAGAAATTCACAAAGAATTTCTGGTTCCAGAAATCTGTAAGATTTCTGTGAGGCAACCCTCTTGTCAGCTTACTTTCCTTATAACCAAAGGCTCGACTGGAAGGCTACCAAGCTACCTTTCTACTGAGTCCATGCTTATCTTAGATAATATTTATATAGCCGCCCTGCCTTAAAATACACCATGGAAGAGAAAAGAGGTGACCCTAGCGAAGCGGCTTTTCTTAGAACTCAACTTCGAAGCGAAACCCTCTCTAAAATGGAGGCTTTTCACCAACAAGGATTTTATGATGGTGGCGATTTCTATTATTTAGTAAAAAACTTCTTTAAACAATACCTCAAGCTGAACTATGAATTTACTATTGATGAACTTCATACTGAACTTAAGAAAATCTACCTTACGGAGACCACCCGAGCACAACTCGACCTAATCTTAGATCATATAAGTTCTGTCGAATGCCTATCGGATAAGAACCAACCCTCACAAGTTCGTGCAGACTTAGACAATTTTCAGCAGATTGTCGAAGCGCTTCTTGATGCGGAAAACCCCTCTTCCATCACTCATTTCTGGGAAAAACTCCATCTTAAGAATTTCTTTCAAAAGTTTACCCATCCATCTACTGATTCACACCAAACTCTTGCACAGAAAATCGAAGAACTTCTCCCACACCTTAAAAAAGAAATCCAAGATAAGAACTTTGAGAGTGCCCGAAATATTTACCAGCAACTCATGATCTATTATGGTGAACTTGAAGAAACCGACAAAGCCCGCTATTACCAGCAAATCAATGACCTGTATGGTATTCTTTCTACTCCCCTATCTTAATTTACCTTGTTTATCTTAAATTGTACTAATCCATCTTTTCTATTTTTTAAAGAAGCGCTGGATCCTAAGTGCCTCTGCCTCTATCTTTTGCAATTTTGAGGTCTTCCTTAGCTTAAACTCCCAACTTACGGCTGCACCCACTAATATGATCAGCAAAAGAATGGATGAAATATAAAAGCTCTTCACTGGATCTGTGTATTCAAAGGTGATGCTCTTGGGTTGCTCCACCTTTTTTTGCGTTTTTGCAATTAAATATTTGCAACCGTTGATAGCTGCATCCACATATTTCAGAGCCTCTTGATACTTAAACCTTCTACTGTCATCCTTTGCGCGGTCTAACAATTCGTTTAATTCGCGGCATTCCAGGTTTTCTTTTAATAAGCTCTCAGCTACTGAAATCCTTGTTTTTACTTCTTCAGCATATTTTACTGTGCCTTCAGATACAATCAACAATTGTGAGCTATCCTCCAATGCAGGTACTTCAGATCGTGCGGTTACTTCAACTCCAAAGTTCTTACCAAAGGTGAAATTTGAAACTTCCAAAATGGTTTCATTCAACTGACCATCTTTTACCACATTCATTCTTGGAGGGACAAATCTAAACATGACTCCGGATTCGTTTGTTTTTGCAGAGAAATTAATCCCGTAAATGTCCATGCCCATACTGTTGTTCAGCTTAATGGGGACGTAAACAGTGTTGTTCTCAATGTAGCTTACGATCTGAGGTAAAATAAGATTAAATGGATGTTTAATCTCTCTTCTTGTGGGGATAATGGATGTACCTCCTCCTCCACCTCCTCCTGAAGAGGTTATGGTCGTTGTTGTGGTTGTGGTTGTGGTTGTGCTCGAGCTCAATGAACTGATGTTGATGGTGACTGGGTTACTTATATTGCTCAAACCCCCTGAATCGTATGCTGTGAAAACAATGTTACACGTTCCAACAGCTGAAGATGTCACGACTAAATCTGTACCTGAAATGGTGAGTGTTGCTTTGTCACAGGTGGTCACGTTAAAACTTAGCCGGTTTGTTTCATTGCCCGAGATTTCTCCATCGCTGTTTTCATCATCATCTGGATCAATGTATTTGATGTTGCTCCGCTGATAGAGATAACTGGAATATGTGGTTGTCCCACTCACACTTAAATTGTCTAAGTTGTTTTTTAATTGAGGAACACGATTGGTATTATTGATCGTCACGATCCAGGTCCAGGTACTGTTTTCTAATGTGGAATCCTCAACGAATAAGGTGACGTTTTCCTGTCCTGCTGAAAATATTCCATACGTTCTGTTGGCGCTCTGATTCTGGTTCACTAACGTGCTGTTTACATACCAATAGAATTTAAAATCGGATAGTGAAGTAAAATCATCTGTGGCCGAGATGTTGAAAAGAGTGCTTGTATTTTCCTGCAGGGTTATGTTTGTAATCGAACTATTGAAGTTTGAGGTGTTTATGAACGCATGAATGGTGGTGGTGGTGTTTAAAGGAGCACCATAAGGACGAATCATTGTGATGTTTGGTTTTTGCGTTTGATTCAAGATATCGAAGTCGTACTGGCGCCAAGCCACCCTTCCTGCACGGTCTTTTACTGAAATGTTGATTCGATACCTCGAAATATTCGCCGTTGTGGGGGTGATGTTCAAGATGCCAATTGATTCGTTGGTTGAACTATTGAAGATGGTTGTGAAGTTGAATGGGATCTGGGTCGTATTAAATGACACATCAAAGGTTAGGTTTTCTGTGTTTCCCAATAGGAAAAAGTCTTCATCGCTTGCATTGATCTCTCTATAGGTGGTCTTGTTGACTACAATTGGGGGGTAGGTTAGATTGATGGCTCCCAAAACAGGATCATCGTTTGTGTTGTTAATCGAGAAAGTAAACGATTCAGAAACGTTTGCATTGAAAATGTCCTTGACTGTGATGGTTATACTGTAGTTACCTACTTGAGATTGAGTAGGGGTAAAATTCAAAAGGGCGGCTGAACTATTGAAAAAGACTATGTTAACTACATTGGTGTTGTTGCTAATGAATGTCAACGTATCTCCATCTATGTCTGATCCTGTAAAGAATATCGTACATAATACGTCCTCTGCACAGGTCTTATTTCCGATTGAATTCAAGGTAGGAGCAGTATTATTCCTTACGTCAATGATCATGGTGCGGTTTACACTTAATCCACTTTGATCGGTCACATTGATCCTGAATGTATTGTTTCCCAGATAAGAACTGTTTGGAATCCAGGTAATGGCCCCTGTTTGGTTGATGTCAAAAAGTGATGTATTGTCGGAATAATTTAGGGTGTCGCCGTCCTCAGTCAATTGGTCTATGTCCGTAGCGTTTACCCTGAACACCAACGTTTGGTTGGATGCTGCCCGAATATAAGTAAAATTTGTATTGTTAAATGTATTCTCTTGAAAATGGCTGGGCTCATTTATGACTGGAGCATCGTTTACATTGGTGATATTAATCTTAATCTGCTGCCAAGCGTTCTGCGACCCATCTGAAACACTGATATTAACCAGTTTGCAAACTCCATTGCTATTATTCATAGTATTGTTGATCACTCCATAAGCAATTGTTGCGTTCGTAGAGTTCATACTCTGGTTGAAGTTCCGAATAATCCAGGGGTTGCTCAAGATGCAGTTGACGGATCGAATGCTAAAATTTAACGTGTCATTGTCCACATCGGTTGCGTTTATGAACAAGGTGAAGAGTGCATTTTGCGTTCCTGTCTGGTTCTCAATAAAACTAAGTATAGGGGCTGTGTTAGTTCCTCTAACTTCCAAATTTATAGAAGAAGTATTTGTTCCAGACCTTGAATCGTTGATGGTAAGATTTACTGTGTAATTCCCAACATCTGCCTTTTGGGGGGTTCCTGCATTTTTAAATGAGAGGTTGTACGTTGTATTGCTTGTGTTTAAGATGATTAGATTTGAAGGCCCTCCTGAAAATGTAACGTTAAATGGAATATTGTTTTCCTCGTCTGCTCCGGTTATCGTGTAACTAAAATAACTACCTTGGGTAGCTGTTTGATTTGCTAGATCAGGACTGAAATAAGGATTGTCATTTATTTCTGTTACAGTCAGGTTTACAGTTATCGCGACTGAACCTGGCGAAGATTGATTGTCCAACGCGATGAAGGTGATGTTGTACTGACCCACTTGCGCATCGTCCATTCCCCATTTAAATTGGCCTGTGCTTGTATTAAATGTGCTACCTGTGGGTAGACTCGTTGCCGAAAAAGTCAATATATCTCCGTCTGAGTCTGTGGCTGTAAAATTTAACGTTCGATTGGTATCCTCAAGGATTTGGAAATTGATTCCTAGATTGCTCCCGGTTTCATTTAGAACTTGGGGGGTGGTTGGAGGAGCATTCCCAATGGTTACCCTATCTGAGGCTTCTGCAAGATGTGTACTGTTCCCTATTCGAATGGTACAATTCCAAACTTCCCCCCTAGATAAAAAATTGGATAAAACAACGGATGGGGGGGTTTGATTGGTGTCGTTTCTAAAAGAAAGGCTTCCATTATACCAACTTACATTCTGTGAGACCATATCGATTGAAGCATTCCAATTGCATACTAAGTTGTCTGCTTTTGAAGGACTGTTGGGGGTGACGTCTGGAGAAGTTACAAAACTAAGGGCCATGGCAAAAACAAGACTTGTGACCAATGCCAATATACTGATGGGTATGTCTACTTCGTACTTGTGGATAAGCAGCTTATGCTTGTTTAATCTTATCTTAAGTTTTTTCATTCTTCACCGCTTTTTCGAGCAATTCAACGACCAGTTCCTTTAACGTTTTGTTTTCCCTTATTGCCTTTAATTTGAGCTGCTGGTGCAGGTCATCTGGAAGCAAGATGTTTAGATTAACCATGTTTGATTGCCTCTTCCAATACTGTTAGAAAGTGACTTTTTAGTGTTTTTCCCTTCTTTACTGCTTGAATCTTGAGTGATTTATGTAACTCGTCCGGTATGGGAATGTTTACGTTTACCATTTTTATTAAGTTAACTAAGTAACATAAGTTAACTATATAAGTTAACTTATTTATAAATCTTCCGTACAGCTTGAAAAACTAGATTTTATGATGGTTTAACCCCTACACTTCTAGATCTAATACACTATTTGCGTACTTGATCTCTTGATATAACCGATATATATCGGAATATAAGCTTAATCTTGAACGATTGTCCAATGATTCATATAGCTCAATTAAGTCTTCGTAGCGCTCCCTTGCAAGATCTACTTCGTTAAATTGCAGTGCAATCCAGGTATTGATCATCTTCAAGCGAACCTTTTCTGATGGATGGGTGTACTCATCGATTTTTATTTCTTTTACATCATAAGGAACCTTTACTTCTGCACTGGAAGTTAGATTAATGATCGCTCGGAACTCTTCTACTACAAAGCGTAATACATCCTTATCTGGCCATCCTTTTCGGTCTAGGTGCTTACTATGCCCATAGAACAAGTCCAATACGGACTCTAAAGGTCCGGGTAGCGCCTTTTTGACCTTTGAATGATTGTAATGAGGACTTGTTCGCGGAGTCACCTTACTTTCTTTGAAGTAATCTTCTACTAATACCTCTACTTTTTCAAAGGCATCCTCTACTGATCCCTTATTCATCTTGATTAAAACCTCATTCAGATCTTCGAGCAACCTTCTTTTTACCCCCTCGCTGATCAAAATTACCTTATCGTATCGACCACTCAAATACCACCCACTTTTTACAAGCAGATGATGCAATTGCTTGTGATAATATTTATTTGCCATCAAGAGTCCAAACCCTAATAATGTTAAAACGAATAAAATGTAGGTAACTGGTTTTAGGTCTTCTTGAATAAAACCAGGAGTTTCAATCGTAAGGCAGGCTTTGCAACTTCCCCCGCAATCAATGCCCGTTTCATCTCCATCCTTAAGCCCATCAAAGCAACTGGGCAAGAACTTACACGGCTCTTCTTCCGCTGGGTGCTTTGATGCTGTTTTACACCCATTTAAATTTGTGCATGTCCTGTATTGCCTGCCGTTCAATAAGCACTCTCCCCAGGATGTACAACTCCAAGAGTCTAGGCATTTTTCTACTTCTGGAGCTTTACATACCACTGTGATGTATTCATCATCTCTACATCCGTTTTCATCTACGCATCGTTTTGTTTTTACTCCTTGTGGAGAGCAGGAGGTATAGTCAAAGCATGTGAACTGAGATAGGCATTTACTTTTTCGACTTGAAGCCTGTGAGGAACTTGTTGAAGAAGTAGTTGAAGGACTTACACAGGTAATACTCACTAAGTTGCTGTCTGCTGTTTCATTGAAAGGGTCGATTGCTGTAAAAATAACATTGGCTGATTGACCACACGTTGTTGCATTGATGACGACTTCACCTGTACTGCTGATGGTGATGATATACAATGACTGGGATGAGACATTAAACGTTAAGGCATCCCCATCTGGATCTGTGAAATGATTGGTCAAGAAAAAAGCGCTCACAATCTCCCCTTCATTGAAGGTAACTGAAGAGATGTTTTTTACTAATACAGGTGGTCGGTTCCTGCTTGAATTGATGCTCAGATTGAACAACTCAAAGACCTTTCCATTTGAACAACTTGAGTTATCTTCCAACGTGAAATTAATCGTGTGATTCCCTATATTGGATGAATTCGGTGTGAAATTAATTAGCCCATTCGTCCCGTTGATTGTAAATAAATGAGTACTCAAGAAGAGCGTACCGAATGTGATGTTTTGAGAAGCATTATCCGCGTCCGAACCATTTAACATGCAGGTGTATGTGGTGTTTTGGGTTCCTTGCGCATTGCAAGGAATTCCGAGATTGGGGGGATGATTGATGCAGATCTGAACCCTTCCTTCCGGATTACTTGCCTTGCCTGTTAATTGCGCTTTTCCTGCTAATTGATCCACTTTGAATAAGAGATAACTTGTATGAGCTAAAGAAAGAAAAAAAACAATCAGAACCCCATACTTAACCCAGTTGCGCATCCCTTTTTTTGCGACTCATTGACTATTTAAACGTTTCCAAACGCTTTATCCAGGGCTCTTTAAAGATGAATACAGCTGTTCCTGTGTAATTCCCACTTTCGGCTGAACCAGGCACATCCAACTTGAATCTGACTTTATCTACTTCCCCCTTATCTAAAAAAAAGCTTTCGTTTGAGACCCATACCCATTGAGCTAGATCACCTTTCAATTGAACAGTAACCCAAGAAGGTTTTTCAGAGGATATTTCTACGAAACGATTCGAACCTCCTCCAGACCTTAAAGAACCAAATCGAAGCGCATCGGTATCTGTGTTTAGACCCATGACTTCTTTTTGAACAACAACCATCATTGGCAATTGATGTACCTCTTGAATAACGAAAAAACTATAAAAAAATGTGCCTAGACCTATCGCGCATAATATACTCACGAATACAATCTTATAAAAAACGCTTTGTTTCATGTTTTTATGGTTCTAGGTTGGTGTCGGCGTCGCTTCCTGTGATGGTTATGGTGAGGTTGTCTCCTGAGGCGCCGTCTGCTGTTGCATCGGGTGGTATGAGGACTGCGAGGTCGATGTTGATGGCGTCTTTGGTGTCGTCGAATGACATGAGTCCTAGGCTTGAGCTTCCTTGGCAGACGCGGTAGCCTGCGTTTGCGGCTCGGTTTAGTCCTGTCCAGTTTCCTGGTCCGTACATGCGTGTTCCGTTGGCGCAGCTTCCTGTTTCGTTGTCGCTTGCGTCGAACCATACGCCTGGGTTGCTTCCTCCGATCCAGGTGGCGTTTGTCTTATCGAAGCTTACGTTGATGCTTAGGTTGCTGTTGCCGTCGTTTCGTACGACGATGCTTTCGTTGGAGTCTCGGAAGGTGGTGCAGTTGCCGATGGGCAGGCCGGTGTCGGTGCTGTTGAGCCTGCAGGTGCTGCCGTTGGCAAAGCCTCCTCCGAAGTTCATGAAGCTGGCGATGGCTGTAAGAGCAATTTGAGAGGTGACTGTGACGTTCGCTTGACCGGCTGGGGCAGATGTCGCAAAGCCGGTTAAAATTCGTGCTCCCCGCAATTGATCTAACTTGATCAGAGCCGTAAACGTACCCCCCGCACTAATAAGAATACTCGCAATAAGAAATAACGCCAAACTTTTATTCGAAATATCCATTTTTCTCTTTTTTTCATGTACTCGAGTTTATAAATATTGTTTTGTTTTTTATTTCGTTCGATTGTTCTCTTCTTTTTCCTTTTTTTTGCGCCAAAGTATGATGAAGAGCAAGTTTACCAAGATCAATATGAGTAATACCATATACATATAATTAAATTCTCCTTTTACCTCCCCCGGTTTTTCAATCACTTCAGAGCTTTTTATGACTTTTACCGTTCCTAATCGTTCGGTTTTATCTCCATTATAAAAAACAGTGATCTTTATCGGACGCTCTCCTAACGGAACGCCCTGTGCATCTAAATACGTTGTTAATATACCCCCTTCGAATCGGGGGATGTTAATGGTCGGTGTTTTTTCATTTTTTCCCTCCCATTCCACTTCACCATACACATCTTTTAATGGCAGGTTCCAATTACTCTGAACTCCTATTTCAAACTTATTTAAACTATCGACTCTTAACTCTTTTGTGTAGCTTGTGATGTCTACTTTTAATGTGCCGATTTTAAAATCATCCCCCGTACTTATGTTTGAGCCGTCATAGAATATGTTCGCTACAGCTTGATACCAACCCGGTTTCATTCCTTGGGTTTCCATGAGTGTGGTTACTCCTGAACTTTCGCCGCTTTTTAAAGGAAACTTTTCGGTTCGAAAATGCGCTACCTTATCCCCTTGTGAATTGAAAACATCAATATCTGAGTATAAAGATTGGATGTCTTGATATGTCCAACTTTTTACACTTACGCTTAATGAAGCATTTTCCCCTTCATTTACATCTTGCACATTCATGTTTCCTCGGATTGTCTTCTCACTTGACAACGAAATGACCCGAATTGCGGTTTCTACACCCGTAAGCGCTGCGACGCCTCCTCCACTTGAAGTTTCTCTTGCTCCAAATATGATTCGATGCTCTCCAGGGGACAATGAATCTCCAAACTTAATTTGAACTGTTACCTCTCTAGTCCCCCCTAAGGGAGATGGATCGATTAATTTTACGTAGGGGGTTAATTCTTCATCTGTTTGAATATATGCTTCTATCCCCCCTGAATCTCCTACTGTGAAGGTAAAACTTGCCTCCCCTCCTGGATTAAATGTGACGATACGCTGATCGTATGGAACTGAACTGCCGATTCGTGAGGTAGCACTTACTGAATAAATATTTAAAATAATAAAAAAACTAAAACATAAAACAAAAAGAAAATGTTGTTTCATGTTTTTATGGTTCTAGGTTGGTGTCGGCGTCGCTTCCTGTGATGGTTATGGTGAGGTTGTCTCCTGAGGCGCCGTCTGCTGTTGCATCGGGTGGTATGAGGACTGCGAGGTCGATGTTGATGGCGTCTTTGGTGTCGTCGAATGACATGAGTCCTAGGCTTGAGCTTCCTTGGCAGACGCGGTAGCCTGCGTTTGCGGCTCGGTTTAGTCCTGTCCAGTTTCCTGGTCCGTACATGCGTGTTCCGTTGGCGCAGCTTCCTGTTTCGTTGTCGCTTGCGTCGAACCATACGCCTGGGTTGCTTCCTCCGATCCAGGTGGCGTTTGTCTTATCGAAGCTTACGTTGATGCTTAGGTTGCTGTTGCCGTCGTTTCGTACGACGATGCTTTCGTTGGAGTCTCGGAAGGTGGTGCAGTTGCCGATGGGCAGGCCGGTGTCGGTGCTGTTGAGCCTGCAGGTGCTGCCGTTGGCAAAGCCTCCTCCGAAGTTCATGAAGCTGGCGATGGCTGTAAGAGCAATTTGAGAGGTGACTGTGACGTTCGCTTGACCGGCTGGGGCAGATGTCGCAAAGCCGGTTAAAATTCGTGCTCCCCGCAATTGATCTAACTTGATCAGAGCCGTAAACGTACCCCCCGCACTAATAAGAATACTCGCAATAAGAAATAACGCCAAACTTTTATTCGAAATATCCATTGTTTACACCCCTGTCTTCATAATAATACAGCTTTGAATTTGAATTCTGATTTTGAGAGGGAACTGAATGAGCTTTTTTAATTTCTTGCTTTGTTTCCACTGGATTTGTCACAGCTATCGTAGAAGACTTTTTTATCTCCACATTGGGTTTTTTTTGTATTTGAAGTGTGGCATAGCCTGTACTTCCTGTGGAAACTGGCTTAGGAGACGCATTATCTTTAGGGTAATAGACGCCTAGTTGAGCCGATCCAACGGCTGGCTTTTCGTCGTGAATCAACACTTGAGAACGACTGATTTCGTTTAAAACCAAGAAACTTCCGATGAGAGAAATGACGACAGTTAAAAGAACCAAAGCCACTAACCCTTTTTTAGAGATATCCTTTGTCTCGGGCATTTTTGGCTCTTGAGGCTTTTCTAATATACTCATTTAGCTCACGCCTCTTTTTTGTACCCCCGTCTATATAAATCTTTCTACAATTTAGTATAAGACAAAAGTAACGCATAATTTATATAGTGGTTGTGCTTTCTTGTTGGTATGATAAACCTCCAAACAAGAGAACTTGTCCTGAAGTGGACGAACCAACATAAAACACAACAAGAAATCGCTGACTTGGCAGGATGCCATCAGTCTGCGATAAGCAGACTGCTTGCGAAGCACAAAAAAACAGGCAGCATCAAGAACCGTTTTCGCAGTGGACGACCAACACCTCTGACGCAAAAAACCCTTGCAAAACTAAAAAAAGAATTTACAAACAAAGCCCGCGCAGCAAACAAGAAATTCTGCTCGATCGACACAAAAAAATTCTCCGAACTCATTCAAAAAACAACAGGCAAGAACTACACAACACGACATGTGGAACGGATCCTTCACAAACTTGATTTCTCTAGAATAACTCCTCGCTCACAACACATAAAAAATGATCCAGAAAAAGTTGCTGCATTTCGAGACGAGTTTAAAAAAAACTTCAAACAGAATACTTGGGTTATGAACTTGTAGCAATTGATGAAGCAGGATTTCACCTCACAACAACCTACAAAAGAATCTGGTTTCCTCGAGGAGAAACACCACGCGGAGCATTCTTTTGGAGTTCAAAAAAGCTCATCACATTCGGAGCTCTAACAAGCAACCACAAGTTTTACTACGATTTTTACATCGCACAAAACAGCTTAACGTTCATGCACTTTCTTCGAGAGCTTTTCAAAACATTTGACAAACACAAGAACTACCTTCTCATCATGGACAACGCAGGATTCCATAAAACACAATGCGTCAAAAACCTCCTCGCAGAATATGCTCCACGCATCCGCGTCGAGCATATTCCCCCATACTCCCCAGAACTCAACCCCATCGAAACCTGCTGGAAAGTAACAAAAAACAACGTCACAAAATCTCAATGCTTTCCAACAATCGACCACATGCAAGAAGCACTAGAAACCTTCTGGCAAGAACATATTTTTATGCAAAACTTCATGCGTTACTTATGTCGCTAACTAATTTTATTCACCATTTTATTTTATAGCACTCTTTAGACCTTTATTTTTTATTTATTCTCTCTTAACAAGTTTTATAAAAAGACCTTTTCTCCTACTCTTCTATGACAACACTTGTAACTTGCTTATCCACAGGTAAAGGCACATGGGTTCCTGTTTTGGAACTAGCTAAAAACCCTCTTTTTGAACAGGTCTACCTGGTTTGTAATCCTTGGACTCAACAAAACTTCAAAACCCAACAAAATAACTTTCACCTCATCCTTGTTGATGATGAGCAACCTCTTCCTAATCTGGTTGAAACCATTCAGAACGCCCTTAAAGGCAAGATCCTTGACACTGAAGTTGCTCTCAATCTTTTCTCAGGAACTGGAAAAGAGCATATGGCAATTCTATCAGCCCTTTTAAAACTAGGACTTGGTATTCGTCTGGTTCATGTGCAAGATACCCAAGTTCAGGAGATCTAATCAAGAATTTTGATCAAGAAATTTAATTAGGCATAACGCTTAATAGGCGGTATACAAAACGGTCTGTAACCCTTACCAAGTCTTCGCTTGACTTTCCTTCCAAAAGGATGCAATTGCCTTTTGAATGAACGACGTTTACATCTCCTAACTTCAACCATACTACCACGGTTTGATTATCTGCGTTTGCACAAGTCACCAATGGATTTATGGCATTCGCCTTACTCTTTGCCGAAGGGCGGGTTAGCGCTCCATGGGTTTGGATGTTGTAGATTTTATACCGTGAACCTGTAATCCTGGATAGCTCTACAGCGGCTACTACTGCCTTACTTTCTAAATCCGGATCTAAGGTGATAAAAATTCGGTCTGAAGCGTTTAATTGCTGAATTTTCTTTTCAATTAGAGGCTCTACGGGGATATCCTCCAGGTCTTTTGGATGATGATAAAATGGAATGATATATAGCTGATCTCCTACTTGAATTTGCGTTGTCCAAACCAAGTCCCCCTTATAAAAATCAAATCCATTGTACCGATAAGCCTTGGGGTAGATGACCTTCATATAATAGATGTATGTAAAGAAACTTGCTAACACCACGGCGATCAGTAGGATGCTGATCCATAATGTCAGAGTGGATGAAACCTTCTTTACTTCTTTTACTTCCTTACCCTCATTCTTGCTCTTTGATTTACTTTTCATTTCTTTTTTTTGGCTCATGGTCTTTTATCCTAATTTATCTCAACATGAATATTATCCCAATACTCCGAAATAAGTATACAAGATGCGGTCACGCCAGCGCAAGAAATCAACTCCCAATCCATTTAAGATCAGGCAATTACCTTTTAGTTGTGAAGATACTAAAAAAGAGCTGTTTAGGTATATGACTGGGCTGTTCTGGGTTGCATTTGCGCATGAAAGAACTGGAAGATCTGGGTATACATTTGAAGCGCTTGTTACGCCATTCACTAAGGGTTTTCCCCACCAACGGTTCCAATCAAATCGAGTGAGCTCAATGTACTGCAGGCTTTCTTGGGCGGGATCGAAAACAACCTGAGGAATCCAAGCTCTGCGGATTAACTCTACCGATTCCTTAGATACATTAAGGCTTTCCACATCCTGCGGGAGACTATAAAATGGGATTTCTTTATTATTTAACTTGACTACGTATTTGCCATCGGTCAATTTGAACTTGTAGTCTTTATACTCAAACGAGTCTCCTCCTGAAGACACTGAGCCTAGGTATACACCAAAAGCTGAAAAGATCATGAGTGCTGCCATAAATACACTTACCCAAATCCGCTTTCGATTGTCTTGTTTTCGTTCACGCCAGCTCATATCGCTTTAGAAAAATAAGGCGTTTAAAAAAGTTATGAATTCTTCCGGCCTTTTTCCCCTTTCTTTCCTAAAAGCGCCTCTCCAAAAAGCTCGACCGGGTGCAGAACAGATATTTTTGAAGTATGCTCAACGCCCAGTTTACAAGTGGGTGGATTTTTTCTACAGGACCATTCAACCGCAACCTTATAAACTACTTTCATTCACCCCTGTTTTATGCAGCTTACTGTTGTACTGGTTGAGCCTGAGACCTCCGGTAATGTGGGTGCTGTGGCGCGGGTCATGGCTAACTTTGGCTACTCCAAACTCGTCTTGATTAATCCTCAATGTAAAATCAATGAGGAAGCTCGCAATCGTGCCAAACACGCTCAAAAGATACTTCAACAAGCTGTTGTCAAAAAATGGGAGCATCTTAAACGCTATGATTACCTGATCGGTACGGCTGGGAAAAGCACTTCGAGTTACAACCTACGACGTATTCCTTTAACTCCTTCTCAATGTGCTTTGCGTATCTCTAAACTTAGAAAGACAAAGATTGCTCTTCTTTTAGGTAGAGAAGGAAATGGCCTTTACAATGAAGAGCTTCAACAGTGTGATTTTGTTGTCACCATTCCGGCCACTTCAAACTATCCTTCCCTTAATCTTAGTCATGCTTTAGCGGTTCTACTTTACGAACTCTTTGTGCACTCGGCTAAGGATAAAATTACAGATGCTTATGTACCGATTGATCAAAAAGATAAAGAACGCCTGCTCCGCCTTATCCATGAAGCTCTTGACCGAACCCGTTTTGTTCCGGACACTAAACGCATCACTCAAAAAACCATTTGGCAACGGTTGCTTGCGAAATCTTTTCTTACCAAACGAGAAGCCTATGCCTTGATGGGGTTCATCAAGAAAATTAATCCTTAGTTTTTTTCTTATCAAAATACTCTTTAACCTTAACACTCATCGTGGGTTTAGCCTTCGAACTCAAGCTGTAATAGATCTTCTCTGCCTTATTTCCCCAAGAATAATTTCCGGATTCGATTTGCACCTTATCGACCTTAAAAATATCCAGCTCTTTTCCTCGAGCCAAGTGATAATAAATCACTCGGTTGGTAACCAGCGGGAAAAGAGATTTATACACCTTGAATATTTCATATCCATATCCGCGCTTCATAAAATAGAGAATATCCACAACATTTTGACGTACCTGAGAACCAAATGGCCTGCCCCTCTTCATCAATTCATCCTCTCGAAACCAGGTTTAAATAAGTTTCTATTCCAGTCCATTGATTAACTTCTTAAGCTCCCCTAGCTTGTTTGCGAACTTTTCTTTGTCATTTTTGAACATCAGGTACTCGATCTCGTAAATGAGCTCCTTTGCCTTTAAGAGCCTGTCTAGTAGGGCTTCACGGTCTTTGTCCCCTTCACGACTTTCTTCTACTATGTCTTTTAAGGCTTCTTTTACCTCTGCTAAAGGTGAAATGGACACTTCTGAAATGGGCGCTTCTTCTTGAAGGGGTTCGGGTATTTTTATCGGTTTTGGTCCCTCCATGAAACCTGGAACGGCGTCTAACTCCAGCCAAGGCTCACTCTTGAGATTAGACTCTACTTTCGGAGCGTGCGCTGGTTCGGCCTTTGTTTCATGATGAGCTGCTACGTTGTGCTCTCTTGGAATTGAAGGATGTACAGGATGTGAAGGATGTGCACGAGGGGTGGAGTGCGTTGGATGCTGAGGAGCATTCTCTTTGGAAACCATTTCAGCTGTCATCCGATTCACTTGGCATATAAATGGAATTTGGTTATCCATCAAGAAAAATACCTTGGTATCTTGCCGGGTATAACTTCGCACGCGCTTGGTTAATTTAGCAAACTCCATGATCTCTTTTTTCATCAATTTAGGCTCTGAACTCTTCTGCACGGGCTTTTTGATTAACTCTTCTGTATGAACATCAAGCCCCCATTGGAAGAGCTGGGTATCCACAGTTGAGGAGGTAATTTGCACACTTTCCATTGCGATGACATACTCATCCATGCTTATCTTTCCTGTGTAGTCTGGCAAACCCCAGCAGGCTTTTAGCCGAACGGTTTCCTTGGGCAGGGCTTGGGCATATCCCACCCCTGAAACTTCTACTGCGATCATTTGCTGCAATACCACAGCCATCTTTAGATTCTCAGGAAGTTCAAGCACTTTTCTTGCCATAACCGCTTGGGGGGAGAACAAAGATGCCCAGGAACGTTTTAACTTGTTAACCATGTCTTCTAATCCGCGTACATTCAGAAAAATACCCTCGTTATCTTCTGCATCCCCACTATAAGATGGACTGGGGATCAAGAGCCATAAAGGCCTTTTCTTGCTATCCAACAGAACCTTCGCTTGCGATAAACCTTCTGGTTTACGAAAATATACGCAGGTCTCTTCCAATTCATCCACTAAATCTGCAGGCATTTCTGCTTTGTCAAACAAGTCCATGATCATTTGATAGACGGAATGTAAGCCTGCTTCATCTTGTACACTCTCAAACAACTGTTTTAATTTAGGCCGCAGGTGATTATGGTCTAAGAAATGCCCAAATCCCTTTGAAGTAAGAACCCAAGAAGGAGGAACGTTGAACAATTTTTCACGCAATAAAGAGAGGTCTCTTGCCTGAACTCCAATACTTTCTACGCTCTCGTCAGATGTTTTTGTTAGCGGAATAATATACTCCATGGTCCCCCCATTTTCTACGTGTGTCCCTATTTAAAGATTCCCGAAAGCCTTCTTTGAACGCAGGAACGATGATCCTTTTCTAAGACTTTGTGAGCCTCTTTTCGACTTAATAATCCTTCTTTTGCCCCGCGGATTTGGATGCAACTCTCAGCATTGTTCATTCCTAGCTTCAAACAGTCCTTGATTTCTTTATTCCAGATGAGTCCTGTTACGAAGGCTGCGGCAAAGGCATCTCCCGCGCCTAATGTCTCAGCTACCTTTACTTTCTTACCGGGCATCTTGTAATAATATCTGCGATCTCCTGCTTCCACACCCTTATGTCCATCGGTTACTGCTACGTATTTTGGCCCGCACGCATGCAATGCTTTTATCAGGCGCTCTTTTTGAAGGTTGCCCACTAAGGCCTGGGCCTCCTCCTTGTTCAATATGATGGCATCTACATTTTTTAATAAGCTGCCTAAAAAGCGCTTTCCTTTCATGGCAAGATAATTACTGGGGTTGAAGGCTACTCGAATCCCATTTTTCTTTGCAAAGTTTGCTAGTTGCACCAGGGTTTCATAGCTCTTACCCATCATGGCTGAAAAATAAAACCACCTTGTCCTTAATTTGGATTGTTTAATATTTCTATACTCAAAATGATCGTTTGTCCCTTTATAGGCCAGCACGGTACGATCATGCATTGAATCTAAGATAATTGAAAAACCAGTTCTTCCACTTTCTTTTCCGATGAATGGAATGCCATATTTTTTTAAATCCTTCAGAACAAGAGAGCCGTACTCATCTTTGCCTATTTGCCCCAGATAGGCTGTTTTGAGCCCCAGTTTACTGAAGGTTGCTGCGGTGTTGGTTCCACCTCCGCCAGTTGCAAGATTGAATTCCTTGATTAGGATTTTTGCGCCAATCGGATAGGCCATTAAATCTTCTTTCTTATGACGCTTCATCCGATGAATGATCTCTGAATCGGTCCATACAAACCAATCGATGGTGTTGCTTCCAACTGTGATGACATCCAACATGTTCATAAACCTACCTTTTATGCTTATAAAACTATCGAGCCTCACTCAGGCCCTTTTCCCGAGGCTGCCTTACGGATATTTGCTTGCGCCGTACGAAATAAGTCTGGATCCTTATACCCTTCTTTTAAGAGATTAAAATACTCTTGTAAGGTTTCATACGACTCTTCTACATATTTTTTGGTTGCTTCATGCAACTTTACCAAACCTTGAATTTTACTGGCTATTTCATTGGTTCTCACGGATAATTTACGAACCGAGTCGATGATGGCGTTGTAGGTTTCTAGTGAGATCTGAACTTTTTTATGCCACTCGGAAGGGTGCGAATAAGTGTGTAGCAGCTCTGTAAATTTTTTTAATCGTTCAAAGACTTTTTTCATGAAATCATTCACAAATTCAGTCTGCTTGATCTCCTTGTCCTCCTTGCGCTCGCATGCACTGATCTGGTCGAAACACTCCTTTACAATCTCTTGCGAGGTTCCATAGGAGAACTCTTTTACTTGCTCTAACTTTTCTCGCACTGAGCTTTCGATGGTCTCTTGCGTTTTTAATAAGTGTACACACGCGTTTAAGTAACTTAACACTTCATTTAGATACCCTCGTAAAAAATCCATTGCTGCCCTTGAAGCCTCTGAATCGGAAGGATCCAGTTCTAAACTTTTTTCAATCTGGGCACAATCGTTTGCAAGAGCCCAAATGTCCTTGATCAATTCTTTTAATATTTTATCCATTCTTTTCACCGAATCTTATCTAATACACTATGAGCGTCTGTACTGCGCAAGCAAGAAGCAATTTGCTCCCATTTGTCTCTTGCTTCCACTTTGAATCGCATCAATAAAAAATCCCTTTCTTCGTTTTTGACTCTTGCTAGCTGATCTGCCACGATGAGACCATAAGGATACCCTAGAAAAACTGGGTCTTTGCTTTCTTCCCCTAAATAAGAAATCACTTGATTTACTTTACTTCCCTTCCAAAAATCCAAGCGAAAAACGTATTTGGCCTTGTTGTGCAGCCGAACAAAACCCAAACTCCATTCTTCACCTGTCTCTAAGACTGGATGATACCACCAGCTGCCTAGTTTACGCTTTGCAAGAGCTGAAGCCATGTCTACTCCTTCATTTGTCAAAACCTTTGACGTCTTACTTAGACCTATACAGGGTTTGCCTTGCTCTTGAATCTCTTTCAGGAAGGGTTTTTCAAAGGGGGTTGTGGATTCAAATGAGCCATCCAGTACAAATACGTCTGCTTCTGTTTGCTGCATAAATCGAGTTAGGAAATCCAATTCGGCTAATCTGCGGATGAGCTCCCCTACTTTTGAACAGTTCACTTGGGATGATCCTTCCTGTAAACTAGACTCTTTCAAGTTGATCTTTACATTGGAAAACCGATTTTCTGGAAAACAGGAAACCTTCCAACTTCCTTCCTTTAATTGTACAATGACTTCAAACTCTTCTTTTTTTGAAAGTACACGCTTTCCTTGATCGAAAACCACTCCTACTAAGCGGATTTTTTGCAGAATAAAGCTAGGTGCTTCCAACAAAAGAGCTGAGCCGCCGTCTACATATCCGACTCTTCCTTTTTGCGAAGAGAAAGAAGTGTAGTGGTCTTCTGAAATCGGTATTCCCTTCCAGGCTTCTTCTTGGGGTAGAGGAGTATCTAGTTTCACTTCATTCAATAAAAATTGCCATGCTTCTTTCAAAAAGATACCCCCCTACTCTGGCAAGCCTAGTTCAGGCCTGAATAACCTTGGTGGCTTTGCTACTGTGCGCATCTTTAAGTAGCCTTTAATCCGTGCGGATATGCGATACACCGCGTTGTACAACTCGTCCTTAAATTGGTCTTTACGTTCCTCAAAGAAGCGCTTTCGATACAATTCCTCGAATCCCTTCCAAACCCCTTTTTGAAGACGATTGGTATAATCCAATTGTAAGATGCCCTCTATGCGAATGATCAAGTCTGTTTTATCTGTCTTTACCTTTTGCCCTTTATGCATGATCTCAACAGATTTTGAGTTCAACCCTTGAAAGTCTACGCGTAAGAATTGCCTGTAATATTTACTGGTTTCTGGCTCCTTTGAAACGCGCCACCAGATGTGAAACTCCTTAGCTCCTGTGGCACCGGTGCGCTCCCAGTACAACTGCTCAAATTTATCCGCAAAGCCGTCCACATCCTTAAATCCCTCTTCCAAGAGCCAATCATGTATGCTTTCGTATAATGTTTTTAAGTGAAATACGTCTTCTGCTTCAATCTCAAACTTACCCACGGAGATGTCTTTCTCATCTCCTGGACGAAGGATCTTATTGGCCATAGGGTTAAAAACCGCTTAGAAAGTATATAAAACTTTTGAAATGATAGATAAAAGAGAAATTAAAGAAATAAAAGGGCTTAAGATGCTTTAACACTTAAGGCGATTTAACTCTAGGGACTGGTACAGGCAAACCCGTTGCACTATCGGATGCTTCATAAATTCGTCTGTCTGAACTTACTTCAAGACCCCCTAGATCTGCAGCTACATTATCTAACATAAGACTGTATCGCGCCTCGAAATTTCTTAAACCCCAAATATCTAGTGCTTTAGTTTGTAAACTCCCTTTTTGTCCTGCGAGATCTCCATTTGTTCCTATTGCATCCAATTCTCCTGCAGAATTATTGCCGTAACCCCAGGTGTCGATATAATAAATGAGTCCATCCACCAATAATTGTGTCTCTTGGCTTGGATGGGGATTTAAATCTATTTTTTTCTTTTCAAATTTTCCAGGTTTACTTCCTGCAACCACGACTGTTTTTATGTCTGGTTTTTCCCTATCTTTAAGAGCCTCTATTGGAATGAAACTTCTTCCTGGGAACGCTTGAAGATATAATGTGCCTGCTTTTTCATCTTTAGCAACATCTGTTGCACTATTCAAATTAGGGCCTCTTCCTAAGATGAGAGCATTGTATTGAAGATCTGTACTTTGAAGAAAGATGTATTCTCCTCTTAGATCAGGGATGGATGGATTGGTTCTAGGTAATTTTACTTCTATTTTGTATATATCTACGGGGATGATTTTGTCTCCGAAACGGGCAACTGCTTTCCCCTTTGAACTACCTGAATACATATCATCGAACCCTGCAGAAGAAGCGTCTGCGCAGACACTTTTTGCGACTTGTAATACTCTCTTTGCCAATCCATTTGGATCTGTGTTTGAATTGTCTCTTGTTCCTGGGTAAGCGGGTGCTCCAGGAACAGCTGGAGCAGGAGCATCGGCCTTTTTACCTCGGTAATAGGAGTCATGTGGGCTTCCTGCTTGAACTAGAGAAGGTAAGGCAGCAATGGCTAGGGCTGCTACTGCTTTTCGTAAAGAATAGGAATCTAAGATATGGTCTAAGCTTTTCATACAGACGAGAAAATATTGGGCATTTATAAATCTTATCCTTTTATTGTCACTTTATAGTGATCCTATATGGCTAATCAATGAACTCCTGGGCCTTGATCTTATCTGGGAGGTAACTTTCGCTGATGAAAGTGATTCCTCGAGAGGAAAGAGCTTGAATTTCCAACTTAGCCCCAAAATCCTTCATCATCTTAAATTGCCTTAGCCAATTCTTATGATTCTTAAACCAATCGTACTCGGACATCTGCTTTAAGCGATCAATGTCAATGTCCTTTAACTTGATGAAATGTCTCTTTAAGTCGTATTTCACCACGTCATCTGCTGTGATTCCCAAGAACCGAACATTGGGAATAGCCAGCTGCTCAGTCATATGTGCCAAGCTGATGCTTCCGAACTTGATGACGCTGTAGATGTACACTCCGTATGGATCAAAGTCGGTTAAAACATAAATGGGTATTTTATGCTCAGAACTCAGTCGCTGCAACAAACGGCGAATGCCTCGGGTGGTTTGACCCTGTGAACTCATGATGATGCAGTTCTGCTTGGACCAGTACTTATCTTCATGCAGACGCTCCCAAACGGCTGCCTTTTCCATGTAAATCACATATTTGGCTGAGACCTTTTTGAACTTGATCTCTTCCACATTGGAAGGAATGCTCCAGCCTCCACTTCCTAACTTGGACCAGTCGATAATATCACCCTTGTCTTCAATTACAACACTTCCAGCAACGGATCCCATCTTGTTGGCGTTGATGTTCAATTGTTCTCGGGAAAAGTTCGTTACTAATTCCAAGTCCTCAATTGCCTTATCGGACTCGCGCTGCTCATCTACGGTGTTCACTTTTGTACCTGGAATGGTGCGCTTGACCATGTAGAAAACGTCTCGTAAACTCGCATGTTTACCAATGGCTAACAAGTCATGGCTTGCCTTTGCCACTTCCAAAGTCTGCAAGAATTTCTTTGCATGACCCACATTGAAGAAAAATCGCTTAGCTGTTTTGTCTCCTAAACCCAACAACTTAGATTCCTTATTATAAACCACATTTGAAAGAGCACGAACCGAGAGTTCAATGGCTGGGTTCTCTCCGGCTTCAATCTCCTTTACAAGCTTTTTGCCCAAGTCCTCTAACTTTTTTTTAGGATCATCCATCACTCTTCACTCTCTTCAGATTTCTCTTTCTCAGGACCTTCAAACTCGGGATTTAATGTTTCCATCTGCAAAATCTCTTTTTGGATGTCTTCTTTTTTAACCATGTTCTGCAAGGCTTCTAATATTTTTTGCTCCTTTTCTCCGCTTAACTTTGAAAGAGATGCGGCCACTTCAGGAATGTAGCGCTCAAAGATACTGGCCCGTTCAAGCTGCTGATGCATATTCACCTTTTTATGCACATACCTCTGCATTTTACGGCCTACTTCTTGCAAGGCTAACTTGATCTCTTTTGTAATCTCAGGATAATGAGCGATGGCCTCTTTTGCTTCTGAGCTAAATGGCACCCATACAGAAGCCATGTGAACGACAATGGTAACCGGACCTGAAGGTAAACCTCCTCCGCTTTGCTGCAAACCATAGGCTTTCCAACTGGTTCCCTGCACGCATTTTGTGATGGCACACGCTCCTTGTTGATATAGTAAGGGGACACGATTTGCAAAGCGTAATATTGAAGCAGGCTGATCGGCTACTTGTTGACCCCCATAGGCTATAGCGCATTCAATGACAAATGGATTTCCGCGATAGACTTCTGGTGGGCGTGTAACTGCACAATAGAATTCGGCATTTACCTCTTTTCGCAAGCCTTTTTCCATTAGTTCTTCCCCTAATGGGGCAATGCAATCCGTAGGGGGTGCAATAATCTTGGTATTTTTAATGGCCTTAATGATCTTCTCCGCATCATCTCGTGTTATGTCTTGGGGTTTTATATTTGGTGTAACAAGTGCTTTTTCCAGAATATCTTTTGCCGTATCGGGTCCCACTCGACTGAACTCATTGATCAAGAAACTCTGCACTGTGCGGCTTGCGGAATCGCCTAACATCTTAATCAATAAACCCAGTTCCACTCCGTACGGATGTGGCTTGATGGCTTTGGGCAGTTTCGGAAGTGTTTCCACGCTTCGCGGAAAAATCATCTGCTCGGCTTTCGGATTTACATAAATGATTGTTGTGTGTGGATTCATAATGGCGGTTTCCCTTAAGTATTCATCCACACTTTGAGGGCCTTTTTGATAAGAAGCTTCTAAATCAATTTCTACGCGCGTTCCCTGCCTCTTTTTCCACTCCTTGATCTCTTCTTTCATAATTTCTGGAGCATTGGTTTTGGTATCAATGCGTAATTCATAGTAATGGGCGGGTTCATCCGGATGAATCTTTGAAATGATCTTTGCTGGACGGCCCGTAGTTAATTGGCCATACAGAACACTTGCGCTGATGCCAATTCCTTGCTGTCCTCGAGACATTCTCAAGCGATGGAACTTACTGCCATAAAGCAACTTGGCAAAAATCTTTGGAATTTGCTCCTTTACAATGCCTGGACCATTGTCTTCAATTACTACGCGGTATCTTTCTTCACCCATCTCAATTAATTCCACAGTAATCTCTGGAAGGATTTCGGCTTCTTCGCATGCATCTAGGCTGTTGTCGACTGCTTCTTTCACCGTTGTCAACAAGGCTTTACGCTTATTATCAAAACCCAGCAAGTGGCGGTTCTTCTCAAAAAATTCGGCCACTGAGATATCTCGCTGCTCTTTTGCGAGCTCAACTGCTTTGATGCTATTTGCCATGCTCGACATCTTGAAGAAGTCCTTAATAAAGGTTACTATTTGTAAAATATGTTGTTTTTTATTTTTTCAATCAAAAACCCAACCGCAGTAAGCTGTAAGAATATAGATCCAGTTAGAACAATCACAAACTATAAATACCTGCAAACGAGAAAAGAGACTATGTCTAAACAAGGTGATTTCTACGAGTTTACCGTCTCCAAACAGATGAAGTTGATTGTTATCATCATTGTTGGCCTTTTGCTCTTTGGAACGATCGGCTACATGTTTTTGCAAGGCGTTGGCTTTTGGCAGGGATTTATCTACACCCTTGAGACCTTTGCCTTTGAACACGAAACTGACGATCGCATTGTAGGAAAGATTTTTCAACTCGCCCTTCTTGTGATTGGGGTTATCATCCTTTGGGCGTGCGTTTGGACTATGTTTGAGTTTATGATCGAAGGCAAATTCAACCAATACTTTCAACAGGTGAGAATCATGAGAAAAATAAAAGAACTACGAAAACATTACATCATTTGCGGGGGTGGAAGAGTGGGAAGCCACGTGGCTGATCTCCTTAAACCCCAACACAAAAAGTATGTGATCATGGAACGAGATGAAGCGCTGGTTAATGATCTTCAACGACAAGGATACGTGACCATTGAAGGAGATGCCATGGAAGAAAAAGATCTACTGAGTGCTGGCATCTTACACGCCCAAGCCCTTGTTGTGGTCATTCCTGAAATCGAAAAAACCATTCTTACCATATTAACGGCAAGAGAGCTGCGGCCGGATTTGGTTATTTATGCACGAGCCGATCGCCCGCACATGGTCAAAAAGCTAAAAAATGCAGGAGCTAACCACATTGTACTTCCAGAAGTTGTTTGCGCTGAGGAAATTATGCATGAAATCAGTAAAGAAGAAGGTGGAAGCCACAAAACCTACTACCACTGACCCTTTTCCATTAATTCCTGCTTGCGCAGATCCCTTCGATATTTTTCCAAAATGCGAAATACGGTTGAATGCATACTGCCTTTTAGTAGCAGTTCAATTGCCCTTCTTGTTTGCATGACGGCTAAGGAAGAACCAATGATTGAGATGGTCTTACCATACACGCAAATGTAGGTATCGGTAAGGCGCTCAATGACTTCACGGGACTTACCATCAGATCCAATGACCCGGCCTTTCAATCGCTGTTGATGATTTTTGTCCGGGGTGTATTCATTCAATGAAATTACTTCCAATACATAATCCTGTTTTAGAAGGAGCATGGCAACTTCTGGATTGAAACCTCTGCTAATCGAACGAATCACTTCCTTTAAGGTGAAGAGCTTTAATGAGTCTAGACCTGTCATGGAGACTTCTCCTTCTCCTGAATCAATGTTAATCTTACCTTGAGTTAATTCTTCTAGTTCTTTTTTGATCTTGCCCTTGACCCCAATCATGACCGCAATTCGGTCCTTTGGAACCCGTAGATTATAGGAGAATTCTTGCATGTGAGAGGAGAAACCAACATGGTTTTTATACTTTCTGGAAGCCTGAGATAAAAAAGAAAACCCCTGCAATTTGCAGGGGGTTTACGGATCCGCCTCCACACTTGGGGGAAGGTGAAGGCGAAGAACATCAATAAATGAGTTCTAAACCTAGTTCTCGGGACAACACACGCTTTTGTGCCTTTCTTGCTGTGCGCGTTGTTACTTTACCTAAGATCCAAGGGCTCTTTACACCTGTCATGATGGTCATGACGGTTAGCTTCCCTGTCATATTATCATCGACTCGAGCGCCCCAAATGACGTTTGCATCATCATCCATGTGCTCGGTTATGAGTTCACCTACATGACTTACTTCTTCTAATGTCATGTCCGGTCCACCAATTACTTGGATGATGGCACCGGTAGCCCCTTCGTAATTAATTGAGAGTAAAGGGTTGTTTAACGCTCCTCGCACGGCTTCTTCTACCCGATCGGCTGTATCGGAAACGCCCACACCAATGGCTGCTACACTGCCTCCACTCATGATGGCTTGGACATCTGCAAAGTCCAAATTGACTAGGGAGGGCACTGAAATCGTCTCCACAATTCCTTTAATCATGGTTGAGACTAATTCATTTGCAACGGCAAAGGCTTGATTTACGGGCAAACTGCCTGCAATCTGAACCAATCGGTTGTTGTCGATTGCTACAACCGTATCGCAGTGCATGCGAAGTAAGTATAATCCATATTCTGCTTTTTCTACTCGGGAACGCTCGATCTTGAAAGGCATTGTTACGGTGCCGATGACAATGGCTCCTAAATTCTTAGCTACTTGGGCAATGATTGGGGCTGCTCCTGTACCGGTTCCGCCCCCTTCTCCTGCGCAAACAAAGACCATGTCAGCACCGGTTAAGGCTTCTTTAATTTCTTCAATGCTTTCTCTAGCTGAGTCAGCTCCTTTTTCGGCAAAACCACCGCAACCCAATCCTTGGGAGGTTGATTTTCCTAGTAAGAACTTTTTGTTTGCACCCATCAAATTTAGGTGCTGTTGATCGGTATTGCATGCAATGACCTCAGCGCCTTTGAGGCCCTTTTTATAGAGCCAGTTGACCATGTTGTTTCCGGCTCCTCCTACTCCAATGACCTTGATTACTGCTTCCCCATTTGATGTAGACGATATCGGTGATGTAGATGATGTCGGTTGATTGATTGTGCTTGTTTGATCCATTTTTTCCTCCCCAGGTCGAGTGCGATAGCTAGTGGAAAATATAGTTTATACTACCGCAAACTTTATATGTATGTAGGTGTGAACCTACTTTAGAAATCGCTTACACAACGCCAAGTGTGTATGTTTGGTTCGTCTCGCCAAAGACGGAATCATGAAGGTTTCGCCAAAAACCTTTACTCTTTTCTATTCCTCTTTAGTTTATAAATATTATTGAAGAACGAAATATAGGTTGCAGAAATGGTATTCTTTCTCGACGAGAAGCTTAATTAACCATTTACTACTTTAGAGTTAACCTTTACTTGGTTTTTTAGCCTTAAAACAAGAATCAACAGTTCTCCAGTCGATCTAACTTGATGGATTGCTTATCGCATAGTATTTTACTATCTGAACTTCCTACTGATGGAATGATCTCGTACTTCGTGCCCTCCTCTCCTTTTGAAAATGTCACTTGCCTAGCAAACCTTAAGTTCACCCCTAATTTAGACTCTTTCATGTGAATCTCGTTCTCTGCATCCTTGGAACTTGCTCGGAGCACTAGTTCTTGAACTTCCGATGTTCCTGAATTCAGAATTTCTATATTGATCTGGTTGTCCTTCCAGCAAAACTTCCCCACCAAACTGATCTTAACCTTTTCACAAACTCCTGCTAGGCTGGATTCACTTAGTAGGTTACTACTCCAATTCATGATCATGGCTCCTAACGCTACTGCAAAAGCGATGAGTAAAACGGTTGCAATTAAAGGAGAAATGCCCCTCTTAGAACTAACTGTTCTCCACCTCTTTTTCCCCCACATAGGTGTTTTACTCTCCTTCTTACTTTATAAACATTTCGTCAAGACGACTTTTTTCTTTTCCCATCTTATCTTTTATATTTATTATGGGCTATAGGGTTGATTATGCCGGAGCTATATATTCATGATTCCCCCAAAAATATGACTCAAGGCAAATACGCAGACAAAGTAAAGCACCAGTGCTGAAACTAAAAAGATGGGGATGTATTTAATGCCTCCACGAATATCCCCCTTCTCTACAATGCTTACAATCATGGATGAAAAAACAGTAATGATCGTTATGGCCAAAATGCTAAACCTTCTAAAATCCTCCACTTTAGGACCTCCAAATGACAAACTAATGGGACTACTAAAACTTCCTGTACCCCCCCCTAGGCTTCCTCCTACGGTTGCAGAAAGAGAAGTTACGATTTTTAATAATTCCAATGAAAGTGCAAATAATCCTGGAGCGATGATTACCACAATGGCCATGATAAAAATGGTAAAAGATAATGTTGAAGCGGCTAACTCTGCTTTTAAGATGTTCGCCTTTTGCAAGTCTTCCACAGAACTGTCAATGACTCGAGTAATGTTACCTCCGCTTTCAATTTCGCTTACTAACAAGGCGATGGAACGCTTTAAAATGGGTGAATTGTATTTCTCCGCAAATTCCAATAAGGCATCTCCTACATCGTTTCCCGTTAACACTTTTTTGCTTACCAGGGTAATTTCTTTTGCTAAGATGCCGAATTGAGGCTTTATCGCTGCCCAGAGCGCTTTATCAAATGACATTCCTCCTTTTAGATTTGTTGAAACAAGAGCCAGATACTCTTGTAGACGACTCTCTAACTCTCTTTTTCTTTTGTAAATGCGAATGTCCAAGAAAAAATAAATGACCATAATGATGAAAAAAGCAACTCCTAATTGGCAAACCACCCAAAATCCAAATGTCCCAAGCATTAAAATCAGGCTGTTTAGATCTTTTAGATGAGGGTAGATCCAAATGAAATAAACAACATAGGTGATGACTAAGGTAAGGTAAAACAAAAATCCAAAAAACTTATAGGGCACCTCATCATAGCCTGCCTTTAACATAAAATTTCTCAACGTTGGAGTAAACTTCTTAGGAACAAACGCCTTACCCAAGCTTTCTAGAGAAAGGAGGAGCATTAGATGTTCAACCTCGGTCGTACGCTCTTAAATAGGCTGATGAAGAACAACTCAATGATAATGAGGAAGAACAAAATAACAAAAAAGATGGTGTTATCGATTTTAATCGAAATAAAACTTGAAACAATGATTAGCATGGTAATTCCTAAAGAAGGCACTACCACGGCCGTTAACATATAAAATAGAGTAAAGCTGTTCAGTTTCTTACCATATCGTTGCAATTCAATTAATTGATTGTTGCTGATTTCATCTAGGATGGATTCTAAGACTCGGCTTACATCAATACCTACCTTTAATGAGTTATTAATTTGGAATAAAATGCGTTTCATTTTTTCTGAAGGGCAAAACTCGGTTGACTTATCTAAGGCTTCTTCAATACTTGCTCCTAGCTGGATTTCCCGAACAATTTCTTTAAAATAACTGCTTGCAACTCCATAACTATGGCTTGCATCTTCAAATGCTTGAAGTAGAGGCTTCCCTGAGTTTAACTTAATGAGCAAGAACCTGCCCGAGAATAACACATCTTTATCAATTTCTTTGGCCCTACCTAAGATCAGGGCATTTACCGAAGAGAGCATAAGTGGAAACAAGATCCCAAATAAAACTAAAAAGATAGGGACTACCATGATCATGGGCCAATTGGCCTTGGATATCAATAAACCTGCTGCAAAGGCGAGTGTAATGGAACCCATGAGGGCTGCTTTTAATCTTTCGCCTACATACTCTTCAGGTTTTTTGTTGATGTGAGCCATTAATAGCTTCTTTTTCAAATCCGGCATTGAATCCGAAATTCGCTTAGAGACTCCCATCCTCATCCCCCAATTTTAATGTCCCTGTATAATACCTCGCGAAAATCATACCAATTTTGTGAATCTCATCTACATCATTCTTTACCATCCATTTTAATATTCGGGTCTTTAGCTTTAAATCCTCTTGAATCTCCGTATCGGTCATACCTGAATATAGCTTTAGTCTTTCTAATACGGTTTTTGAAGGATTTACATTTTCCAATTCATCTTTTTGAACGTTCAGTCTCATGAGAATGTTGAGTTCTCCATTGGGTAAGACTTCAGCGATCTGTAAGGTTCTACGCTTGTTTGTTCTACGGTTTCTGTTTTGAACGATGATGAGTGAGAGTGAAGAAATAACTGGTTTGGGGATGTCAATGGGGGGATTGGTTAGTCGAGTGATCACTTCTTCTGCGGTGTTTGCGTGAACTGTTGAGTAGACACTGTGGCCTGTGTGCATGGCTTCTAATAGCACTTCTGCTTCTGCTTTTCTTCTAATTTCTCCTACTAAAATACGATCTGGACGCATACGCAGTGAGTTGATTAAAAGATCCAACATGCTTACTCCGCCCTTTCCTTCAGGATTAGGCATGCGTATTTCCATTGGAACCCAGTGCAGGTTATTGGGCAATACCAGTTCTCGCGTGTCTTCAATGGAGATGATGCGTTGATTTGGAGGGAAAAAATTGCTCACTACATTCAACATACTGGTTTTACCTGAGCCGGTTCCTCCTGCAATCAACATGCTTAATTCGTTTTGGATTGCAAGCCAGATGAGCGCTGCTGCTTCAAATGAGATTGCATTTTGCTTGATGAACTTGGTAATGGTCCATGGATCTGTTGCGAACTTACGGATTGTGATGGTGTTACCCTTGTTGGAGATCGGGGCAAGGGTGGCATTTACGCGATCGCCGGTTAATAAGTGGGCATCCATCAATGGGTTTAAATTGGTGATTTCTTTTCCGATTTCTCGCCCAATCATCGTTGCGTAATGCCTGATTTTTGATTCACTGGGGATGTGGACTGTTGTTTCGAGCCAACCATATTTTTTATGATACACCCAAACTGGCTCTATGTGGTTATTGATTACAATTTCTTCTAGGTTTTTATCTTTTAATAAGATCTCTATTTTTCCAAGGCCCAGGCTTTCTTGAAGCATGTAGTTAATGAGCATATCAGCTGTCTTTTGATCTGTCTTAGGAAAATACTTGGTGATTAGGCCGTTGATTTCTTTTTGAAAGCGCTCGCGAATGTCACTCATTTCATCAGATCCTAAGTCTTCTATTTCTTCTATATTAATTTTAGAAACAAATTCTTCCCGGATCTTTTCTAAAATGAGTTTTGTATTCTCACTGATGTTGGTAATTGAAACGTCATAAATAGGGACGGGTTTTTCTTCTCGAGAAATGATACGTATTTCTACAATGATGTTGTTGATGTTGATGGAGTAATGATCCACTAGGTGTTCTTTTTGTCTTGCTTCTTTTTTTTCTATTTCATGTGGCTTATCAAAAGAAGATTTTTCTCTTTTTGGATCTTCCACCTGGGGGTGTGTGGTGATTACTTTAGAAATAGGTCTAGGCGGATCTTCTATTTTTGGCTTTTCTAACGGTTTAAGCTCTACCATTTGCGCTTGACTCAGCTAATCTTTTTTCTTGTTCTGTGAAATGAGTTTTGTGACAAAGTTGATCTAGGAAGTTTAAGAGTTGGTGTTGTTCTTTTTCATCTGGAAGCTGCGCGATTTTGTGTTGTATATCTAACAGGCGATTGCGCGCTTCTATGATCTTATGATTGTTTACCTCTGAGTAGAACTCTTTTATATCTGCATGGATGGATTTTACCTGTTCCAGGTGAGCTTTGTTTGGCTCTTTTATGTCAACGACCTCCATCTCAAGAGGTTCTGTTTCTTCATGATACTCTCTTCTAGTTTTATCGATTTTGATATACGCACTTTTTAACTCCTCAAATAAGCTTTTTTTCTCTTGATCTTCTAATGGGGGAAGATGATCGCACAAGCTCTTGATTTTATTAAATTCCAACATAGCACTTTTAATCGCTTTTGCTTGCAAGTATCTTTCTATCTTAGATATAGACCTTTTGACTCTTTCTACTGGATTGTTCGGAGCGTATTTAGGTAGAACCTTATTCGGATCGTGATCAAACAACGTTTGAGAGCCTTTTTTTTGTAGGTATTCGTTCAAGTGTTGTAGGCCTTGATATAATCTTGCTAGTTCCACTAAAAATCGCTTCTTAATTTCGGGTAGGGTTTCCGGAAGTAGGTCAAATAAGTCGTTTACTTCCTGGTATTCTTCTACCGCTTTTTGAAGGTCTTTATTGAGTATAAATGCCTGTGTTCGATCAATTCGGCTTGCAATTTTATCCACAAGTTCTTCTTCCGTTAATCGATGCTCGACTGGGCCGCTAAGTCTTGTCATTAATTTTTCTTGTTCTACTCTTTTAATTTCCTTATAGATGCCTACGATTTTTTGATAGATCGAACTTTTTTCTTCTACTAAGATGGGGGGTATCAATGTGTAGATTTCCTTTAATTTGTTGTATTCGATGATCGCGCGGTGTAGATCTTTTTTTTCTAGAGCCAACTTGATAACTCCCGCGGACTCGTTAATTTTTTCCTTTATTTTTTCTTCCATTAATCTTTCAGCCGTAGCTGTTTGGTGTTGAGATGATCTTTCGAAATGGACTTGTTCTTCTTTTATGGACTCATTTGTCCATTTGGAACCATTTAAAGGGGGATTATAGGGTGGTTGAATGATCTTTATAGGGGGAGTCTCTATCTTCATGGAATCTAACTTTTTCTGTAGATCTTCTGCGAAATTTTTCATAAATCTGAAATTTGCAAAATTACTTGATGGATTGATATTTATATTCGCATCAATTTTAATAGGCTCCGTTTTTCCTTGTATTGTGTCTACTAACTTTTTTACCACTTCCCACCCGTTACCATCGGGGGAGTTTTGCTTTTGTTTTGTATCTACATCTACTAAGGGGTTGATCAATTTTTCTGGTTTGTAGGCGGCAGGTTTTCCTGAAAATAACTCTACGAATACTTTTTCTTCTTTTACCTTTTCTTCTGTTGGGTGAAGAATTCCTTCTTCTTCAAGACTTGATATTTCGCCTTCAAGAGACTGCTTCTTTTTAACCTTTAAATGATCCTTTATTCTGCTGTATAATTCGTTTAATGTTTTGAAAAGCTCTTGCTTTTTCTCATTGGAGGCTTTGGTGTATTCGGATTTACAAGTATCAAAAATGAACTTTGCCTTATTCAGGTCATTTGCGGCAATGGCCACTTCCAAGTCTTTCTTGAAGTCTTTTCCTGTATACAATAAGGGAGACTCTTCTTCTCGAATGGGTTCAGACTCCTTTGCCTCTTTCATTCGTTCATTTAGGAAAGTGCTTATATCTGATTCGATGAATTCGTCTAGTCTCATGTTATACACTCAATACCCTTTCTTTGTAAGCATTCCAAAGAGGATCTGGATTCTTGATTCCTTTATGCTGCGCTTCTATGAAAAAAAACTCTTTTTTTTCTTCTAAAAGCTTACTGACCTTTTGCTTCCAGCTTGTTGCTATTTGATCTTCCGGGACGTTCTTTTCCAAGGATTCCATATAAAAGCGCTTTTTGGCCTTTTCCCAGGTTTCCTCTTCTTCTTCAATGGACTCGGCTTTTTTGTCCCGGATCATGAAGACAAATGGTTTTGTGAACTTGTACTCAACTCCGATGATGCCCTCTTCGACTAAAAAATCAACCCAGGTCTGTACGACGTCCATCGAGACACTTAGACGAGAAGCCACTTCTTCTAGGGGTAATTTGTCTTCTTTTTTTAAGAGATTTAGGAGTTGATCTATGTCGGTTTCGAGCGTTCCCTCTTCCATTTACTCACCGACGATATCCTTCGGAAGAGACTATATAAAGTTTGATTACAATTTTCGAGTAGTAAATACTATAATTTTACACCTTTTGCTTTTAATGCAGCAATCAGTTGAGAAACGGTCTTAAATTGAACCGTTCGAAACCCTAATCTTTTTGGGGTGATTAAGTGTTCTTTACGATCATCAATGAAGATACATTCTTCTGCTTTGCTTCTCAATGAGTATAATGCTTGTCTGAAGATCTGTACTTCTGGTTTCATTAGCCCTACTTCACAAGATAGAAGGATCGGATTAAAACAAGCATATACTCTCTTATAAGATGTTTTCCTTCTTTCTATTTTTACATGTAGATCTGGAACATTTGAGATCAATGCAATTTTGTATCTTTTTTTCAACCTTTTTGCCAGCTGAAACACTTCTTTATTCATAGACATCGTTTCTATGTATGCCCCTTTCCATTCTTTTATCAGGTTGAAGTGGTTTTTGAATTCTTCTTGAATGGTCCCACAAAGCTTTTCCACGCTTATTTTCCCTTTTAACAAGTCTACTTTGTGTGTTTCTTTGGCTCTTTTGAATACCCTACTGAACTGTTCCCTTACTCTTTCTATTATCTGTTCATCAATGCTTTCCGCTGTTTTATGCAGTAAAACACCTCCCCTATCAAATATGATGCTTCTGATCATGGCTTTTAAGATTACAATAGGAACTTTTAAATAGTTTGAACAACTTTTATAAGTTTATGCTGCTTGCGGAACTCCTAGAAGGCCTGAAGTTTAATCGATACGAGCGAGCAGCTATACTCTACCTAGCTCGTGTAAACCAAGCAAACGCTCAATCCATCTGTAAGGGTTCTCGGATCCCCCAAGGAAGGGTTTATTCCGTTCTAGACGAGTTAAGAACCCAAGGGATTGTTACTCTTTTTCCTACTTCTCCTAAACAATATAAAATTGACAACTTAAAGGAAGCCTTATCCAACTATATCTGGCGAAAACAAGCCGATCTATCTTGCCAAGAAGAGCAGATCCGTTCTGTTCAATTGGACCTAAAAAAAGATGAAAAAACTATAAACCCTGCTTCCATTGCGCTTTATAAAGGTCGAGCTGAGCACCTGGCAGCTGTTGCCGCTCTTAATCGAAGAGCCAAAAAACAGATCTTACAGGTTGCTCCTCGATTTGTCGGAAACTCTGAGACGAGATTTACTGATTTACAAGCGCTTCATCGAGGAGTTCAACTCAAGATTATTATATATAAGGTTACTGTTGAGAATAAGACTCGCTTAAAAGAATGTTTAGCCCTTGGCGCACAGATTCGCTCCTTAAACGATGCTCGCATCTTTAGTTTAACCATACAAGATGATCAAGAACTTCTTTTAGGGGTTCAAGATACTAAACTGAAAGAAGAGCGAATGATTCTTTATACAAGAAATCCTGCCCTTTTGAAAAACTTAAAAAGTACCTTTTATGCTCTTTGGAAGCAGGCTAAACCTGTTCTACTAAAATAATCTCTTAATTGCAGCCGCTTACCCACTTCTCCGAGCCGATGTTGTATGCAACCAGATGATGAGGTTCAAGTCTGAATTTGGGGTCATAGGATGGATAATTGATCTTGTAAACGATTTGTACAGGGATTCCCGCACAGAAGGCCGTGCTGTTCCAGAACAAGTAATCTACAAATGACTTATTCTGATAAAACCCTAACGCCTCATTGGGGTTCACCATGGACTCTACCCCACAACAGGAAGAGTTGACGAGCTGCCCTTCAAATCGACTGATTAAACTCGGGGCATCGGTATGGTAACGATACGTGCGGTTGTAAATCATGAAGTAAAGCGTGTCATTATCCCATTTATCCTCCCTTGTTGAAGTTGCCTTAATTGTGTTGTTGTAAGTTCCCAATACGGCATATAAAGGATCGGATAAGCCCTCAATGCCTACAAGGCGCTTTAAAACAAGGGTGCGGTTGATGATAGCGAATATGTCCCTGATCTCGTAATGCATTTCTAGAGACACCTCTACCTGGAAGGGTACGGATTGCTTGGTTTGTATACCCAAAATTTCATAAGAAACATTGATGCCCAGCTTGTCCCTTGATCGATTTGTTATTTCATCCAACCAATATGGCAAGGTATTGTTCACCATATCCGGACAAGGATCCCCCTCCAATGTTCCGTTTTGCACGCACTCTAAAAACGAAGACTCAAAACTCGCGAAAAAACCATGGCTTTCTGCATAGGCTACCATCCCATTCATGGCTTTGAAACTAGAAATATCAATGGCTTCTAAAGAATATTGCAAAAAATTCTCATTGAAACGGTCCAAAATCCTCACTCTGTTTTTTACTACCGGTAAGAGTGCGTTCTCTTTTGGAGTGTATTCATTTGCGTACACTAAAAATAAGAAAACACTAATTAAGATCGCAATCAGTGTAAAAACAACTGCTTTTTTCCCTAGTACCATATCCAAACCTCTACGGTGTGCGGACCATCTACATACGACTGGTTGATTCTTAAAAAACTCATTTTTTTAGACGATAAGACAATGTTTGCTTTTTCTAGCCGTTCTGAACTTCGATTGTAGATCAAGTCTTGCTCAACCCACATGTTCATGCCCTGATGACTTAGTAAGCTTGAGTTGCTTATTTCTTCCATAAATTTCCAGGCTATTCCTGTTTTGTTATAAAAATGAAATTCAGCCATTTGCTCAAACAAGGTTCTTTGGGTGTTGGTGATGTTTCCATTCTCCATTAAACTTTTTGTATAGTTCCCGTTGAAATCTCGCACTTGGGTTTGCATCATGAACTCCATAAAATCTTCGCCTTGTGCATAACTTTGGAGAGTTTCTGGAGCCTTGGTGCGAAGGCTTAAGATGAAATAAATCGTGACCAGGATGATGATGCTTGAAAGAACCGCATCCAATATGAAAAAGTATGCACCTCGTTTATTCATGATATACTCTTGTAAACTGAGTTTATAAATGTTTATCGCTTGCTTAGGATTCGAACGATGCCCTGGTTGGCATCCACTTCGACTAAGTCACCGTCTTTTAGAACTTGGGTGGCAATCTTAGTACCTGTTATGCACGGCTTTTTTAGCTCTCTTGCTACGATGGCCGCATGACAGACGATTCCTCCTTCGTCAGTAATAATAGCACTTGCTTTTTTCATCGCAGGCAAAAAATCAGGTAAGGTCATTGGGGATACAAGAATTTCGCCTTCTTTAATTTCATTGATTTGCTTGTGACCCATTACTCTTCTTACTCTGCCCTTCACTATTCCACTTTGGGCGATTTCTCCCTTAATTTCTCTAATCTGTTCTTTAATGATCTCTGTCTTAAATTGGATGCCAAATTCTCTTTCAACTTTAGGCTTGTTTATTCCTACCAACAAGCGATCATTGCCAAAGAAATAACATCGCTCTCTTCGCTCTAACTCTTTTTTCTTAGGTATCTTTCCCAATAGGATTTCTTTTGTGCTTAAGACCGAAATCAGCTCTCCAAGCATAGGATATGTCTTCGCTAAGGATTTTCTTATCACACTATCCGAACTGTTGCACAATTTGTCAGTTAATGTCCTCACTTTTTGTATGCTCTTGAGATTTAAGCCCGTTAATTTTTTTGGATCCATCTGGCAATACCACCACATGGCCTCGAACCAAGGATAACCTGCTTCCAACTCCTTCAAGAACCTCTTTAGATCGGACAGATTGAGTATCTTTTCTTCTTCATAAATGGGTCTTATGTATGCTAGTTTTTTCAAAACCGTTTTTTCTATTTTTTTCAAAAAGGTTTTATCTTCTTTAGCCAATTTTGCTAAGAGATCCTGCACCCATTCCACGCCTTGCAAATCGTAATAAAAATGAACAGTATCGTCTGATCTTTCCGTGACTATGAATGGTAAAAATGGTTGTTTGAGCTTTGTCCATTCTTTGGAATTTGTACTCTCTCCTCGAACCCACGCTTCAACGGAGGCTAGGCAGAAATCTCGTGAAAATAATTTTTCGTAGGTGGATTGACTGTTTTTGTTTAAGATTCTTACGATACCCTGGTTGGCGTCTACCTCCACCAGATCCCTATCCTTTAATACTTTCGTTGCGATCTTTGTTCCGATTATACATGGCTTTTTTAATTCCCTAGCAACGATAGCGGCATGACAAGTAACCCCCCCTTCATCCGTTATGATAGCTGCTGCTTTTTTCATAGCCGGTAAGAATTGAGGAGTGGTCATTGGGGATACAAGAATTTCTCCCTCTTTGACTTCTTCTATTTGCTCTTGACGTTTGAGGATACGTACGGAGCCTTGAACTCTACCTTTATACCCTATTTGACCGCGAATTACTCCTTCTTTCACATTTGCTCTTTCTTCTTGAATCTGGATGCCGTTGGAGTATGCGTAGTCTTGTAATGTAGAATGAGGAGTTACTGTGCCATCAACAATTATAAAATGTTTCTTTCGTTGTTGTAGTATACCCTTAGCAGGTAGACGATAAAGTTCTTCTTTTAGGATCGTATTTTCTAATCCTTTAAGCTGAGGAAAATTTTCTCGTATCTTTGCTCTAAGTAATTGATCTGCATCAGCAAAGAAAGTATCTTTTTCCCGAAATTCCAGAGCTTTTTTTAGAATAGAAGAAGGTGTGCGTTCCTCTAAGGCGGTATAATACCAAATGGCAAAATAATCAATAATCTCAAAGACTAATTTTGTAATCTCGGGTAGTTTTTGTCCAGTTAACCTTTTGCTCTTACTCTTATAGTTGGTAATAATCTTATTCAAAAAATATTTATCTTTTTTGTTCCTCTCTAAAATTGTTTCTTTAATCCATTCTATTGCTTGAGGGTTTTCCCAAAGCTCAATGGTTCCGTCGTTAAGATAATGAATAATTGTCGGACTGTAGGGATTCTTTTTTCCCATAATCCTCAAAAATCCTTTTGTACATGATTTTGCCCATGCTTGTTGAATTAGTAGAGTAGTATCGCGAGTATAGGTTTTAACTAAGGAAATATTTTTTACATTATCTTTTTCCACCAATGTGGTAATCGGTCTGCTCTGGGTGAGGTAGAACTTGCTTTTTTCCAAAGCCCACTCGATATCGCACGGAAAACCGAAATGATCTTCTACTTTTTGGACTAGTTTGGATAATTCAATTATTTGCTGGTTTGATAACTTTTGTTTTCTTCCTTTTTCTGTTGGCAAGACCTTCCAAGTGTTTCCGCCTGTTTTCAGCTCTTGAATGGCCTTCTTTTGTAGGTTTACTTTTTTCTCTATGATCTGTCCTTTCTTTTTATCCACTGTATAACTATCGGGGGTGATCTGTCCGGAGACGATGGCTTCGCCGAGGCCAAAGCCTGCTTCTATGAGTATCTGATTTTTTCCCTGAGTTACTGGGTGCACGGAGAATGCTACACCAGAAACTTCACTCTGTACCATTTTTTGGATGACAACAGCAACAGATATTTTTTGTTTGGTTAATCCTTTTTCAATGCGATAGAAAATGGCTCGTGGGGTGAAAAGGGAAGCCCAGCATTTCTTGATGTTACCTAGTAAGTCTTTTTGCGTGGTGTTTAGGTAGGTTTCGAGCTGTCCTGCCCAGGCTGCTGAGGCGCTGTCTTCTGCGGTGGCACTGGAACGCACGGCTACCCTATTTGCTTTTAACTTCTTGAAGGATCGGATGCAGTCTTCTTGTAAGGGTTTAGGCATTTTTAATGACCTAATCAACGTTCGGATCTTTTTAGACGCTTCTTCAACGGTTTGGGTCTTATTCACATTTACTGACTGCAGAATGCGAGCTATTTTTTGTTTTAATCCGGTGCTTTTTATGAAAGCTTCAAAAGCCGTGGAGAGAACAACAAAGCCGTTTGGGACGGGAATGCTTGTATGGAGCATCTCGCCTAATGAAGCGCCTTTCCCTCCCGCGAGAGCTGTATCTTTACTGCATACTTCTTTTAGTTCCTTTATGAATGTCATTTTACCTTTTAAAAAGCTATTTTTAAATATAATCAGTGACGACAATAATTGAACCAATATAGTTTCCGTTACTGTATATAGCAAATGATAATTGTATAAAAATATTGCCATTTGCTATACTTAATGGCAGTCAGACCGACAAGCGCTTTCCATCCACAAAAATCTTGGGGTTGCGTATGACTTGATCAAGGTGAATTCTGGCCTTGATGGGGCCTCCGAACCATGAATTGCTGCCGATGGCAAAGTGACACGTGCCTAGTGTTTTTTCATCCACGACTGTGCAGCCAATGATGCCGGCTTCTTCATTGATACCGATGCCGAGCTCCCCAATTTTGATCATGTGTGGATTCTTGGATTGAAGTTTAGCCCATGCTAAGGTTTCCCTTAAATCTGTAGCTTCTATGCCCCCTTCAATGCTGTTCACATTACTCTCTTGGATAGAAAGGGTAATGGGGTCTTGGATCAACTTAGAACCTTCTCTTGTACGGTACGAACCATCAATTACAATTGTTCCTTCCACACCCAGTAAGGTGGGGGGCAAGTACACTTCACCTGCAGGTAGATTGCCCCCTTCTCCAGGATTTCGGTAAATGCCGGAATTGATGATGGATTTCATTCCGCTTACGTTTAGTTTTAAGTTGGTTCCGGAAGGTGTTGTAATTAAGATCTCTTGCGCTCCATTGAGGAGAGCAGTCACTTTTTCTGAACGCACGGCCATCTCCTTGTAATTTGCTGCGTACACCTTTAATAAATGAGGAAGATGTTCTTTGGTGAGCGTGGAGAGGTTACTGCTGCTGGCAAAGCGATGTTGGTGCTGCTTGCAGTACGAGCGAAAACTAAGCAATTCATCCATACGCCCCATCTTCTGAGATACGTTCACTAAAATGATGGATTGATCGGGGAGTCTTTTGATCACCTTGGCAAGCTCATTATCCACACTTCCATAGGGTGTAATGGACTTGTAAAACACTTCATACTTGATTCCCAACTCTTCAACTGCTTCCTGATACTTTTGTGCCAGAATCTTTGCAATCGGGCTTCCTTTGTGACCCTCATCTCCAATGATCAAGACCTTCTCGTTTTGGACGTTTAAATTATTCCTAAGAATTCTACGAAAGACATTGGTATCCAGCTCGTCGGCACTTAACATGTCACTACTCCTTTCTTATGCCCTAGTTTGCTCGGCTATAAACCTTTCGGTGCTTATGTTCCTATTTTATACATGTCAAGAACCACTGGTGATCAAAGTAGCTCAACAAAGTGGTTCTTGAGCACGCCACAGAAAGGAAAAATCCTTTCTGGGCCCCAGAAACACGTAACGTTTCTGAGGGGTCAGAAATATACCCCCTCGACTACACTTGGGGGAATACGCCCTCCGGTAAGAAAATATTAGTGGTATATTTCAGACATATGAAAGACAGGTTTATAAACTTCTTATAGGTTTTAACTCTCATGCCAGCCTATGATGAGCACATTGTTGATCTTGAAAAAGAACTTTCTACCACCAAGTACAATAAAGCTACGCAGCATCACATTGGCCTTATTAAGGCCAAGTTAGCTAAACTCAAAGAAAAGCAAGAAAAGCGGGGTTCGGGCGGGAAAAAGGGAGAAGGGTATTCGGTACGAAAAACAGAAGATGGGACGGTTTTACTACTCGGTTTTCCTTCTGTTGGTAAAAGCACGCTTCTTAACCAATTAACAGATGCGCATTCTGAAGTCGGCGCTTATGACTTTACCACCTTAGATGTGGTTCCTGGAGTTATGGAATACAACCATGCTCGCATCCAAATTCTAGATGTGCCAGGCATTGTGCGCGGAGCCGCTTCAGGTAGAGGAAGAGGTAGAGAAGTTCTTTCTGTTATGCGCAATGCAGATCTATGCCTCATGGTCTTGGATGTGAACCACCCCGAACACCTTGCTGTCCTTCAAAAAGAAGTGTATGACAGCGGCATACGACTCAACCAGCGAAGGCCGGATGTCAAAATAAAAAAAACAAGTAAAGATGGCATTCGCGTGGGAGCTACGGTGCGGCTTACTCAGATTAATAAAGAGGTTATCCAATCCATTCTCAAAGAATTTCGAATCAATAACGCGGATGTCCTTATTCGAGAAGACATCTCGGATGATCAGCTTATTGACTGCATTGAAGACAATAAAAAATACCTATTTGGCCTTATTGCTCTTAACAAAGCAGATATGGCAAGCCCTGAAACAGTAGATCGAGTTATGAAAGAAACCCGCGCGGACATAGCCATATCCGCTGAAAATGGCTATAACATTGCACCTTTACGAGAACTCATCTTTCGTAAGCTCAAGTTCATCCGCATCTATATGAAAGAACCTCGCAAGGAAGCGGACATGAAAGTTCCTATGATCATGTTTGAAGGAAGCAGCATCCAATCGATCTGCGAAAAACTGCACCGAGACTTCGTTAAAAAGTTTAAATATGTTAAGGTAACAGGGCCCAGCAGTAAATTTCCAGGACAGAAGTTGAGTCTGAAACACCTGTTAAAAGACGGAGATATTGTTGAATTGCACTTGAAATGAAATAAAATGGACAAAAGCAAACAAGCCATAACTATATATGAGAAAATTGCTGTTGACTACGCTAAAAAGTTCACTACTTTAACTGACTATTTTGTCGACTTTGCAAAACTTTTACCTTCTCGGGCTAAGATTTTGGATTTGGGTTGTGGTCCAGGACTTGAAGCTGTTTGGTTAGCTTCTAAAGAATATTTTGTTATAGGTGTCGATTATTCTCACGAAATGATTCGTCTTGCCAAAAAACGTACTTCAAAAGTGATATTTCGACATGGAGATATGAGACGAGCAAATTTTCCTTCTGGAAAATTTGACGCCCTTGTGCTATCCTATTCGCTTATTCATATCCCTAAGAAAAACATTGCATCTCTTCTTCGAAAAACTTATTCTTGGCTTAAGAAAGAAGGCATCATCTATGTGGCCATTCAAGCGGGACGCTCTCAGGAGGTTTTCTTATCTGAACCCTTTAAACCTGATGAAAAAATATTCTTGAATATTCTTTCTCAACGCGAATTAATTGAGGCATTGAAAGATACTGGATTTTCTATTATTAAACAATTCAAACGAAAAGCTGTGTGCAAAGAAGAATTGGGCTATACAAAATTTGTTGTATTTGCGAAAAAATAAATAGAATGTTTAAACCATAACCTTCTTGATTTTTCTGATCTTGAACTTGATCTTTTGCTGCAAGTTGAGATCCGTCCAGGTTCCGGCAAATGGATATCCATAGAGTTTACCCATATTAACTAGCTTGGGGAAGAGGTCGCTTTCGAGCATGGCAAATCCTTCTGGGACTAATTCTAAGACTTGAGGCTCTAAGATGTATAATCCTGCGTTGATTAAGTTGCTTGGAACGTTTGCTATGGTTGGCTTTTCCGTGAAGGACATGACCTGGTTACCGTTTAGTACGACTACGCCATATTCGGAAGGATCGGAAAGGGTTGTGATGGCCATTGTAGTTAGGCCGTTGTTTTCTGAGTGGAAGCGGTACATGTCGTTTAAATCAACGTCTTTAATCTCATCTCCATTCATCAAGATGAAGGTATCGTGAAGGAGGTTTTTCATTTGATGTAAGGGACCTGCAGTTCCTAAGGGTTGTTTTTCTTTTATGTATTGAATGTTTACTTCTAAGCGTTTTCCTTCTTCAAAGTATTTTTCAATGGAGGCACTATTGTCTCCAATTAATAAGTAGATGTCTTTGATGCCGTATTTTTTGAGGAGTTCGATGTTGTATTCTAGAATCGGTTTTTCTTTAAAGCGCATCATGCATTTAGGAATGTTTTCGTTTCCTAGTTGTAAGCCTTTGCCACCTGCAAGAATCAACGCCTTCGTTGGTCGATGTGTGCCTAAGGCTTTGGTAATTAAAAGTTCTACAGCATGACTTCGATTCTTAATCTTACTTCCGTCGATGCTTTGATCGACTTTTTCCAGAAGATCCTTTTCAATGGTGAGTGTGACGCGTTCTTTCATCAATCTTTGCAACTTCGAGTGTATTTATAAAGTTTTTGTTTTCGTATGAGGAAGTGTGACGAGCAAAAAAATTTATAAATCAAGTGGGTTTAGCCTGTAAAAGAGGGTTTCATGTCTAAACATCACCGAACCAAAAATCGAAAAACCGGACGTACGCTGGAGACGAGCGAATACGAAAGTACCTAGTGTTCTACTCTTGTAATTTACCCATCAAACAGAAAGGCTTTACTGCCTTGATCTCTACTTTTACTCGCTTTCCAAACAAGTCTTTTTTACTTTCGATGACTACAGGGACATATGAGTCATTCCTACCTATCCAAGCATCTTTGCCCTTTTCATCGATTAAGATTTCTCCCTTCCATCCCAACCATTCCTGGTTTAACTTTTCGCTCCACTTTCTAAATCGATTGGCTAGGAGAAGAGTTCTGGGCTTTCCTAGGTTTGTGTTTTGCTTCATCCTGGCTGCTCGGGTATTTGGACGCGGATAAAACTTGGAGATGTTCACAACTTTGATTTGGCATTCCTCAACTAAAGCCCAGGATTCTTCAAATTCTTCTTGGGTTTCGGATGGGAAGCCGCAGATGAGGTCTGTTCCTAAGGTTAAGTTTGGAATTGCTTTTTTGAATGCCTTTGCGATGTAGATGAACTGTTCCTTTGTGTATTCTCGGTTCATCAACTTTAGAATTCGGTTTGAACCCGACTGAACTGGGATATGGATGAACTTGAATATATTTGGATGCTGGAAAACGGCAAGGAGGTTTTCTAGGTCGTTTAAGATGTGTTCTGGGTTGGTCATGCCTATTCGGATACGGTAGTTGCCTTGTACTTTAGTGAGTTCTTTCAAGAGTTGGGAAAGACTGGTACCTTGGTCCAATCCATATGCCCCCGTATCTTCGGAGGTTAGCCAAAACTCTTGGACTCCTTCTCTTAAGGCGAGGCGAAATTGGGTTACGATTTCTTGAATGGGGTAAGAGGCTAAAGAACCCCTGCTTTGTTTGGTCTTGCAAAAGGTGCAACTGCCTAAGCAACCCGAGTTGATGGGGATGATGTCGATGAAGGGATTCTTACGAATCTTGGGTAGGTTTACTCTTGGAGAAATGATTCTTTCTAGCTTTCGAATGATCTGACCGTTTAAGGTGCCTTGCACAACTTCAGTTACGGATTCTAAGTTTGCAACGCCAACTGTGGAGAATTCTTGAAGTAAAGGGTTTTTTGGATCGGCTTGAGGAACACAACCAGCAATGACTTTTAATTTGTCTGTGCGCTTGAGATCGTTAAGAAAACGCTTTTCACTTCGGTCTTTTACCGTACAGCTGTTGATCAACATCAAATCGGCATCTTGCTCTTCTTCAACTAAAGTGTGACCTGATTGCTTTAACAAGCCAGCCATGGTTTCTGAATCAGCTTGGTTATGCGCGCAGCCATAGGTTTTGATGAAGATTTTAGCCATGAACGGATGAGAATGGAGAAGGATTAAAAAGGTTGTGCTGAAATTTGTGTAAGTAGGTTGAAGCTAAGTGATTAAGTGTTAATGGGTTTTGTTGGTGTAGTTATCCTATCGAAAAAGGAATCTATGATCCTTTTAGCGTCTTCTATTGTTTTATATTCCGCTTTTGTGACACTTTGGCAGCCAGCAATCATGGCAGAGGGTTTTCTCCCTTCTTGTGCTCGATATAGGCAGAGAATTTTTTGGTTTCCTCTTTCTACTGTGCGACCTATTTCATAGCCTACTCCTAGGCTGGGATTGGTTACTTCTGCTACGATCACATTGGATTGTGTGAGCCATTTTAGGTCTCTATTATGAATGTGTTCATCTGTTAGACCATCTTCTCCTAAAATAGAAAGTTGACTGTCCCCGACATGTTCTGTAAGAACTTCACCATGTGTTCTTAAATGCTCAATTATTTGAAGATAGAGGGGAGCATCGCCTCTTCCTCCCCTGATAGAGCCTGCGAAATAAATTTTCATCATTTTTCAGAATTCGGGTTGTATATAAACCTATTCCTTGAAAAATTCCTCAATCGTCCGTTCGTACAATAGCGTTGTTCGCATCTTCCAGTCGGGGGGGAAGCAACGGTAGTAATTCGACCAAGTATAACGCTCATCGAGAAAGAGGATGATGCCCCGGTCGGTTTCGGAACGGATACATCTGCCGGCAGACTGGATGCACTTGTTGAAGGCGGGGAATAGGTAGCCGTAATCCCAGCCCTTCTTGAATTTCTTATCGAAATAATCGATTAAGGCCTTGGTTTCCAAGTCCGGCTTTTGAAGTGGAAGGCCCACGATCACGACGCATTTCAATAGATCACCTGGCAAGTCAATGCCTTCACCAAAACTACCTGAGATGACTCCTAAAAGCACTGCTCCGATTTTGTGATAGGATTTGAAACGCTCGAGCAAGCCATGCTTTTGCTCTTCGGTCATGTTGGGAAACTCGCTAAAGGTGGTTTTGTTGCAGGCTGTACTGAAATATCGATATACTGAATCTTTTAGTTGATAACTCGGAAAGAAGATGGCGGAGTTGCCGGGCACCTTGTTTACGACTTGGCCTAAGATCTTTGCCATTTCCATGTATTGAGCTTCACTGCGCTGGGTGAACTTTGTGGATGTCTTTGGAATGATTATATTTAGGCGGTTTTCCTGCGGGAAGGGACTTTCAAATGTTTCTTCTTCTGCATCCACACCCAATACTTCTTTGTACATGCTGGTAGGAGTGAGTGTTCCGGACATGAGCACATTGGCATAGGTCCTATTTAAGACTGGAGCTGCAATGAGGCTGGGGTCCAGGCAGCGATAACTTAAGGTCCATTGCTCTCCTCGTGAACCCTGCTTTTTGCTGAAGATGCGCGTAAAACCTGCATCTTCTCCTCGCCAAGCTTCTAAAAAACTGGCTACGGAGCCGATGAAGGATTGTTTTTGATCTTCTCGAATCTGATCCCCAATTTGAGTTAAGATTTCCATGATGTGCTCGTAATCTCCCACGGCTTGCATTTTTTCTAAGAAATCCTCTTTTTGAATGTACTTTTCTTCTTCCCGATCTTCTGCGTAGCCTTCAAAGATGCGCAGCATTTTTACCATCCATGTTTCTACTTCGTCATAGCCGAGTTTCTTTGCTTCTAAGGAGGCACGGCTTAATACGAAGCTAGTTAAGTAAGATGAACTTAGATCTTTAAGACGATTGGGAAGATTGTGGGCTTCGTCGATGACCAAGATGCAGTTTTCCAACTCTTTTTCGATCTTCTTGAAGAAGGCTTCACGGATTTTGGGGTGAAACGCGTAATAATAATCCCCAATGATGACATGCGCTTCTTTTGCTGCGAGTACTGATATTTCATACGGACATAACTTGCAGGCGGATGCCTTTTCCATTAATACAGTGTTGCTGATCGGACCTATGCGTTTTATTTCTGTTATTAATGCACCTGTTTCTGAACTCCACTTCTCGCCTTTTTTTAGGTTCGTATAGAATTCGCATAGTTCATCTTCTTTCATTTTTCGGCAATACTCGTTGAAATCATTCGTGTGAAGCTTGGATACATTGGGTTGTAAGCACATGAATTTCTTGCCGATAATGCTGGAGACGTTTAGATTTAACTGGTGTTTCTCTTTTAGCGTTTTTAATGTTTCCAAGGCAATGGAATGCTGCGTGTGCCTGGAGGTGAGAAACAAAATGGTGAGCTTTTTTTCCAAGGCAACGGTCACGGCAGGACCCAGGCTTGCTGCAGTTTTTCCAAGACCTGTGGGGGCGTGAACAATTAAACTCTTACGAAGCAATAAAGATTCGTAGATTCTTTTCACCAAGCGGTCCTGGACTGCGCGCATGTCGGAGTGGGGAAAAAGGATGCTTTGAGGGGGCATACTCGACGGGATGGACAGGTGGTTTAAAGCTTTTTTGATAGAGAAGATGAGGGGGGATGCTTTAAGCATTAACTTGATGAGTGGGTTTTCCTTTTAGAAACTGTTCGATGTTGTCGATAAATATTTTTTGCTTAGCCATTCTCGCTTCATTAGATATATATCCAATTGGAGGATAAATGATGCAATTTTTGTACTTGGAAAGCTGACCTAAATCTTCTTTAGACATTTCATCCGGATGATCAAAAATGAAAGTAATATCTCCTTTTGCTAATCGTTCGCTTAAGGCTTTTATGTCGATCAATTCCATCGGGCAGGTGTTTATGACAACGGCTCCTTTCTTGATCTTTTGAATTCTCTGTTTGTTCAGAAAAAGATCGGTGTCTTTTGTTCGTACCAAGTGCAGCGATAGGAAATCGCTCGAGGAGATGGTTGTTTCTGGGTTTTCGTATTTAATGCCTTTTTGTTCATAGTTCTTTTTTCTGCTTCGCGACCAATATTGAACTTTAGCGCCAAATCCTAAGGCAAGCTCAGCCACTCGACTTCCGATGTTTCCAAGACCTAGTACTCCAAAAGTTTTATCTTTTATTTCACAGGCTGAAAATCCTGCTTCTGAATAGTTGCCTTCTTTTGCTTGTCTTTTGGCCTTTTCTAACTCTCGGATGTGCTCTAAAATCATGCCTATAACAAATTCTGCGACCGACTCTGTACTGTAACCTGGAATGTTGCAGACTATAATGCCTTTCTTTTTAGCATAATCAGTGTCAACTTGTCCATATCCTGTTGCGAAGACTCCGATGTATTTCAAATGGGGAGCATGATCCATCCACTCTTTATTTATAGGGTTGAATTTAGACAATAAACAGTCTGTGTCAGCTAACTCTTTTTGAATATTTGGACTGTCTTTTGGAACGTAGATTCTTTTGTTAGAGAGTAAATCTAGCCTTTTTAGATAAAATGCATCTAGTTGGGATTCTTCAAAACCGGTTATGAGAATCTTCTTGAACTTCATGAGATTCAAATAGAATCGAACGAATTATATAAATTCACCTATGTTAGGTTATAGTGTAAAGCCTTCGAAATAGAAAACTATATAAAGGATAAGGTACAATAATGTATTTTAGTATACACTTGTGTATATTGATGAAAAGATGGTGAGTACAACCCTATTGCCCAAGATCTTCTTTGCTCTATTTAGCCTCCTCTTCCTATTTGCCACGGTTCAAGTGGCCCTTGCAAGCTCGCAAATTCAAGTACAGGCCTTTTTTGATTCTCCTAGCTCTTCTCTTGCCAGCATCCAAGTTGTGACCCCTGAAGCGGCCATCTGCAAGTATGACCTGATTCCTCAAGAGTATTCTAAAATGATCAAGACCTTTGAACAAACAGGTGATCAAGAACATGAACAACGGGTCGTGATTCGAGAAACCACGAGGGTTCATATCAGTTGTGCTAATTTGCATGGCGAAGTTTATGAAGCTACAAGCATTCAACTCCATGCCCCCCTTCCACCTAAAAATATCATTACAGGAGAAGTGGTAAGCAGTTCTTCTAACTCAAACAGTTTCTTATATTTGGTAGGCCTTGTTTGCATCACCACTCTTCTTGGTTATACGGTGATGAGAAAACCCAGTGCCTGTGTTGAGAAAGCTTACAAAACCCTTCCCCACTATCAAGCTGTACATACCAAAACCCAGTTACCCACGTTATCTACTACCCTTGTCCAGAACTTGCTTCACCAAGCCCACAAAGAAATTGACACTCAACACTTCCAAGAAAGCCTAACTAAATACAAATATGTTCTCCACTTGCTAGACACCCACCAATTGGAAAACCCTCAATCTGCAAGCACTATGAATCCACAAATTCAAACGCTCTACTACAAACTTAACCTTTATAATCAACTCCTCTGGGCTCATAAACACTGGACGCGCAACAGTCAAGCGCCTTTACGACAAACCCTTGGTCAAATTCAAAAAACCTATAACACCCTTCGGCAAAACAAGCCCAGCTCTTTATTGAACAATGCCTACAAGTCCTATGCTTTCTACGAGAAGTACCTTAAGCATACTAAGTAATGAAACAGCACACTAAATAAGAAAACTATATAAAACGCAAGATGGATGGATACCTAAAGAGGTGAGTGATTGTCCACATTTCAAGCATACCCATTAAATAGTGCTTTTATGGCCGTTAGCATTCTTGGTTTTCTCTTCGCTTCTGTTTACTTGCTTCATCGAAGCCCCACTTGGGCTTTTACCTTGTGCCTCTTTTTTATTTTCATGTTCATATCCTCCATGATCAGCATGGCCCGTGCGGATGCCGGAAAAGAAGATGATCTTCGTCCTCTTGCATTCCATACACGGCCCCCTCGCTAGCTTTCTACTTATGACTCCCTCCCTCCCTAAAACCTCTTTGGTGACTTTGCTTCTGCAAGAAATTGAAGTCACTCGGCTTCTTCTTGAAACCATGCACACCCAAAAATCCAATAAAAAAACAGATCCTCAAAAAGCAAAAACCGAACTGAACGAACGAGTAGGAGCTCTTGAGAGGTACAAGGCTGAATTGTATGCCTCCCTCTCCAATTTAGACTATGAATACCACCAAGGAAACTTGCCTTATGATAAGTATAAAACCCAGATGGCATGCCTGTTGAAAAACAAACCCATTGAACACTATATATTAAAGATTGATCACCTGCTTCGAAGCTGTACGGAGGTTGCATGAATTTCCTTAAAATATTTGGAGTGGTCTTGCTTGTTTTTCTTATCCTTGGAGGGGGGCTGGTTAGCTTCTTAGCCTGGGATACGGGCTCTTCTGATTCAGTTGTTTTTTCCATTGCTTTCCTTAAAAATATCTTTAAAGACCCTCTTCAAGCAGTTTTATTTGTTATCATGGTTCTCTTAGTTATTCTCTTTCTTGTATTCCTCTTCACCCACTCCAACAATGAAGAGGAACCGGAAGAGCTTCTTGAACAGCTCCATCCAATTCATATTCATCCTACTGACTATGTAGATGAGGATGAAGAGAAGCTTCAAGTTACTTATCCCACCCTTAATTTTGAAAGCGAGCAGCCCTCCATTGAAGCCATCCATGAAAAGATCGCTTCTACACCCAATGAACCTGAGTTCAAAAGGTTCCTTAAAAACACTGTTCTTGAACTTGAACGGGAAAAGGCGCGTATCTACCATGAAGTTGCCTTCCTGGATGAAGACTATCGAAAAGGCATCCTTACCGAGACGGAGTTCTTAACCGGTATTCAGCTTATTCTTGAAGATAAAGGCCTTGAAGAGACCATTGAAGAAAAAGACCGCCAGATTGAAGAGTGCAAAACAAGGCTTGCTGAGATCGGCATTTCCAAGAAGAAAAAACAAGAATAATCAAGGATGTCAATAATAGATGAAGATAGTTTCCATCCTTGTATCCTCGAAACAAAGTTTCGGGACCCAGCAAGCTCGACTTGCTGTGGTTCTAATAAAGGACATATTTCCCTTAAAATCAAGGTCCTTTATTAGAAAAAAAAGAACCTTCTACAGCTTAGAGGACACTTCTTAGAGGATACATTTATAAGTATGTATTTCTCCCTTCCTTTTATGGCACTTTTAGACTACACCTTACAAGTTCCTACCATTATTGTCGCAGGGGTTGCCCTTCTTTTGGTCGTTGTTATTGTCATCCTGGTCAAACTCTATTCCAACCTTAAAAAACAACACGGGCACCTCAAAACCAGTCATCACGAGACCAGCAGTACTTCAGCTGAACTTGAACACAAAAATAAGAAGCTCCAGGAAGAACTTACCATGCTCATGCACCGCAAGAAAAGCGCGGATGAAGAGATTCGTAGATATAAAGAGGAATACGACCGTGAAAAACGGCATGCCGATGAGATTGCTGGCGAATTGGACCAGACGAAAAAAGAACTGGATGATGAGAAGGAATCCATTTCTGCCAAAGAAGACGAATGGAAGGACGAACACAAAAAGATGAAAGATGAAACGACTAAGGAAATGGCTAAAATGCAGAAAGAGCTTAAAGAGCTCAAAACCCAGATGGCCGCCAATGAAAAATGGATCAAGAAAAAACAAGATGACATGAAAAAGTTCATTGTCAAACATGATGAGCACATGGCAGATATCCTGCCCGGCATGAATGAAGATGCGATGGATAAATTCTATCAGAAACTCTTAGGCAAGCTGAAATAAAGCCTGGCTAATATTTTAACATGAATTTTTCTATAAGGCCCTTGGCTTTTTCTCGCTCTTTTTGATGATGCTTCAAGAAAACGTTGAGCTTATCGATCAGGAGCTGTTTTACCTCTCCTGTTAGTAACTTGCCTGATTTGTACTCTTCAAATGTTTTCTTTAGCTTGGTATCGTCCTCCTCGAAAAAAACGAGCCATTGATACGCTACGTCTATTTCCGGATTTCCCCCTAATTTTCGATGTTCTTCTACTGTATCTCTACCGCCTGAGAAGGCGTATTTATTGATCTTTTTCTTAACTGTTTCGGGATCGTCCGTAAGATAAATAGCAACTCCTTCTGAAGAAGATAACTTTCCTTCTTGTAAACCTTCTAAACCGGGGAGAAAACGGCACTGAATTGAAGCGGGCTTGTAATACCCTAATTTTTCAACAACGTCTCGTGTAATGCGGAAATGAGGATCTTGATCTACTGCATGTGGAATGAGGCAGGCCATCTTCTTCTTTTTTAAAACGCAAGGAAGAAAAGCTGGAACGGCTTGCATGGCTGTATAAAAAATACTTCCAATGTTATTCTCGTTTGTGAAGCCGAATGCTGATTTTACGGTTGAAAAGGTTATTTTCTTAGCTACTTTTATGGCTTCGGGGTACATCACATTTGCATGCTTCGTATCGACAATAAAATGAGTCTTGTCAGGATTGAAACCTAATGCGATGACATCCAACATATTTTCATACGTCCATTTCTGGATCTCTTCATAGGATTTGTCCTTGAACAAGAACTTTTCATCATCCGTGAACTGGAAATAAAGCTCAAGTCCAAGCTTATCTTGCAGCCATTTGGTGAACAACCATACCATGGCATGTCCCATATGAATTGGGCCTGAAGGACCGCAGCCAGTATATAAGAATAAATTACCCTTTTCGTGCTCTTTTAAGGCGAAATCCAAGTCTCGCTCGGCAAAAAATATCTTTCTTCTTAATAGATGATGGCTTTCTCCTGTATGTTTTTCAAGCTTTTTCATCAAGCTCTCATTCATTTCCTTAATCCCAAACTCATGGATGAGATGGTCGTAATCCACAGATCCCTTTACTGTATACGGAGTAACGACGAAATCCTTTGTCATGACTTCCTGTACCGAGGAGAGCTATATAAAGCTTTTGTGCAGTCGAATCTACTTGTTTACGATTTCTTTTAAGATTGCTTCGGGGTCCACTTTTATATGCTTGCCAAAGAAACGACAAATGTTCTTTACATCACGCTCGATCAATTCACGGGCATTGTGATTGTCCACTTGAGTTCCTTGGCTGAAATCAATGAAGACGGGTTTATCTCGGTAGTTTAAGATGTTGTACTCAGATAAGTCGCCGTGAATCAAGCCGGACTGATACAACTTTTTTGTGCTGTTTACGACGTCCTTGAAGAATTTCTCGATGTTTTTGGGCAAGACATCTTTTAATTTTGGAGCTGGTTCGCTCTTGCCGATCTGCTCCATTAAGATGATGTTATTTCGCTGGGCAAGAGGCTTTGGAACGCGGATCACTTCAGCTGCTCGTAAGAGATTATGGTATTCGCGTTGAGCCCATAAAAAAATGATTTGTCTACGTACCCTGGTGAGTTTCGGGTATCTTGGATCTGTGCAGATGTAGCTGTACATCTTGTTGAAATTGCAATTCTCGACTCGGTAGATCTTTGCAATGATGGTTTTACTTCCTACTTTGGCTGTGAAGATGTTGGCCTCTTTCCCTATAGATATAGGACTTTTTAACTCGTCTAACTTATGCTGGGACTTGAGCTTTTCTAAAATCAACAAGGAGGCATTGTCAAAGACGTTCTTGTAGGTCTTCCAGGCTTCTCGGGAGTCACGTACCATGTTATATGCTAGAAAGGGTCTTCCTTTAAAAAAGGTTGCGCGGAGATGTCCAGTGATGGATTTTAAGATGCTGAATTAGACTGAGCGGTGCGCCCATTTAATAAACTACCGCGTAGACACGAGCATTTTCTCTTTAAGTCCGGCGTTGATTGTCTTGTCGAATAGATCTGTTAAGATCTTGACGTTGGGATGGTTGACGTTGAGCTTGTAGAGCTTGGCGTTTCCAATGTTGCGGGTGTGAGCGACAATCCCACACTTTTTTATCTCATCCCACATTCGGAATAAGGTGACTCGATTGATGCCGGCGCCTTCGGCTATATCTTGGATTGAGTGGTCTAATTCCCGGCCTTCCAATAAATATTCCAAAACCCGTATCTTTGGAGTGTCCCCCAGCAGGGACCTGAATAAAGTTGTTTCCTCCTGAAATTTCTTGCTTGCCATATCTTTGAGGAAAGATTTTACCTTATTTAAATGTTTCTTTTTTGAATCATATGTGTTTCTTTTTTGTAACATATATTTTTAAACCTTTTAGAGATTCTTTCTGCATGGCTGTTGACCTGGATGAGATGCGGGCTATCCAAAAAAAGATGGTTCGCATGCTCAAAAACAAACGGAAATACGGTGGCGCACACACTGAAACTATTCATTTACGCAACTGTGTACCCAGACATCTGCGAGGAGAGAAAATCGTTGACGAAGCCATCTCTGACCTGTTCAGAAAAGGCATCCTACTCAACAAACAATCTGTCGGCGAGCAACACTGCAGCCTAAACACAGCCAAGCTAAAAGAAATCGATGAGATGGAGAGGTCGTAATCCATGCGTACCGCTCAGCTCTTCTGCATTGTGTTTCGCAAGAAGAGAGAAGATTACGAATATTTGTTACTTCGACGCATTCCCTCCAAAGGAGGCTTTTGGCAGCCTGTTTCGGGCGGATTTGAAGAAAGCGATCCTAGTAAACTGGAAGCAGCATATCGTGAATTGAAAGAAGAGACGGGGATTGACAAAAAACAGGTTGTTCGAGTTCTTGAAGAGGTGCATCAGTATACTTATGATAAGCATTACCTGACTGGGAAACCTACTCCTCCCATAACCGAATATGTGTATGGCTTTGAAGTGGGGCTCAATGTGGGGGTACGGATTGATCGGAACATTTACCCCGAACATGATGAATATAGGTGGGTTTCTTTTGAAGAAGCGCTTAATCTATTGAAATGGGAAGAAAACAAGGAAGCGTTTAGAAAGTTGAAGGATAAACTTTAGAGTCTCTCAAAAGTCCAACCCTGTAATTGTACTATTTCTTTAAGAGGGTGTTCATAGAACTTGGCTGTGGCACCGTTATCAAAGGTGATGAAAGCAGGAGAGGTATAAGGTCGTTCTTTTTCTCCTGTTAGCACTGCTTTGTACTTTCTTTTGAATTCGGGGAGGGTTTCTCCGACTATAAATCCTACATGTTCTAGACCAGTCGGATACGTGTGTGCTGAGCGCGGGGCGGAGAGTTCGATGACTGAAACGGAGTAACCTTTGGGCAAGACGAGCGGTTCTTTTAGATCTAATATCGAAACAGCTCTGCCATTGAACTGCGGCTCAGCGAATTCTTTGCAGAGAGGTTTTAACTGATCACGTAGAGTTTCGTATTCTGCTAGTGTAGCTACACGATAGTTCATATGGCTTAAAGGCAGTCCTTCTACATCAATAGATACTTCCTGTAAGCGAGTGAGTAGATCTGCAAAGAAAGCTTGATAATTGCTAATTAGGTTTTCAATGTTCATGGTTCATCAAGGACAAGATTAGAGATAAAATAAAAGGAAAAATAAAAAACTAAAACGCTTCGTTCGTGACGATGTTCACGCGCGGATGCATCTTGATCTTGGTATCCATGCAGACGAGGTGTGCGACTTGGACTCGTTCTGCCACATCTACTAAGTCCTTGTCTACTACGCCATCTAAGACCACGGCGTGCACTCCACTACGGAGGCTCTTGATTGTGCTTTGCAATTCAGAGACTGGCACTTTACCTAGAATGTTAAGGTTCATATCCAAGACATAAGCCCCTTTTGTACCTACTAAGTCTTCGAGCATGTTCTTGAAGGTTTCCTTTTCCTTGTCGGTTAAGGTGCGCTTTCTTACTGGTGCTGGAGGAGCAGTGCTATGCATTGGGCTTGCACTAACGGGCCTTGGAGCTGAACTCATTGGACGCACCGTGCTGGTATTCATCGGGGGGCGTTGAGGCATCGGAGCTTGGCTTCGAGCTTCTTCTCTCTCCCGGTTTTCTCTATAACTATTGTGAGGTTCATGGGGAGGCTGGTATCCTTCAGCTCGGAACTGCTCCGCAGCTACACGGCTTCGTAAAGCTTTGTGCATTTCTTTCTTGGTGATCTCTTCTACTTCCTTGCCATCTGGCGCTTTGGTGATGAAATCCACTTCGCTTACGGCTAAGAGTTCCTTGATGATTAAGTCTCCACCACGGTCTCCATCGACAAAGGCGGTCATGGTTTTCTTTCGACTGAGTTCAATGATGGTTTGGGGCACACTCGTACCGTTCATTCCAATCACATTCTTGAAGCCATGCTTAAGCATGTTCAAGACATCGGCTCGGCCTTCCACCAAGATGATTTCTTCTGCTTCGTCAATGCCTGGGCCTGAAGGGAGACGATCTTTACCATACTCTTGAACTTCCATCATTCGCACACTGTATGCGACTTCGTCGGCTAGTTCTTGTGAATCTGGCATGACTCCATCCATCATGGCTTTTAAGAGTTCTTTTGCTCGTTCAACTACAAATTGACGCTTGGAGACACGAACATCTTCAATGTTTAGAACTTTGATTTTTGCATTACACGGGCCAATGCGCTGGATGATCTCCAACGCTGCACCAATGATGGCCGTTTCTGCTTTATCTAACGAACTTGGAACAATAATACTTCCAGCAGTTTTACCGCCTTTTACTTCAGTATTGACTTCGATTCTTCCGATTCTTCCGGAACGTTGCAATTCTCGTAATTCAAGATCGGCACCCAGAAGACCTTCGGTTTGGCCGAAAACGGCGCCAATAACGTCCGGGCGGTCTACTACGCCATCGATTTGAATGTTGGAATTGATAATGTACTTTGCTGTAACTTGAGCTATTTTTGCCATCGTAAATCACCTTTTATGTTCCCACTCAAGAAAAAGGGATTACCCTTAGAACAAACCTCTAACCTAATTTGCTTGCCTATCCAAACGGATGGAAGGAAGTAAGGATCATGATGAAAGCTTGTTCTCCTGAAATGGAATGAATATGAAAGTTGTCGCCCGAAACACTAACTCTCTCGTTCATAGCTAGGCATTTCGCCAGGCCTCCCTTGAGTACTCTCGTGTCGGGCTAAACCACGCGTTTGTGTCTTGATCTCCTTGCTTTTGATCGTATTGCTCGAACAAGGACCCATACGTGTGGATTAAAAAAAAGGAACGGAAATACGTTTATAAAGCTTTCGCTTAAAGGTTTTAGGCGGTTTGTTCGCGCTTAATGATTCTATTTCGAATCTCCAAGGACCCCTTATAGAGCTCTTGGGCTCGTTGTGGGGTTACCTGGAATTGTTCGGCGGTTGTCTCATAGGCTGTCGGCAGATGACTATTATACCTTTTTTCATAGACCTCATCCTCTTCTTCTGGGTTTCTAGGACATTGTACATTGCAGTACTCCCCCACATACCTTCCTATGAGAAGTTCTTCCTCTGTCATGTATCCTTCTTCAATGGACCTTCTTACTAATGGATCATGGAGAGCCTCTTGGTGCGTGAAACGGGTGAGTGCTTCTAGATCAGGTAGACTCGTCATTAAAGACAGGATAAGATTGTTGTTTTAAAACCTGATTCTTTGAGGCAATGTCCATCAGGCAGATTTTAGATCGAAATAAGGGATTATCTTTTTATATCTCTCTTGATTCTGTAAGCTATGTCTGAGCTTGAAATTATAATTGAAGTGGATGAACAGGATCGCCCTATTGGAAATAGACCTCGTTCAGAATTTGCTGGAGCTGCACACATCCACCGAACTTCCCATCTTCTACTGCTGAACCCTGAAGGACAACTTTTATTGCCCAAACGCCCGAGTATTGGAAAGCTGTATTCGGGTCGTTCTAGTTTCTCTGCAGCAGGATGGGTTCGAGAAGGTGAAACCTATGAACAGACGCTGGAACGACAGGCTCAAAAAGAGTTAGGAATTCAACTTGAATCGCATGAATGCTTGTTCACCTTTCGATTTACGGATGAACGAGAGGATGCATTTAAAACTGTTTATAGATCCGTCCATGAAGGACCTTTTCAGTTCAATCCGGAAGACAGTGAATCCCAACAATGGGTGGAGTTGGGGGTGTTACGGTCTGACCTTTCTAGATCACCAAAACAGTACAGCCCCCCCTTTGTTGTAGCCATGAAACAGTACTTCGATCAAAACGCATAAATAGGGGGAGTTTTCTTGATATTATATGAGTCGTGAATTCAAGTACTATCCCGAAGACTTTGGAAAACTGCCTGTGAAGACGATTCACATGGACTTGACCTTTGACATCTTTGAAGACCATACCTTGGTGAGCAATGACTTTCGCTTGAAGGCTTTGCAGGAAATTACTGAGCTGAGACTGGATGCAAAAAACCTCGAAATTCAGGGTTGCTATCTTTATACTGATTTGGATAAGAAACAAAAACAACCCTTACCCTTTAAATATGAGAAAGAAAACAACAAGCTGATCTTGAATTTTTTTAAGACTATTCCTAATGGAGTGGAATTCATCATCCGCACGGAAACAACGTGCAAGCCCACCAAAAATATCTTGGAAGGGTTGTACTATGACGAAACTCCTCCTCATTATCCTTTGACGCAGATCACACAATGTCAACAATGGGGTTTTCAAAGATTAGTGCCCTGCTTTGATGATATGAGGGCTAAATGCACTTACACTACGACTCTTATTGCTGATTCTTGCTATTCCAACTTTTTATCCAATGGAGATCCTGCTCTGGAGTGTATTGATCTGCATGGAAACCCCAAACCCATTCATCTGGGACAAGGACGATCTAAGATGATTTACCACAATCACACAACGCCTATGGCCCCGTACTTGTTTTTTTTGGGTGTGGGAACGTATGTTACTTTTACTGAGACTTGTATGTATCCAGATGGAAACGCCTTTCGATTGGAGTTATTAACTCCGCTCGGAACTGACCCTAAAGTGGCCGAGCAGAGCATTGAAATCACTCGACAAGCGATTCTTTGGATCTACACCTATTGTGGTTATCAATACACGGGGAAGATTTATCGTGAAATCGGCATGCAAAATTCGGACATTGGAGGCATGGAAAATGTGGGTAATACCACAATCATTACCAATGTCATTATGCCCACGCCGTTTATGGATGATACTGCTTATGAATACATGCTTCGGGTGAAAGTGCATGAGTTCTACCACAATCTGAATGGCAGTGAAGTTACCGGTATGGACCCCTTCCAAATCTGGCTCAATGAAGCCGTGACGGTGCATGTGGAACATGAATATTGGGCCGAACTTTTCGGGGAAAGTTATGTTCGCATTCAAAATGTGCTTATGCTTTACGCACCCATGACCGGCATTTTTGATCAGGACAATAGCCCTACGATTATGCCCATTATCCCTAAAGGATTCAATTCGGCGAATGAATTGATCACTTCGGTGACTTATGTTAAGGCTCCTGAGTTTATCCGAATGATTGAATTGCTTATTGGTAAAGACAACTTCAAAAAAGGCCTCGCCCTTTACTACCAACGCTTCAAACACGGCAATGCTACTAGTTCAGATTGGATTCAGGCCATGGAAGAAGTTTCAGGCATGAGTTTACAGAAGATGGCTGATGGATGGCTTAAGCGAGCTAAGTATCCTACTCTTTTTGTTAAGACTTCTTACGATCAGGGTTCTTATACTCTTGAACTTGAACAAAAAGGAGGGGATGAACCCTGGCAATTCCCCTTTTGCTTGGCGCTGGTTGACGCACAGGGCAAGGACATTCCTGGCACCAGCCAAATGTACTGGATGAAAAAGATGAAAGAAAAAATCACCTTTGCTGTAAAAGAAAAACCCGTTTATGTAAGCCTGAACCGAGGTCATAGCCTTTACGGCAAAATCCAGCCGTTCCTTACGACTGAACAACTTGCATTGCAGGCTTTAACGGATTCGGATGTTGTGAATCGTTACATGGCCTTTCAAGAACTTCTTGAACAGGAAAAGGTCAGACTCTTAAACGACCTTTCTTGCGAAGTAAACCCTATGTTTATACAGCTCTTTGGAAAGGTTCTACAGGATAGCAGCTTAGATTTAGGAGTTAAGGGATTCATGCTTCGTGTTGCGGACATGATCCGCGATGATACTCAATCTCACAAGTACCAAGAGATCTATGACGCTACAAAAAAAATCAAGCAAAGCCTTGCAAAAGCCTATAAAACCGAGCTGCTCGCACTTTACCATAAACTTGGAACCTCTCCTGTTTATCGAAGTGAACTCAAGCATGAAGTAGTCACCATCAAAAACCGGCGTCTTAAAGTTACTTGTTTGGACCTACTCTCTACACTTGAAACCCCTGAAATGTATGAACTCTTGCAAAATCAATTTCAAGCACCCAACTACCCTGACCGGTATGCTGCTTTAAGATTCTACCTTAGGACTACTGCTTCTGATCGCATGGAAGTGGCACGAAAATTCAAAACTCAATTTGCAGAACATAATGTCAGTTGGGAAAGTTATCTTTCCATTGTGGGATCCATGGAAGGCAAAGATGTCATTGAACTCATTCAAGAAACCAGCAAAGACCCAAGATATAAAGTTGAGCAGGCAGGGCCTCAACGGGCGCTTTACATGACTTACTCGATGAACCGCAAACTTTCCATTCTTACTCCACAAGGGCTTGAGTTTCTTACCCAGTCCATCCTTGAGATTGGAAAACTCAATGAAATGACTGTCTTTCGCATGCTCTCGGTATTCAACCAGTTGGATCAATTGGATGCAACGTATCAAGTGCCGATTGTGCAATCCTTGATTCGTATCTTGGAAGCCTTCCCACCTGAAGAATCTGCTTCAATCCACAACACGGTGAAGCGATTACTCAAGGGAAGTTCTAAGGCAATCAAGGCCTATGAAGGAAAGATGGGTAAGAAACTGGACTTGCTCTGATTAAAAAGTATATACCTCATTAAACAATTAAAGCCGGGCTTTGGAGAAACGAATATAAATAAAGCTTGTTTTCTGCACTTTATGGGACATGGTAAAAGAACAAAGAGAAAGCCTAAAAAAAAGGGAAACCCCTCTGGTAAGGGGTCTATGAAAGCCTCTGGCGGCACACTTTCTTTCTCATCTCGAAGTTCACTTCCTCTGGAAGCTAAAGCTTCTTCGCCATCTGCAGGAGGGTTTACTGATTATTCTAGGCCGGATTCAAATCCGGCTTATGGTCAAGGATCTTCCCAGTATACATCTTATAGTCAAGTACCCTCTTCAACTACTCATCGTCCCAGATTTCCTGTTGCCTCCTTGGCTACGGCTGTAGCCGCATTTGCCTTAACTGCAGCATCTTATTATGGGGCAGTGTGGATGAGTCCAAAAATAGAACTTGCTCGCAAGGAAGCTGCCCAAGTTGTTGAACCTGTACAGGCTTATTTAGACGCAACTTTTGAAGATCCGAGCATTGCACGTGTTCAGAGACTGCCTGGCCAGATTCAGTTACTTTACCATCTTTTACCTGTAAATTCTTCTTTTTCTTCTAATAACCCAAAGCCTTTTTATCTTGACTCGTTGTCTCTTCTGGTTAGCCAGATGCTTCAGAGAGCACAAGAACCTTTCGCTATGTACAGCTCCGGCCAACCCATGAAACGTGACTCTCTATGCGAACAACTTTTACCTGAGCTACGCCAAGAAGTAGGAAGCTTTAAAGCCGAATGGGTTGATTATAATTCCGTTGATTTGAGGTTTCTAAGAGGAGCAATGGTGGGTGCAGGTGGAATAGTAGGTCTTATCGGGTTGTGTGCTTCCGGAGTTTTTGTTTCTGGTTTAAAACAACGTTATTTTCCTAGATCGGATACTTCCAGTCCAACCGCAAAACCTAAAAACCCCTGGTGAATTCTTGAGTTATGGATTTTTCTTCCTTTCGAGAACACTTTGATGAGGCCATGAAAAAGGCTCAAATGATCGTGTTTTTCTGTGAATGTACCATCCAATACAGTGGAAGAGCTGAGGCGTTTTTAGATAAAGGAGACCGATTGATTCTGATCAAGCAAGATAAGACGATGCAGGTCCACCAACCTGAGGGTAGTACACCTGTTAACTATATGAAAGCAGGCGCTGAGATTAGACTGGAACATCAGAACAAGCACTATACGCTTAAAGCCTTTCATCCAGCAGACAAAGACTACTTGGACATTGAAATCTACAAAGTGTATGATTGTTTGATGCGGAAACTTGAAGACGGACAGAAACTCGAATTGGTAGGGACGGAAAGAGATATGAGCGACTGGATCATGCAGAATCCTACTTCGATTGGTAAAGACTTCAAACCTTTATCTAGAGAGGAACACACGAAGTTTGGCTTCATCGACGTCTTTGGCCATGATCGTGAGGGAAACCTGGTGATTGTGGAATGCAAGCGGTACACAGCGAACCTGGATGCGGTGACGCAGCTCCGAAGATATGTTGAGAAGATTATCGAGCTCAAAGGTGTAAAAAGGGTTAAGGGCATCTTAGCAAGTCCGGCCATTTCACCGAATGCCGAAACCATGCTCAAGAAATGGGGATATACTTGGGTGCATGTTCATCCCCCCAAGCGACTGGAACGGCACAACAAAAAACAACGAAGCATCATGGATTTTGATTAGTTATATAAATAGATTAAACTGACTTGAGTTATGCTTTCCTTCCAAGACCTCAATGGATATCCTGTTCTTTTTACCTATGCCTTAGTCTTTTTGGCTGCCCTCATTGAGACGGCTCCCTTTATCGGCCTTTTCATCCCTGGACAGATTTTTGTCATCCTTGCAGGTATAGCTGCTTATGAAGGATGGGTAAACTTTTACCTCCTTGTTCTCTTCGCTGCTGTAGGAGGTATTTTGGGGGATTGGATTGGTTTTCGCCTTGGCTCTTTATATGGAGAAAAATGGCTTAAAAAATACCCAAAACTTTTCATGCTTGAACACTTGCCGTATAAACGAGCTAAAAAGTACTTTAAGAAATATGGGGGGGTTACAATCATCTTGGGACGATTCTATGGGGTGACTCGAGCCTTTACCCCATTTATTGCTGGCACGGCTAAGATGAAACGTTCCTCTTTTCTATTCTATAATATACTCGGAGGATTTTTTTGGTCCTACATTTCAGTGGGTATCGGCTATGTATTCGGAGAGACCTATCCAGTTATAGAAAAAACACTTGGCCGTATTTTTCTTATCCTTTTAGTGACTCTTCTGGTTGCTTTCTTCTTATATTCTAAGTACCGCTCGATTCGTAAGAAATCACGTTAATTCTTTTTTTAAGACTTCTACTAATTTATCAAAATCACCTTCTTTGACGGATAAGCCGCAGGCGTTCTTATGGCCACCACCGTAGCCTTCCACTCCTTTCAATGCCTTCTGTAAGGGAGTCCATACATCCTTTTCTGTGGCACGCAACGAACACCGCACATCTCCCTGGTTCTTTCTTCCAATGAGAAAGGTTTTATCAGGATATCGGTACATGAGTTCGTTGCTGATCTCTGCAGAATAAGCATTCCCTGCATTTTCATAGATGTGGGCGATGAACAGCTCTTCGGAAATAGGGATTGAGTTTAAGATGCGCTCGTACTCCTCTCTAAAAGGGAGGTAACGCTTGTACACGAAGCGACCCGGCTCTGAAGTTTGCTCGAGCATTTCAATAGGAGATTGGACCTTTGTGAAGGTCTTGATGGACTTATTCATGTCTGAAACGGAGCCTTTTAAATTGAATAATAAGACCTGCACTATGGTGCCCACTTTTGAATTGAACAATGCATCTGGAGCTGTGTTGATGTTTTCTGGCAATAAGTTGGAAAACTCCTTTCGGAATTCATCCACAAACTCCGGCCAAAACCAATCGGCAATGCAGCCTACTGTGGCAAGCCAAACACTTGAATTTAACGCTTGATGTATCCAATAGGAAGTCGGGCGATTGTCTTCTTCATCCTCTACATGTGGATTGAGATAGGTAACTCCTTTAGGATTCTTGGGCTCATGATGATCCACCCAGATCAAAGGGACTTTGTTTTGATCTAAGAACTCCTCAGTGATCATGGGCATATCCAAAACCACAATTAAATCCGGATCGTGCTCTTTTATCTTTCTTATGTATTCTGCTTTTAATTCAGGGACCGCTCGGATGGCAACGCCCACCGCTTCTCCCTTGTACTTGTACACTTGCAAAAAAGCGGCAAGACCATCGCAATCGTCATCGAAAAAAACTAAGATCTTTTTGGCATTGTCGATGGATTTTTTGAAATCGTCTAGACGATTCTTGGCAATACCCATGTTCTTTTAGGAACTTAGAAGCCTTATAAAGGTTGTTGTCGGACACAAAAAAGAAAAAAATTATAGGAACTCTCTCAACTTACTGAGGTTGTTCGGTTTGAGGTTGTTCGATGGGTTGATCTGCTTGCGTATTTTCATCTGTCATATTAGGTCTCCAATAAAGAATTCGTCTCTATTATGTACTTAAAATGGGAGCGGCCTTTTAAGTGTGCTTGTTTTTATTTGGATTATACGTGGTATATCCTGCCAAAAAATAAGATTTCAGCCAAGCCTTTTTAAACAACTTAGCTCTACTCGACCTATATCTCTGGAGGAAGCTTTTCAAAATGTGGATGTGGCCGAGCGAGAGGCAGCAATACGATGGCTGAATCGTTTGCGACCGGTTGAACAAAAACGGGTTTGTGGTACTCTCCAAATACTGAATTCACATCTATTTTCTTTTACTGCAGATGATTTAGTGGAAACACAACCCCTGGCGGTCCTTGCTGCGGGTTCTAGTTTAATCGCAGATACTTATCATGATATTGACCTCTTTCTGTTACCTCAACAGCCTTTACAAGGCCATTACGAGTGCTGTGACAAACCTGGTGCTAATCTGGAATCTCAGTTGAAAAGAGGATCTTTGCCGCCTTATGTGCACTCTGCTTGGTATCCTTCCTTAGGACCGCCGAAACTATTGCGTGCTCCACCGATAGGCCTTGGAGTTTGGGTTAGCTTCTGTTTGTTCCATGAACTCACCGGCTTCGGTGCAAGGCGTATGGGTCGTTCGCAAGATCTGCTCGACCCTCAACAGGTAATTGGCGTTCAGCAAGGAGCAGAAGAAATCATTTAGTACAATCGAGAACAAGGATCTGCTCTCGTTGTTCTTAGTCGACAATATAGCAAATGAGCTAACCAAGCATTTTTAAATAGAGTTCTTTTTTCGACTCGCTATGGCAAAAAAACTCAAACTCAGCCTGTGCATGATTGTTAAGAATGAGCAGGAAGACCTGCCCAAGTGCCTGGAAGCGGTTAAGCAGTTTGTGGATGAGATTATTATTGTGGATACTGGTAGCACGGATAAAACGAAAGAGATTGCTAAGAAGTACACCAAAAACGTGTTTGATTTCAAATGGAAAAATGACTTTTCTGCGGCACGCAATGAGAGCTTGAAGCACACGACAGGTGATTGGATCTTATGCCTGGATGCAGATGAGGTTATCAGTCCAGAGGACTTGAAGCGTGTTCGAGACTTGATGGAGTTTGAAGATGTAGACGGTTATGCTATTATCCAGCGAAACTACCGTCAGCCGAGTTTATTGTATGTGACGAATGCTACTGATCCTTCCGATCCTTATGCTCGAGGAATGCCCTGTTATGATGACAACAAAATCATTCGCTTATTCAGGCGAAAGAAAGAGATCTCCTTTGTCTACCAAGTCCATGAAGCAGTGGGCCCTAGTTTAAAGGAAATTGGCTACAAAGTGCAGCCGACCAATATCCTTATCCACCATTACAATAAAGCATTGATCAACCCTGAAGTTCGCGAACGCAAAGATGATTTTTATTTGCAAATTGGTTTGGATGAAATTAAGAAAAACCCCAAAGATGACAAACCCCTCTTTGAAGTGGGAGTGTACTACTTTAACCATGCTGATTATGCAAAGGCTTTGGACTATTTTATGAAAGCTTATGAACTCAATTCCGAACTTAAACTTACCAGTTTTTACCTAGGTATTACGCATGAGATCCTCAATCATCCAGAAGAAGCTGCTGTGTATTACCTGAAAAGCTTAGATAGCCCGCATAGTCCGACCATGCCTTATGTAAACTTAGCAAACTTATACATTAAACTTGAGAAGCACCAAGATGCTGCTGACTTATGCCAAACAGGTCTTGAGAAGAATCCTGGCAATTTTCCCCTCTATAATACCTTGGGGTATCTGCATCTTCTTTACCAGAGGTATGACATTGCTGAACAGGTTTTGCAACAAGGACTTCTTTTTAGCCCCAACCTCACTAATATATATACCATCAAAATGGTGAACAATCTAGCTATGACTTACCTTGCCCAATCCAAGTACAAAGAGGCCACCACTTTGCTGCTTAATCAGATACACGTAAATCCGCTTGTTCCTGAGTATTACTATAATGTAGTTCAAGCCTACAATGCTCAACATGAATACTCAAGAAGCATTGCTATGCTTGAAAAGGCCATTAAGAACTTGCCTCTGGTTGAAGAGTTCAAACGACTTCTAGAAGAAACCAAAACATTGGAAAAAGATAATAAAAAAGAAAATAAAAAAGCCACACATAAAAATTAGAATTTTTTATGATTCTGGTAGCAATCTTTGCAGTAAACAGGTCGCGCATTTCCATCAGGACCATTACTGGGCTTGAAAGGAACTTCGCATTCTTTTCCGCAGTCTGAGCAGGTTGCTTTGTGCATTTCGCGTGGACCAAAGCTACTTCGTCCGCCACCGAATCCGCCGCCGCCACCGCCGCCGCCTCGGCCACCACCGAATCCGCCGCCGCCACCGCCGCCGCTTCTACCGCCACCAAATCCACCAGATCTATCTCCATATGCCATTTTCGTTCACCTATTGTTTTTCACTCGTTTTTTTTACTAACGTGTTTTTTTTTTACCAACTTCGCTTTTAAGGGCAAAATCAGTATTTAGGCTTAGAAAAAGTATTCATATATAAAGCTACTCCTTCTAGCTTATTTTAGCTCCTTTTAGCTATTCTAAGCCTATAGAAACCCTTAAAAACAAGCCCTTCTACCTTGGCCTTACGTTTAAATGAGCTTTTGCTTATTTACGAAGGAGGCCCTCATGTCCATTAAGAAAGGAGATCATATTCAAGTTCAATACACCGGCACGCTTGAAGATGGAAGCGTATTCGACAGCTCAGAAAAACACGAAGGAGATCCCTTATCCTTTGAAGTGGGTAGTGGGCAGATCATCAAAGGATTTGATGATGCCGTGATGGGCATGGAAAAGGGACAAGAGAAGATGATTGAAATTAAGTCCCTTGAAGCCTATGGAGATGTGAACCCTGAATTGGTTCGAAAAATTCCTAAAGAACACGTTCCCAACCATGACCAGATTAAACCCGGCATGGCTTTAGTATTCGGGACGCCCGATGGACAACAGTTTCCTGCTCGAATTGTTGAGATGAGTGATACGGAGGTCACTGTGGACTTGAACCATCCCCTGGCTGGAAAGACCTTGACGTTCAAGATTAAGATTGTGGCGATTGAGTAGGTTAAGCTGCTCTTTCCAGATTTTTTGCCATACGCTTTAGAATTACACCTAGACTTGTTGGGCGTGAATGATGAGATGCGGAATAGATTAAACGTTCTCCTTGATAACAAGCCACATCCAGTCGATGCAGTTTTTCTTCTTTCTCAATGCCTGCCTTAAATTCTAATGTTTTATTTAGATCTGGAACTTGTCCTGTCGTGTAGAAATGTAACGCCGTAAATACTGGAAGAGTGCCTGAAGACAATGCCTTGGCCATTTCCTTTTCAGGCTCTGTTTGAGGAGTGTAAATGCAGTTGTGAATGGCGGATGAGCCTAGAGCCATTGCGTACAATAAAGGCGCTACTTCTGGAGCTGCACGAACTAAACTCCTAAACCGCTTGAAACGCTTTAGGTCTATCTGAGAAAGTATGGTTCGGGTTGTGTGGGTTTCTAGTGAGTGAGCGTCATACTGTATCCTAGAAACATGCCCGTTTATGGCCAGTAAGTTTTCGTCACCCCTCATGACAGATAGTTCCAAGCCCCCTTCTGTTTCTGTTGTTTTTAGATTCAATTCTTCTTTAGGACTTGCGGGCGAGCCAAAATATACCTCTGTATTTGCTGGGGCTTTTGATAAATAAGCCCCTGATAAAGCAGCTGTTTCGGTGAAGAGTAACATTCCATGGACAATCGCGTGTTTTCCTCTTTTTTTCATATAATTTGGGTTATGTAAGAAATTATCATCCCCTGAAACCTTTCCAAAACGCTTTAGATTAGTCGGGGTATAGACTTTGACGCGAGAGGTCATTTTTGTATACGCTACGTGGTGAAAGCTAGCTTTTAAAGATGATCCTCTTGAGGGCTCTGTAGAAAGTCTTCTCGCTTCGCTCGAGTAGCAGCTGTTCGCAGCTTAATGTTATAGTTCAAGGTCGACATTCCCCGGATGGACACCCCCTTGTCGACAACTTGTACTCCAAAAAGACTGCTCACCTGAAGCTGCTACTGCGACTTTCTACAGAGCCCCTCTTGAGCCCTTGCTTTACGAAGATCCTTTGTAGACCAATAGGATAATATGCAGGTCCAACCAAACGAGGCTAGCAAGGAGAAGGGAGTGCACAATTCTTTTGGAGTGACGGCGTAATTTACGGCATGGAAGGCATTCCACAAGGTTAAGGAACCCAAGCAGGTTTGCATGAATTCCTTACGGGGGAGATTTCGGTCGTCATTTAGGTTTTTACGAAGGGCTTTCAGGCGACCCTTTAATCCAGTCCCTTTTATTTCCGGATGAGAAGTTAAATTTCCATATTCTTGAACCACTCTTCCTAGATTGTAATCGGCCCTTTCACCTAGCTTATTGTTGAGAAAAAAGATGGCATTGAACAACAAGCCATCTAAGTTCGGACCCAAGGCCGCTTTGGTCAAGGCATAATTCCATGTGGCTCCTTTTTCTATGGCATAATTCCAAAGATCGCCCATGTTGTTCCCAGCTTCCACAATCCCATGCATGGTCAACCCATACAAGGGCGCTAAAACTGCGGTGTACACGATCTTTTTAGGATTTACTTTTCCGCTTAATTTCTGCGAGATCAAGTCTCCTGTCAGAAAAAAAGCCTCGGCCGTGGTCATGGCACAGGTCAATGGATGGGCATGGCTGAATTGCTGATAGGCATCGAAGGTAGACTGGACGGTTTGGATAAGATCCATTTGGTTTGGATCGACGAAGAATTTATAAACTTATGACTTATGGAATGATCATGCGGACTTTTGTTGCTACTCTTGTTTTATTCTTACTTCTACTCCCTTTCATAGCCGCGCGTGATTGTCCGGATTACTGCCGAGATGGCTTACAATATTATGGGGGGGTTTACAATGAACGAGCCTCTCAATGTGACTATCAACGGCAAAGCTGTGAAAATGGCTGTGATGCCAATGGAATGAACTGTCTTCCTACTCCTCTGGTGGTTGAACCTGTTACTCCTGAAATAACTCCTTCTGTTCGCACGACAGAAGGTACACGTACACAGACAGAAATACGATCCGAACCTATTGATAGGGAAGCTGCGCTTGAGCAAAGAGCTGCTGAACAACGAGCAGCGGAGCGACGAGCAGCTCAACTGACTGAACAACAAGCTACTGAGCGACGAATGGCGCAAAGAACTGCTGAACAGGAAGCAGCTGAGCAGCGAGAAGCCACTCGGCAAGCCCTGGTCATCCCATCCATGCACGTACAACCCCCCGCCTCTGAACCCCTCGTGGAAGAAAGGCATGAAGAAAAGCCTAAACCCCGTGTTGTAAAACCTGTGGTGATCCGCAGCAACGGCCAAATCTCCCTCATCACCCAAAATGGCCGAACGGTGACGGCAGAGAACGGTTACATTCGTACGACTGCAGGTGGCAAGAGCGTGCTGATTCTCCAAAAAGACATTCCTCGCTCGAACGATCACGTTCAAAAAATAGAGCTGGATACCAGCGGAGAACGGCCTGTCTATACAGTAGAAAGTGTAAGGCCTATCAAGCTTCTTGGGTTGTTTCCCTTCGATATGCCTGTAGTTACACAGATTGATCCTGCCACACTGAAGATTATCCTTGAGAAAAAGCCCTGGTGGGGCTCTTTTGCTTTTAACCTAACCTCTACCCTTCTACCCTGTGATGCTGACTGGACTTGTGACTCCTATGAAGAAGATCTTTGCCATAAACACTATTATTGTGACCATGATTATGAGCATTCGGAAACCGGCGAATATGGTTGCATTGAAATGGCTGGTACGGATGACGTTGAATGCAACCCTACGGACAATGGCTGTGTGGAGAATGCCTGCAACCCTAAAACTGGAAAGTGTGAAAAAAAGATCTTGGATGGAGAGGCTTGCGATGACGGCAACCCCTGTACGAAAGGGGATGTGTGTCAAAGCGAGACGTGTTTAAGTGGAAAGAACACCTGTCAATGCCAAAACGACAAAGACTGTGATGCGTATGAAGATGGCGATGCATGTAATGGCAAACTGTATTGCGATTCGGGTGAGACTCATAAATGCCTGGTGAATCCAGCGACGGTTGTTACCTGCCCTTCTGCGTTTGACACAAAGTGCTCGATCAATACCTGCGATCTTTTGACGGGGAAATGCGGCTTTGTACCTGTTTTAGATAATAGCCCTTGCAATGGAGACTGGCAGAACTGTACGAAAGGAGATAGCTGTCAAGGCGGGAGCTGTGTCGCTGGCAAATGGGACTATACTGATATTAATTGCGAATGCGCCAACCAAGAAGATTGCCTTGCGCACGAAGACGGCAATGTATGCAATGGCACCTTATTCTGCCATTTATGGCATAACCGCTGCTGGCTGAACCCTGCAACGGTCAAGACCTGCCAAACGGTAGATAATACAGCGTGCAAAAAAAATACTTGTAATAAGAAAGATGGCAGTTGCGAGATGATCAATGAATCTGATGGATTAGGATGTGATGATGGAAATTCCTGCACAGATCAGGATGCTTGTTCCAATGGAAAATGCCAAGGCGGACCCAATGTGTGCGAATGCCAAAAAGATGCGGACTGTACTAGCAAAAATAACCTTTGCACCGGTTTATACTACTGTGATTACAAACAAGGCTTTACCTGCCAACTAAACCCTGCTTCAATTAAGACTTGCCAGACGGTGGATGACACACAATGCCAACACAATACATGCGATCCGAAGACTGGACTGTGTGGGATGGTGTTTGAATCGGATGGGACGCCTTGTGAGGCGGACGGCAGCGAATGCACAGATGAGGATACTTGCCAGAAAGGAATGTGCATACTCGGTGCCTGGAACTTTACTCATTGCGAATGCGGTAAAGACTCGGATTGTAAAGATGATGGCAATGTGTGTAATGGTATTTCCTACTGTGATAAATACAATCACAAATGCCTCTTGAATCCGGCAACGGTTAAATCATGCCCTTCTGTTGATGATACAGGGTGTATTGTGAATACCTGTCAGCCGGATAATGGGGTTTGCAAGATGACTCCTGTGAACGTGGGAGAAGCCTGTGCCTTGGAACACCCCTGTATGGATGGAACGTGCAGTAGTGAAGGAAAATGTGCTGGAGATTGGAATTACAAGAAAGTCTTATTGAATGGACAGAAATGTGAATGTAAGAATCAAGGGGACTGTACGACCCCGATTGATGGCTGCGGGGCGTATTGTGATAAGTTAGAAGGGGTTTGCAAGAAGAACCCTGCGAAGTGCTGAAAAATCGTAACAACTAAAATATCTTCTGGAAAAACATCAAAGAAATCAGTGCGACTGGTAATGAAATGACGGCTGTTTGTGGATTTAGATAGCCTCCGATGAAGAGGATGAGTACACTGATGAAGGCCAATGCCAGGCTCCAGAAGACTGCTTTTTCTTTGAGTTGCCAATGTAATGAGCCGAATACCCCTGGAAATAAAGATAAGTTTAAGCTTGCCAGGGAAAAACCCAATGCCATGATGTCTTGATAAAAAATGCTTATCATCGCTGCAAGAAAGACAAACAAGATCATGAAGAAACGAGTGAGCCTTCTTGCGGAAGCCTTACTGTACTTGTTCGTGTAATTTTTTAAGTCGCGCGTAAAAATGGATGAAACCACAAAGGCGATGGTGTCGGACGAGGAGAGTGCGACAGCGTACAACAAGACCATGCCTAACTCTTTAAGCCCGAAAGGAAGCAGGTGGGCAAAGCCAGTAACCAAGGCATCTTGCGACAGTATGTTCGGAAAGGATTGCTTTGTTGCAAGACCAACCACGCTGATTAAGATCGCTAGAATGGGGAGGATAATGACTGCGTAAGCTAAACCATTTCTTAGATTTTTTTCATCCTTTGTTGCAAAAATCCGCTGCCATAAGTCTGGTGCCACCATCACTCCAAAGCCTGCCAAGACGAGAAAGCCGAAGATGTTGCCCACCCCCAGCGTACCCATGCTGAACTCGGCTAAAGGAATGGAGGTTTTTTTAAACAAAAAGATACCGACAGAGAGGCTCATGACGAACATGATGACCAACTGGAAGAAATCCGTACGCACGACTGCTTTGAAACCGGCGAGCAAGAGATAAGTCAGGATGATGGCGCCCCCGATCATTACACACAGAAAATAAGGTATAGGGAAAATAGCTGAGAGCACCTTTCCACTGATGACTAGATTTACAATGAGGAATAAGAAAAACTGAAGCACGAGCAAGAAAGAAAACATCAAGCCATTTCTCTTGCCAAAGACTCGGAAGAAATACTCAGGCATGGAATAGGCCTTCATTTTACTTGCTTTCTTTCTGATTCTCCAAGCATATTTTCTTAATAAAAGAAAACCTAACGCAAGGCCGATGAACAGCCAAATGGCTGAAAAACCGTACTGGTAGACATACGCGATGTAGATCGCCAACATAGACCCGTCAAAGAAACCTGCACTCATCGTCGCTGCGACCTGAAAGCCTGCTATTTTACGATCGGCCATCATAAAACCCTCTTCACTTACCTTTCTAGAAGAAAGGATGCCGATCGCTATCACGATTGCCAGGTAGATTAAGAAGAATAAAATGGTTAAGGCCACTGTTTATGGGTTTGTTGAAGGGTTTAAAAAAGCTTTCTGAAACAGTTAAGCTACTTTGATTTGTATCTTTTCCGTCAACTTACGCTATTTGGAGAAACGTTTAAATCCTCGCTCTTTTTCCTCTATTCTATGGATGCTATTCGAGGTATAGAAGATTTTGTTTCTCACGTTGAAAGCCACTTGCGTCATACATTGGACGCTCCTTCTCCAATGAGTGATCATTGGGCTGCTCGGTTTTTAGACAATCAATACCATGGCGTACTGGGTCCAGATGAATTTGAACCGCGCACCGTTACCAGTCTCTTTTCGGGAAGAAAATCCTGGCCCATGAAAATTCTTCCTCCCAGTAGCGAAGGCACATTTCAAGTTGGGTTCGGTGTAATCCGCACGCTTATTCCTTACGCATCTGAAGTCACTTCTTTGCTTGGGCATATTACACAACTGGCTCATGCTCCTGCTCTTGTGTCACTTGGAGAAACAAGAGGCTACTTGCGCTTGGACTATGACAGTGAACGAGGATACGGAGAAACACGGATTTACGTGACCGATCCTGAGTTTACTTCCTTTAACCGATTGATGTACCAAACTCACGGCCTTCGAAATGATGACGCTCCTGATTTTCTTCGCCGCCCTGGCGAAGATCCGCCTTCACCTACCTTTCCTGAGAAAATGCCCTTGGAATTGATTCAAGGAGTTGACCAAGTTATGACTTGCTTGAAAACAGCGTTGCTACCCTTTGCCCAATACGAATCCGTGAGCCGTGCCGTTGACCAATTGGGCGATGGAAAACGAAGAAAAACAGGTTAAATTTTGATTCTGACCTTCTCTGTCATCTTTTCTGTGCTGACATAGCCTAATGCGTCTACGTCGGGGTCGAAGAGTTCGATCATGTCAAGGTCTGGTCTGGGAAAGATTCGTGCGCCTTTGATGATTTTACCGTTCTGTAAGTCGGCTTTGATTTTAGCGTATTCTTGTGGTTCGAGGAAGAAATCCACGTCGCCTACCTGGTGTCGGTAGGGATCAGGTTTGCGAATATATAGGTGTGTGTACGTCATTCGTGGGACCCCGCCCTTGGCGGGAACGACGATGGGTTTGTGTAAACGGTAGTACTTCTGGTTGACGTTGTCAGAGGACTCAGTTAGTTTTTCCCGTAGCTTGGTGAGGAATTCGTATTCTTTCTCATACTGGCAGAAGATGCCGATGTTTCCGGCGTTGGGCAAGTATATGCCAAAAGACTGCTTGCAGAGCTTGTAGCACGCGAAGTGAGTGTGTGCGATGGCTTTGAGAAGCTCGGCCTTGGAACGGATGGGGCTGAAGGTGTAGGGGGACATGGCGTTTTTAATAAATACTTATATTTACTATTTTGTCTATGTTAGTTGGAGGAACTGATCTAAAATATATGTAAAACTGAAGCATTCTTTCTCTATCGTTGAAGCATAATAATTGGTCTGTTGGTCCAGGTACTTTACCATATATTATGCGAGATTCTCCGACTGGAAAATTTCCCAGATTTGGAGTTTCTATAGGCCTGAAGTCGCCGCAATAATCTGCTCTGTATTTATTTATTTTATATAATTTTATTTCTCGGATGCTGAGGTCGGATATATTTTTCTTACCGGTATTGGTTACATTGAAGTTGAATAGTACATCGCCTTTTGTATTAAGTTCTACTTCATTTGGGTTGGCTTGAACGTTAACATTATAATCTGGAGTTTGAATTATTCTATTCGAGCTTAAAGTTACATAGATCCCTCCAGTAATCAATCCAATTATTAATGTAACAACAATACTAGCCCCCCACCATATTCGTTGTTCCTTTTTAGACATAGTATCTTCGAGCTGTTTTAACTGCTTCCCTCCGATGTTTTTATGCTCTTTACTTATTTCTAAGTGTTTTTTGTTAACTTGGAGATTTTTTCTAGAAACATTTAACAATTCGTCTTGAAATTTTGAACTTTTATCTTTTTTCGACATCTAAAATTTAGCATAATTTAACTTTATTTAAACCTTGTCACTATCCAACCGTTCCCTTTTTAATCCCTAACCGTCTTCAGGGCGCTATGGTTAAGCTCAGCTTGTGCATGATTCTCTAGATCTTTGTTGAAGGTATTTAAGCAGGGGATCATTCCTTCCTTATCATGACGTTGGATAAGCTCTTGGATGCTTTGCGGGATTACCCTGATGAAGAGCTGGGCACTCGATTGAGAGTGGGGGAGAATTATCAGATCTTGCTTACAGGAGATTTTGATGCAGTAGAGAGAGACTTACGGGCTTCTGAACAGTGGCGCCATGACCAAGAGCTTACTGATGCGTTGCCTCTTGGAGATCTTGGACGCTATCAATTATTCGCTTATAACAAAGGAGTTGTTGTTTTACAATTGATGTCCTGGGTTGTGCCTTGTTTTGTTGAGGGAGCTGAGGTTCGCATTGAAAGTGCACATCATAATATGAGCATGATGCTAGTACATGGTGATGAAGAAAAAGATCTAGGAGGACTATCTAGTCAGAGAGTGTTTGCTGATTCTATTGGAGATTTAGGTCGATATGTTCGAGATCATAGGATTCCTGCTTCGTTCCCTCAATCTAATTTAGAAGGTCGATTTGTTATTTACGATCCCTAAACCCAACATAGCTTTTTAAACCCTAAACCTCTCCATGCCGTTATGGTTAAGCTCAGCTTGTGCATGATCGTTCGGGATTCAGGCGATTGCCTTTAACCCTTTCTCACTAACAAAAATTTCGTGGTAAACTACGAGGCTTCAAACCACGAAATTTTTGGAAGTTCCAAAAATCCGCCTACCCTAGCGAGGAGCGTAAAGCCACAGGCTTTAGTCTATGGATAGCTCCGAGTGGCGGATTTTTGTTACTGGACATGTTCACATAACCTTTTTTAAAGGGAAGAAGTTTCTGCAGGAAGGAATGGTAGACGAGCATTCGGCACTGGTGGTCTTTGAGGGGAAGGAGATTCGTAGAATCTGGCACGAGAGTGAGTGGTATTTCTCCATTATTGATATCGTGGCTGTTTTAACGGGCAGTTCCGTTCCCAAACGGTATTGGTCTGACTTGAAGATCAAACTTCAGGAAGAAGGGTTTGAACCGTACGATAAAATCGTACAGTTGAAGCTACTTGCAGAGGATGGTAAGTTAAGAGAAACGGATTGTGCGAACACCGAAACTCTATTCAGATTCATCCAGTCAATCCCCTCTCCTAAAGCAGAACCCTTCAAACAATGGCTAGCCAAGGTCGGTTATGAACGGGTGCAAGAGATCGAAAACCCCGAACTAGCTCAAGATAGGGCAAGAGGATACTACGAACTGAAGGGCTATCCGAAGGATTGGATTGAGAAACGGCTTAGAGGAATTGCGATACGACAAGAGCTTACAAGCGAATGGAAACAGAGAGGGGTTGACGAAAAGAAAGAATACGCCATTTTGACGAATGAAATCTCCCAAGCCACCTTTGGAATTCCCATTCAGAGACACAAGGAAGTCAAAGGATTAAACCCCAAGTTCAAGAACGAAAACTTGAGAGATCACATGACAGATTTAGAGTTGATTTTTAATATGCTAGGAGAGCGGCTTATGACAGAAACCACAAGAAAGAAAGACAGTCAGGGTTTTAAGCAGAACCTAGATACTGCTCGAGAAGGCGGAGCGGTTGCTGGAAGAGCCAGGAAAGATGCTGAGAAAAGCCTCGGAATCAAGGTCGTCTCTTCTGGAAACTACTTAGATTTGACCCACACGAAAAAGATCGACCAGAAAAAACCTAAAAAGAAAAGACGATAGAAAGCAACCAAGCCTTTTTAAACTCTTAATATCTCCTTCGGTTATGGTTAAGCTCAGTCTGTGCATGATTGTTCGGGATGAGGAGAAAGACCTCGAGAATTGCCTCAAGGCTGTGAAGGATCATGTGGATGAGATCGTCATCGTCGACACGGGAAGTAAAGACAAGACCGTTGAAATCGCCAAGAAGTTCACTTCTAAGGTTCATCATTTTGAATGGTGCGATGATTTTTCTGCTGCTAGAAACGAAAGCCTGAAACACGCCACAGGTGACTGGATTCTGGTGCTCGATGCCGATGAGAAGATCACGGCTAAAGACCTCAAAGAAATCAAGACCTTGATTCAGAACAAGGACGTGGATGGCTACCTTCTTCAACAACGAAACTACATCGACCAGAAAGGCATGGGATGGATCCCTGTATCGGATTACATGGAAGAAAGCCAAGGACACAGTGGATACTTCATCAGCCCCTTATGTAGACTGTTCAAGAACAAGTCTGAATATAAATTCAGAAATATCCTGCATGAACTCGTTGAAGAAAGCATCGAAGAACACGGCGGAAATCTTCAACCTATTCCTCTTCCTATTCACCACTATGGACAAACCAAGGACAACTACGAGAAGAAACAAAAGAAATACTTAGACTTGGGATTAGTTAGCATCAAGAAGAACCCCAAGGATCCTAAACCCCATTATGAAGTGGCCTTGATCTACCTCTCTCAACTTAAGTTTGATGATGCCTTAAAACAACTAGAAGAAGTGGAAAAACTAAAGCCAGGGTTTGAACGCATCTATGTCAACCTAGGAAACCTTCACAACTTCAAAAACGAACCGGACAAGGCCAAGGCGTATTATGAGAAAGCCATTAAATCAAAACCTAAAGATGTAAGTGCCTACTGCAACCTAGCTTTACTGCACATGAAACTCGCCGAAAAGGTTCCGGCTGAGGTCTTACTCAAGAAAGCGATTGACATCAATCCCAAACAATTGCGAGTCTACCAACTCCTCACCAGCCTCTATGCCTTTTTACGACGACACGACGAAGCCTTAAAATACCAGAAAATGGCTGTTGAGAAAAACCCCACCAATCCCGAAGCCTGGAACAATCTAGGTTTTATTCATTATCAACTTGGTGAACACAATGAAGCCGTTCTTGCCTTCGATAAAGGACTTTCCCTAGCCAAGGGCAATGACTTAGAAGCGATTCGCATCTACAACAACCTAGCTGCTACGTACTTAAAAAAAGGCGATCAAGAGAAAGCTGAAGAAATCCTCAATAAGGCTTTGAAACTCAATCCTAAGATTCCTCACTCCTATCAAAACCTGTGCCACCTGTACTATCAACAAGGCAATGTAGCTAAGGTCATTCAAACCCTTGAACACGCCATCCAAAACCAAGCGGGCCAACTCCTGGGTGAACAGCTTGACTTTCATTTGAACCTATCCAATATGTACGGGAAGCAAAACCAACACGACAAGGCCCTTGCTGTCTTGGAAAAAGCCAAAACCCTTTTTACTCAGAAAGAAGAAAAGGAACGTATCCAACAAAAAATTGAACACATCAAAAAAAGCCAACATGCCAACCCCAAAACCACGTACGCCGGTTAATCCCATTCAAGAAGGTACGGAAGCGTATAAGAAAGGCGACTACAAGAAAGCACAAAAGCATTTTGAAAAAGCCCTTTCTCACAACCCCACGGTTGAGGTCTATAACAACCTAGGCCTTTGCTTTTTGCAACTCAACAAATCTGCGGAAGCAGAAAAGATCCTTAAACAAGGCCTTGCATTGAATCCGCGATACATCCCTTTTTACGACAACCTCGCTCGGCTCTATGTCTTGCAGGAACGATTCGGGGAAGCGATGAAACTTCTTGAAGATGGAAAATGGCAAACAAATGACCCACAATTCGACTTCAAAATCCTAACGCTTAAACGCATGCTCTTTGGGCAAGGCTTTGGAGACTAGAGATGATCAGCATCATCGTATGCCATCGCAATCCTGTTCTATTGGAAGCCTTGAAAAAAAGCGTTGGGTCCACGATTGGCGTTCCTCATGAGTTTGTTGTGATCAATAACTTGGATAACCAATACAATATTGGGCAAGCATATAACAAAGGAGTTGTGGGGACTAAGTATAACCATTTGGTGTTCGTCCACGAAGACGTCGAATTTCTGACCAAAGACTGGGGGAGCGCTCTGATGGATATCTTAAAACAAAATAGGGTTGGAGCGGTGGGCATGGCTGGAAGTAATTACCTGAACGAACGTGGAGTCTGGGCTGAAGTAGGGGTGCCTTTTGTTAAAGGACGCGTTGTGCATCAAGACGGAAAAAGGCTGTTTGTCTCGACGTACTCCGAAGAAAAGAGAGATGAAAAGGTTGTTGCGTTGGATGGATGTTTCTTAGCGTGCCGAAAAGAGGTTGCACAAGAGATTCCATTTGATGAAACATTGGATGGCTTTCACTTCTATGACGTCGATTGGAGCTTACGAATTGCACAGAAGTATGATGTATTGGTCACCCAATCCTTTATGATTCTGCATAAATCCTATGGGAAAAAGGATGAGGATCCAACCTATGAACGACTCAGAAAGAAGTTTCTTGAGAAACATAGTAAAATATTACCTTTTACGAATCAAGCCTTAAAACCCGATTATAAAAACATCCATTTCTATAAGGAGCTTGAACTGAGAAGAAAGGACAATTAATTATTTATATACCTCTATTTATACTCCCTTTATGAGCTTGCATTATCAGCGAGGGAATGAGATCGGACCGGACTTGCATTTTACACCTCAATCACCTTTAGTGAAACTTTTAGATCAAAATCCAGGTGCATATGTTTATGCAGACATTCAACAAACTCTTCGAGGATCTTTTGTTGTTGTAGAAGTCTTACTGCCTAAATCGGATGATCTCTATGTGGCTGGACGTATACCTTATGAATTTGCCCTTTATCTTTCCCATCAACTTCAGGATGATCGTCAAGTTTTAACTTCTCAAGGCCTTGTGGCCCCCCTCTTGCAAATAGTCAACCGGAACGGTATGGGATCGCTCACATATTAAAATATGCCCTTGGTGTTTCAGTTATCATTGGATTGGTTAACTCACCTAGAAAAAGCCCTTTTCGAATTCGGGTTTGCTCAGATAATCTTGAAGCACGTGCTCAAATATAAACAGCAGATTATATAAACCAATGCTGCCATCCTCTTCTTATGTCCGACGAGAAAAGCCTCTTTCAGGAAGCGACGCAACACTTCAAGAACAAGGAATTTGACCAAGCTGTAAAGACCTTTCAAAAAGACCTTAAGCTAAAACCCACTGAACAATCCTTGTGCGGACTGGGCTTGGTTTACACCTTTCAAAACAAGTTCGAAGAAGCACGGCAAACCTTTGAGCAAGCTCTGCAATTAAACCCTCAAAGCTCGACGGCAAAAGGTGCTTTGCAAAAAGTACAACAGCAACTGGACGAGTTCCAACAGATTACTGCTTTTTATCAAGAGCAGAAAAAAAAGTTAGTGGTTGACAAAACAAAACCTCTTACCAGTTTGATTGTCATCACGTACAATCAATTGTATTACACAAGACTTTGTCTCGAAAGCCTTTTTGCCACGACGGATGCCCCTTTCGAACTCATCTTGGTTGACAATGCATCGACGGATGGCACCGGAGCGTACTTTTTATCGCTCGAGAAAAACAAGCAACACCTTTCTTCTGCCCTGAAAGGACTGCACTTATGTCTGAACTCGGACAATCGAGGATTTGCTGCTGCCGTCAATCAAGGCATGAGGCAAGCTAAAGGAAGTGTTCTTGGCGTGTTGAATAATGACTTGCTTTTCACCCCCCAATGGCTCTCTTCCCTCTTAGACTCCATGCAGAAGAATCAATGCCAACTGATCGGTCCTGTCTGCAACCGTGTGGAGGATGTCATCCAACTCCCTCAACTGGCAAACACTTCTTACACCGATGTGAAAAGCATGCTCCAATATATAGAGGGTCATGAAGCTGTCTTCCCGAATTATGCTTCTGCCGACTGGATTGCTGGCTTCTGCCTCTTGATCCAGCGCGAGGTTGTAAATAAAATTGGCTATTTCGATGAGCAATTTGGCCTGGGTTTTTGTGAAGATGAAGACTACTGTTACCGAGCAAGACAAGCGGGGTTTTCTGTTGGATTTTCAAATGTCTTTATTCACCACTACTGGCACAAAAGCTTTAGTCAACTTGATGCCAACAAACAAAACCAACGTGTCTTCAAGAACCTCGATTATTTATTGCGTAAAATGGTTCAACTCAACTCGAAAGATGTCCAAGCTCACTATCGTTTGGCAGATCATCTTGTTTTGCAACAAAACTATACTGAAGCTGAGAAACACTATCTTGCTTGTCTCTCCCTCCAGTCTGATCATGTTGATGCCCTTTATAATTTAGGTGTTCTTTATCATAAAACCAAACAACCTGTTCCCGCCCGAATCACCTTTCAAAAACTCCTCACGCTTGATGCGAATCATGAAGGCGCTCAAAAGGCCATTGCCCTCCTAAAATGATCAGCCTCATCCTTTGCAGTCATGAATTAGATGCGTTGAAGAAGTGCAAAGAGGTCATTGAGAAAACCATTGGCGTACCGCATGAATTTATTGTTCTTGATAACCAAAAAAACCAGTATAGCCTTGCGCAGGCGTATAACCTCGGTGCTCAACGCGCTCAGTATAATTATCTGGTTTTTGTGCACGAAGATGTGACCTTTCTTACCCAGAATTGGGGCTCTGTTCTGATCAAACTGTTCGATCGGGTTGACGTTGGAGCGGTTGGACTTGCCGGAACGACGTGTCTTACGGAAGGAAACTGGTGCAGCTTGGGTATGCCTTACACCTATGGGCGAGTGATTCATGACGATGACTCTGGATCTTTTCTCTCGAAATTCTCAGAAGAAAAAGGCCCACATGAAGTTGTTGCACTGGATGGTCTGTTCTTAGCCTGCCGAAAAGAAATCATACAAGAAATTCCTTTTGATGAACAGACTTTTGATGGCTTTCACCTTTATGACTTGGACTGGAGCCTTCGAGTGGCACAGAGGCACAAGGTGCTCGTGATGACGGACATTCTGGTTTTGCATACCGGTGGCAGTTATGATGAAGCCTGGCAAAATTATAAGAAAAAATTCGAGCAAAAACATCACGATCTGTTGCCTTATCCTTCCAAACCGGATCCTGTCGTTATACGAAAACGCTGGAAAACTTATCCCTTTGATGTGAAGACCTTACAAGAAAAAAAAATGTCTAAAGTTCTCGTCGGTTGCCCCACCTCTTCTCACAAAAAGTATTGCCTTGCTCAGTACTGGGCGGGGCTTCAAAACTTGGACTACCCGAATATGGATGTTGTCTTAGTCGATAATGACCTGGATGATGCCTATGCTGAAGTCCTTCGTAAAAATGGATTTACCGTCCTTAAAGGACCCTACTTGCCCAATGTTATTGAACGCATTGCTGTTAGTCGGAACATCCTGCGAGAAAAAGCCTTGAAGGAAGGGTATGATTACCTCTTTAGCCTCGAGCAGGATGTCGTGCCATCGCCTGACACATTGTATCGTCTGGTGCATCACCAAAAAGATATCATTACAGGTGTTGTTCTCAATCAGACGGTCAGTCCCGACGGGAAAAAGCTTCTTACGGTTCCGATGCTCTGGGAAGACTATCCAGGAGAGCCTGAAAAGATGCGTTACGTCGAGGGAAAGAAGCTTCTTCAACCTAATTTATTTGAAGTAAGGGCCTGTAGCCTTGCCTGCACTCTTATCTCGAGAAAAGCCTTATCCATCTCCTTCCGAGCAAGCCTCGAATCATTTGATGACATTCTCTTCTGTCAAGACGCTCGAAAACAAGGCTTTGCTGTCTTTGCAGACCCTCTTATCCGACCTCGGCATTACACTCAGCCTTGGGATGAAGCTACCCGGAAGAGCGAAAACAAGGGTTTAAGCTCCTAATGGATGCTATCCTGATTTCGATTAAAGAATTTAAGCAAAGAGAAGCTAAAATGGGTTTTGTTAATGTTTTTACCGGAAGTCTCTTGTTTTTTTGGTGGGAGGCCTTTTTTATCTTTGTGGTGAAAAACGTGTTTATAGGCTCTCAAACCCAATATCTTATAAAATCATATTACCTTTTTTCGAAAGTTTTATAAAGATAGCCTGACTTAGCCTGCTCAAGCTTAAATCATATGGTTGAGTGTATAGAGGCTCAAAATATGGTTGCAGAAGCTTTTGTCGTCTGCAATCAATGAGTAGCTTTGTACACAAACTAGGGGCTTAGAGTAATAATCCAGATAAACACGGAGGTGTTTACATGAACAGAAAGAGATTAGTAAAGAAAATTCTGGCTTTAGGAAGCGGCTTAACTATGCTCGGTGCCACCATTATGGGTGCAACAGCAGGTTTAGAAGCTTACCCCACGCAGTTCGTAAAGGACGGCGTATTTACCGGTAAAATTGTTGTCGGTAAAAATGCAGCAACTTCTGATGTTCTTGGTGCCATTGACATTGCGGCTAGCCTTCAAGCAGCCTCTACTGTTGATACACCTGTTGAAGTTCCTGGTGCAGTCGGCAAGACTTCCTTCAATGGAGATGCCTTGGAATGGAGCTTACCCAACGACCTATTGGCTTTAAGTGAACCTTTAGGCGATGTACGACAAACCGTTACTGATCAAGAGCTCAACTCTTTGAAAGGCGGCGTCATCACCACCGACGAAGGAAGCAGCCAATACAATCAATACCTACGATTCCGAACTACTGGAGCTCAAAACCTTGACCGACTCCAAAACGGAAGCAGCGGAAACACACAACCTTCCGGATCATTCGTTGTCTTCGGAAAGAACGACGACCCTGTCCAGAAAGTAGGTGACTTCCTCTTTTTCCAGGAAGGAACCAACGTAACTCAAGACGCAGTCTTTGAATACGAATTGGAATTCCAACAAGGATTACAAAGCGTAGTTAAAAGCCGAAACGGCAAATTCGAACTACGAGACTTGCGAGATGAAGTATTCAACATCTTTGGTCAAGACTTCGTCTTTGTAGATAGCACCATCAAAGGAAACGACACTAACGCTGCTGGATGCGTTGATGTTCTCCAAGCAGGTTCTCGATGTGGAACCGATGCTGAACTCGCCTTCTTAGGTGGAGACGTTACCGACGTACTTCAAGAAGGAGAAACAAAAACGTACACTATCGACGGAATCGACTACGAAGTGACTGCCGTATTCCTCGCAAACCCCAACCAGGGAACGCAAACAGCCAAGTTCAGTGTGAATGGAGAATTAACCCAAGAACTCCAAGCAGGCGAAACAGACACCTTAAGTGACGGCTTGCAAATCGGCGTCCAAGAACTCTTGACGAACGATCGAGGAGGACTCGTAGAATTCTTCCTAGGAGCCAACAAGATCGTCTTTAGAGACACCAACACACGAGACACCGTAACCAATGGAGCCAACTTATACAACGGATTCCACAACGGAGTCACCATTGCCAACGAAATCATTGAAGATGCCTGGGTCCAAATCACTGGAAACTTCATCGAATCTGATGCAGATGGTATTGTTGAAGCTGGTGAAAAATACCAGATTCAAGACCTCAAGTACCGCTTACTTGGAGATGCCTTGACTGGAACCAGCAACATCTACATTGCCCCTGGACACGGCCTAAGAGAATTCTTAGACGAGCCCGCTGGCATGTTGAACCCGAACTGGGACATCCGATACGAAGGCTTCTATGATGTAGGCAGTACGCCCATCAAGATAGCCGCCCGAGCGGATGACGAATACTGGCTCGAATTCACCAACCGACAAGGAAACTACTACAACATCCCCTTAGTCGAAGTAAGCCAAAGCGGAACCTTCCGATACGGCCGAGATGAAACCCGGGACTTTATTGTGAGAGAACCTGAAGGATTCACTGCCAACTTAACAGCTGGTGGAGGTATGAATCAGTCTAATGGTTGGGATGCAACTGCTACACCGACCGCTGACCGATCCATGTTCTTCCCTATTGGAAGAAAAGACACCTTTGTCTTGACCAACTCGATCAAGAACAACGGACAAGACGTAGGTAGCGCAGGCGATCCGTACGACGACACAGCCTTCACACATGTCTTAGAATACGAAGCCATTGACACAGCCATCAGCAACCAAGTACTCACCTTCGAAGACTTGGCCCTAGGCCCGAAGGAAGTCAAGTACACCCTCGGATGCACGGACTGTCAAAGCGCTGTTGTTGATAACAAAGCTAACCAGTTTGTCTTAGGACAGTTCCAATTGGTTGTAGGAGGTAATACCTTCAAGGGTTACATCCTTAACCAAAGTCAAGGCGCAAAAGGTGGAGCTTACCCCATTGCAATGGACTTGAACGGAGATGGAATCATCGATAGAGACAAGGCACGAATCACCGTCAAAGGCGGAGGAATCGTTGACCTCGGAAACAACACAGGTAACGCAACTGGAACTCCTGGTTCTATGGCTAGCGTGTGTCCTATTGGAGGCTCTCAAGGATGTGCAGGTCTTTTTGTTAACGTGACCACCTTGAGTCGAGACTTTGATGAACCTAATGGCGGACCGGAAAGCGTTGAAATCAACCTAAGCAAGAGAGCAACGATCAATCAGGTTAGCGTTAACAATGTTTTGTACCGACGCAACCACGTGTTACGAACTACGACTTCAATACCGCAGTTCACCTTGACACGACCTGATGAAGTACGAGACCACTTGTACGCCGCAACTGATTATGGTGTGCTTGTTGATCAGTACCGACCCACGAGTCAGACCATCCCTGATGAGATTACCTTGGACTACCCCAATAGTATGAGAGGAGTTCAAGTCTACATCACTGCAGGAAAGGTTTCAGCTCAGAAGACCTCCGGTGGAGGAGCCTTCACGACCACACAACTCAACCCCATCGCGGTTGGACTTGCTGTGCTCGATGTGGATGCAGGCCGAATGTTAGGCAACACCCCGCTTATTGTTGTAGGCGGACCTTGTGCTAACAGTGTAGCCGCTCAGTTGATGGGAAACCCCGCCAACTGCGGACAAGGATTCGAACCTGGAAAAGCCATGATCAAGTGGTTCCCAGACAAGATGGCCTTGCTCGTTGCAGGTTACGAAGCACAAGAAACCTTGGGTGGTAGCTACGTTTTAGCTGACTACATGAATCCTGCGTACAGTATGCAGGGTAACGAGGTTGAAGTTGTGGTCGCTGACTTAAACAGCATCACCGTAAAGCCTGTACAATAAAGGAAAACTATTTTTCCTTTTTTTTCTTTCTCTTTTTTCTATATAACTATAAAGAATCAATGAGAGCTGACTTGAACCCCCATCTATGCAAAATTTTATATACTCTGCCTTCTTATCCCTCCTGTATGAAGCAAGAAATTAAGACGCTGTCTAAATATAGGGAGCCTGAAAATATCCCTACGTTTAAAATGACAAAAGCAGAGGAAAAACTAGCTAAAAAAGCCCGCGAAGACTATGAATCTGGAAAGACTGTCTCACACGCTGAATTAAAAAAGAAACTAGGCCTTTAGATGTTTACTTTACAGTACTCCAATCAACCCGTCAAGTTCTTAAAAAAACTTGATTTCCATATAAAAAAGAGATTAATCGACGAATTAGAAAAGTTACAAGTCGAGCCTTTTCCTCAAGATGTCGAACGAATCATAAGCGAAAAAGAAAAAGCGTTCCGAGTACGCAGGGGAAGTTATCGGATACAGTATCATGTCTACTATGATCCCCCTACCCTATCTGTCTTCAAAATTGAGAAAAGATCCAGAGCTTATGGTTAATAGCAAATCGCATTAATTTTCGAACTCTTTGTACAATTTTCTAGTCTAGCGAATCTCGTTAACAATCAAACATATTGCGAGATTCGCTATAACTCCTGTCACGAAGTCAAGCCTCAAACCCCTGTTAAATATTACCCTTTATTTATAGTTTTTTAAAATAAAGGGTAAACTCCCGTTGTTGTGACAAACTTTAAAAACATTCCCCACTAAAACACACCATGCGGCGCTTTGTACTCTTACTTCTCCTTTGCCTTCCTATCCTTGCCTTAGCAGAGCCTAACCTGATCAAAAACATAAAAAGCTATAAAGTCCTTAGTCAATTCCAAAATAGCCCAGATGTAAAGAGCCTCCATAATGCTTGGCATTATTCAGGAGAATCTTTTCAAGTAGCCGACGAACTTTACCATGTCATTCATTTTTATCGATCTACCAAGTTTGCTATTGATGGAAGCGATGCAGGAATGATCTTAGAACTTGGAAGATGTCGCAGTCAAGGTTTTCGCATCTATTGTTTTGAAGAGATTGACAACAGTACACAAACCACTACCGTAAGCTATGATCTTCAGGGGCGCACAGCTACCACAAAGATCAATCGAAGCACTACTCGCATTGGAGATCGGGAGCTGTTGGACCGAGTCCGAGTCGGCATCTACGGTATCGGACCGGATGTTCGCGTGAACCGCATCATAACGCCACCCCCCCATACCACGGCCATTCTAAGCGGAAGTGGAAGTACTACGCGCATATCTAATTATGTACCCAATCAACCGATTACCATTCAAACTGTCATCCAAAATGTGGGCAATTATCCTGCCCAACACTTGGTTTATCAAGACCCCTATCCCCGTCAAATTGCCGTAACCAGCTCTACAGCTTCTCTAGAGAACAACACGGCCATTTTACGAGCAACTCTGGGTCCTGGAGAAGAAAAGCGCATCACCTATATGATTGTTCCTCTTGAACCCATCACGCATACCAATACAGCCGTTATTACCTATGATTTTGAAGGCGTACAGCAAAACAAGACGGCGGGAACCCTTACTCTTGAGATGAACCATACCCCTTACACCTTTAGCTTCTTACCTCCCATTCCTGCATTTACCAATACCCTTCTTCCTTTGGCTTTTACCCTCGATAACCCTTCCTCTGAAAAAATTGATGTACGTAAAATTGCTCTAACCCTCCCCCTTGATCTTGAACTCGTTCAAGTTCCTATTGGATACACCTGGATTCCTCCTATTCTTTCTTGGTCGGGAAGCATTCCTTACCAATCCAAACAATCCTTGCTTTTCTCCCTTCGAACTCCTAAATTGGATACTTACACGATTTCTACCTATCTAGAACTTGTTACCTGGAGAAACGGTGTTGCTTCTTCTTATTCAGAAAACAATACTTATAATTTTACGGTTTCCGGAAACTCAAAACCCCTTGAATACACCTTTTCTATCACTCCAGACACAACGAACATGGGTTCAAGCGTACACACGACCCTTATCCTGCGTAACAAAGATGTATCTGCGTATAAACGAATCCAAGGAACCATTACAAGCGATGGATTCACTCAAAATAATACCTTGCTTCTTTCCACCCTTGCCCCTGGAGAAGATAAAACTCTTTTAGATCAAAACCAACTCACCTACAAGCCCCTTAATGATACCAATCGAACCCAAACCTATCCTGTCTTTCTTAACCTCTCCTACATTGACGATAAAAATACTCCGTACACCTTGCAAGGCCAAGTTTACCTCACCCTTAATCCCCCCACTCATTTAGTATCTGTTGTTCGAACCGTACCTTCTGAAGTTGAACGGGGAGAAGAATTTACCGTTCATATTAGCCTTGTAAAAGACATTGATTCCGATCTTTCTCTTGAAATCCACGACGAGCGTTCATCGGATATCCAACTTATTGTAGGAATCCCTTACCGGGCGTTTGACCTTACCAAAAATGAAAAAAACCTGGATGCGTATGTCTATAAATTACGCGTTCCTTACGACTATCCTGCTAACTCGTTTCAGGTGATCACTCAGGTTCATTCAAAAAATAAAAACATTACTCAAACGGATGTTTACACTATTAAAGTTAAAAATGCACCTGTTCTGGCTCAGGTTAATGTATCCAACCCAAGCTCTTCATCTTCAACTATTTTTTCCACTCCTTTGTCTCCTCCTTCCAATTCTTCCACTAACTTAACTTCCATTACTCCTTCCGAGCTACCTCTAACTAATACCAGTACAAACGTGAGTGTTGCTTTTTCGAATGGTACGGTGCAGGCTGTTCGCACCGAAATCTCTTTGCAAGAAGAAAAGAAAGGCTTTTTTCAAAACTTTATCCAGTTCTTTAAGGATTTATTTTAGTCAAGAGCTATCCTAGTCAAGATCTGTTTTAGTAAGGATCTATCCTCACAAGGGTCTGTTTTAGCCTCGGTTTGTAGGTTTATGAATTGGCAAATTTTATAAAGCCCAAGCTTTTAATCTTTAGGATGAGCGAGATTAAGATCACCTATGAGACGCTCTTTGACCTTCTCCGACGAGAAAAAAGCCGAGAAGAACTCCAAAAACTCGATCCTGAGTTTTATAAGGACGTCCTTGCCTATTTACACGAAAAACAGGCCATTCTCCAAGACACGAGCACTCAAGCCGAACTTTTTGCTTCTTCTGAAAAAGAAAAGATACGCATTCAATTTCAAAACATCAAAAAGATCCTGCGCGAATTGTATGAACGCAGAGAAAAGAAAATCTTGAACCTTGCCCTCACCCAATCGCGCACGAATTCAAATCTTACAGATATGGGATCTCTTATGGAAATGGAGAAAACATTTTTCCATGAACTTACTGCCCTCATCAATGTATATAAAGAGAATACTCTCAACTCACTTTTGAATTTAAACCTTCCTGAAACTCCGTTCATTGTGCGTAGTTCTTTTGGAGAGGTAAGTCACGCGATGCCGCTTTCTTCTACTGAACCCTTGAAAGAAAACTCTGCTTCTTTTCAAACAGCGGTTTCTGTTGCTTCTGAACAAACCTTGGTTTCTGAGCAAGCCTTGAGTTACGGGCAATCAGTAAGTTCTGGGCAGATCTTAAGTTCTGAGCACGCGTTGAGTTCTGGACAAACCCTGAGCCTTACTAAAAGTCATCTTACCCTGCGCTTTAAATCGTCTGTTCCTAAATTTCTAGGAACCGAGCTTGAAATTTATGGTCCCTATCAAACGGACGATACGGCCGAACTTCCCTGTGAAATCGCCCAAGTTCTCATCCAGAAAGGAAGAGCTGAAGAAATTAAATGATTCTATACTGAGGTTTATTTTTTAAGGTAGAGCAACACAATCTTTTTAAATACACTTAATCTTTTTAAGAGTGAATGAACAAAGAATGGGAATCTATATCTATTAAACTTTTGATCTCGCTTATTTTCTCTCTTGTTTTTATTGGAATTACCTACCTGCTCCGTCTTTATTTAAGAACAGACACTCTTATTGCAGATGCAAGTGGCTTAGGCCTTTTTACTTCTATTTTTGGCACACTCTATGGCATATTAATGGCTTTCATCATTTTTGAAGTATGGGCACAGTTTAACAAAACATCACAGCTCTTTGATACAGAGGCTGTTGGCCTAGAAAGACTCTATCGCTTAACACTCTATTTTAGAAAACCTTCTCTTTCATTGGAAATGAAGGCTGCTATTAAGAAGTACATAGAAGCAGTCTCTTTGGATTTTAATAAGTTACGCTTGGGAGAAAGAGGAAAAATGAGTGGAAAGATATTTAGAGAACTATCTAAGGTGATTCGAACGATTAACATAAAAACGGACCGTGAAAAAATAGTGTTTCAACGCATGATGGAGTCTTACGGACATCTTACTGATGTTCGAGTGGAAAGAATTTCTCAAAGCCTCACTCGATTGCCCACTCTTCTTAAAGTGTTTCTTTATTTATCCTCATTCTTTGTCCTATTAACTTTTTTAGTCATGCCGTTCGCCAGCCTCATGTATTCTCTTCTTTCAACTGGCATGTTTTCTTTTATTTTAGCCATGATTTTCCAAATCGTTGAAGATCTAGACAATCCTTTCACGGGTTTTTGGAGTTTAACCCCTGAACCTTACGAAAGAACCCTTAAACACATTGAAGAAGATTATTGACTTTATTCTTGAGAACGTTCATAATGTACAGCCAAAACATTTATAAAGCGCCTTGGTTTTTCTCGACGATATGAAGAAACCTAAGTTGATGAAGAGGCACTGCCCGTACTGCAATAAGCATACTGATCATAAAGTCTTCATGAATAAGAATCGAGGCAGAAATGCTACTCACCCCATGTCTTACGGATCCACAACTCGCGTACGAGGCCGAGGCCTTCGACGAGGTTACGGAGGTCATGGAAGATACAGTAAACCCACCAAACCCAAGATGAGTGGAAAAAAACTGAGCAAAAAAACAGATCTACGTTATACCTGTAGTACCTGCCAAAAAACACACGCCCAACGATGGGGTATTCGCGCTAAAAAAATAGAAATGATCTAGAGGAAAACCATGAAACAAGAACCTGACTCTAAATTTATTAAATTACGATGCCCTAAATGCAAGAATGAACAAATCACCTTTGGCAAAGCAGCTTCGTACATCAACTGCCTTGTTTGCGGTAAAGTCCTAGCTGAACCTACTGGCGGGAAGACCCGTGTCAAAGCGCGCATTCTTGAGGTGCTTGAATAAACATGTTTTATCGACGAACGGGATACCCGGAAGAAGATGAAATCGTTCTTTGCACCATTACCAACATCCAATACCATTCTGTTTTTGCGAAACTCGATGATTTTGACAAATCAGGCATGATCCACATTTCTGAAATAAGTCCTGGGCGCATTCGAAATATCCGCGACTATGTAACTGAAGGAAAAAAAATCATTTGCAAGGTCCTTCACATTGACTTGGAAAAGGGCCACATTGATTTATCCCTACGACGTGCAACCGAAGTACAAAAGCGCCTGAAAAATGAACAAATCAAACAAGAGCAAAAAGCAGAAAAAATCGTTGAAAGCTTAGCTCAGCAACTCAAAAAACCTGCGGAGGCTCTTTATAAAGAAATCGCCCCCATTCTCTTAAAAGACTATTTGTATCTTTTCGAAGCCTTTGTGGATGTTGTCGAGCATGACGTGTCTTTAGAACAGATCGGCCTACCTAAGGATCTTGCTGAACTCCTAACCAAGCTCATTCATGAAAAAATAAAACCTAAAACCGTCCATATCACTGGAGAAGCTAACGTGCAAAGCTACGCCGAAAATGGCCTTGAACTGGTCCAAAAAACACTGATTGAAGCGTTGAAAGCAAGCCCCAGCCTTACCATTCGATATGCTGGAGGAGGCAAATATAAATTTCTTATTGTTGCACCGGAATATAAACAAGCTGAAAAGGTACTTGAACAAACCAATGCCCTTTTCATCCAAAAACTTGCTAAAGAAGGAAGTTATGAATTTAAGCGAAAAGACACCTAAACGCCGATGAAACACCCCACTATTCTTAAATGCCCTAATTGCAAAAGTTATGCTCTTAGTGAGGCCTGTGTTTGTGGCTCCTTACGGGTCTCTCCACGACCTCCTAAATACTCTCCTGAAGACAAATATGGGCGTTATCGAAGGCTTGCCAAACAACAAGCTCAAGAATCCTAGCTTTAAATCGTTTTATGATCTTAAATCGTTTTATGATCCTTTATCTCTTAAAAACTGCCTAGAATATGGCAAATTTTAAATACCCTTCTTAACTTCACACGGTTATGACTCCTGATATACCTGACGATCTAGTTGATACTGAAACACCCAATGCCCCTTCTGACCCTGCCAATATGGAATTGGGCGGCAACATCACCCTTGTTGGCTTCAAAGAACTCGAAAGCAGCGAACTTATCGTCATTAAAAAGGTTGTTGGAAGTTATGCCCGAAAAATGGCGGATAGTTCAACTAACTTTGAAAACCTCACGGTAACCCTTAAAACGGTGCATCGCACCCCTAAATCGGAGAAATATGAGGTCCATGCTCGCTATTTAGACAATGGTCAGTTATACACTTCTGAAGCGACTGAGCGAAACCTGTTCATGGCACTTGATGAATGTCTGCGAAGGGTTCTGGATACCAAGCAACACAAAGACAAGAGCACGCACGATGAAAAGTCTCATCATCGATAGAAATGGGTTAAACATTCTTGTTTAATTATTTTTATTTAATCGTTTTTGTTTAATCATTTAAAAAATTCTTATTCAAATAAAAAGTTTCCATTAAACAATTCTTATTTTTTAAAAGTTCTTATTTTTTAGAAACGGGTTTTGATTCTTCCTTAGAAACTTCCTTTGCCTCTTCTTTAGGGGCCTCTTTTGCCGTACCGGTAATCTTTGAAGCGATCTTATCAGCTAAGCCGCCCTGTTTTTCTTCTTTGACTGACTTAACTGCTTCCTTATACTCTATACCGTCTAACTCGACTTTTACCAATTCAATGGTCTTTCCTTTCTTGTCCTTTACGGATTGTTTAAACACAGTAACCTTTACTTTATGCAAGGGATTGCGAATGCCTCGTTCCCATATCTTCTTATTGAGCTCAGGACCAATTCGAACCACTTTTACTTTCATATGCTTTTGAATGAAGATCCTTAAAGTAGAAACTGCCTTTTTAGCCCGATAATACTTGGGCGTGTTGATAAAGCCCCTACGCAAGGGAATGATGTATGAACGCTTTTCTTCTGCCATGAACCTTTCACCTTATGCTTTGGTCTTTATTCGTCTCCAATTGCGCTTGGTTGCTGTATGGCGGCCTGGATGCACACGCCTACCTTTCCCGTATATTTTAGGAACTGTCCAAAAAGGAGCCCATCGGGTTTGAAAGCCTCGTTTAATCAAGCGTAACTTACGGCATAGATGTTTGTATCGTGCCATTTATGCCCCGCCCTTTGCCTTAGCTGCTTCTTCTAGATAGGAAACACCTTTTTGTGTGATGATACGTCCTTTATGGACGCCTTTTTGATTGTTTTTAACCAATTGAGCTTGTTCTAACTGCTGGAGCAAGGTGCGTGTAACTTTACCTGATCCCTTAGCAAACTTTTCAGGCTCTACGCCACGGTTCTTTTTGCCTCCGTATTTTCGACGAAGTTTTGCGACTCCAACAGGACCTAGATGATTTACCTTCTTTAACATGGAAGCTGCTCTCATATACCACCAATCTTCTTGTGCTGGAGGGCGCTCTTTATGCACACCCGTCTTTACAAACATCGCCCAAGAAGGCATTTTTAGCTCTTGCTTAAGCTTCAGACTTAGGTTCTTTACCAATTCGTTCTGAGGAACATCGTATCTCATCATAACCTCGAATAGACTAAACCTCCAAAACCCCATTCCCTTTATAAACGTTCTGATTTTCACCAAGCGCGTATTCCTCTTAAAATGGGTGAAAATCTGATGTGATCAAGAATTGATACCCTTTTTAAATTGGCAATTCTTGACAGCTTTCTGCCGTCGAGTCCTCCTTTTTTAAAGACGTTCTAAACCTAAGATTTAGAAAATTTTATAAAGGAGTGCTACCAAAAAAGAACTAAAAAGAGGTGTAGTTGATGCGTACTTTGCGTAAGAAAGGAGATTTAAGCCTTAGTGTAAACGCCATTGTCGTACTCATCCTTGCCATTGTTCTGCTTGCTTTCGGTCTTAGCTTCATCACCAAACTCCTTAGTAAAGGAGAAAGTAGCTTAGAGGGATTGTTTCCAAGTCCTCAAGTTCAACCAACTAGCACAAAGCCTATTGCAATTCCAGACTCTCTTTTAATTAAGTCCGGCGATCAAGTTCGCTTTTCCATTCCAATTTTAAATACAGTATCGGCACCTCTTTCAGGAGGGCTTGTTCTTAGTGGGGCAGGTTGTCCTAACACGGCAGATGTTGTTAGTGAATCATTTTCAACTCCTCTTCAATCCGGTCAAGTGGGCACCTTAAAACTATTAATTAAGGGAAGCCCTAGTTTTGTTGATAATTCAATTTGTGCCATTAATATCGGAGGCCCGGCAGGCTTAACACAGTCGTTCTTCCTTACCACAAAGGGAAGCATTTAGAGGTTACAATGGCCATGAAAAAAAAGAGGCTTACTCGACAAGAAGAATTTGACATCATGAAGCTTGTCCTGGATAAGTTTCTTTGGTTGGGTGTAGGTATTATTGCTTATGGATTCTACCGAATGATTACGTATACAGACAGTTTGAGTCAGGGCCTGGCTATTTTACTTGCTGGAGCGATTATCCTCATCATCTTGATGATCTTGATCGTTCGTGAATACGAGTATGAAGCGTAAATTCTTTTTATTTGTTTAGCATCTGCGTAAGTTTTATATAGACCTCTTCTTGGAAAAGTACTATGAATAAAAAAGGTATGGAGCTTCAAGTCAATACACTGGTTGTCTTAATCTTGAGTATTGTTATCTTTGGCGGGGGCATCGCCATCTTCTACAAGGCCTTTGCCAAAGGTCAAGAACAAGTCTATTATTTAGATCAAGCCAGCCAGCAACAAATTGAAAATGCCTTGGATGATGGCAGCCTCGTTGCCATTCCTATTAACTCTAAAACCATTGAACGAGGAGGACACGCCACCTTTGGCGTTGGTGTTACTAATGAAGATGGAACGAGTGCTTCGCATGTGTTTAGTTTAGTTGTTACTTATTCCACTCGGGACCCGCTCCCCATTGCGCCCACAGGAGGTACTTGGATCAAGTTTGATGGCAATGCCATCCCCCTACAAAATGGTCAAAAAAAGGTATTCCAGCTCTACATAGTTCCTAAAGATGCTAACCAAAAAGGCACCCATATCTTTAATGTAGCTGTGTGTTATGATGGCGAAGACAGCGGGACTTCTTCTCTTGGACATTCTCTATGTGCTGCTAAGGGATTGAATCTCTATGAGAACTTGCACAAGGTTTATCTGAGCGTTACTTAGAAATGATTACTTAGAGACCAGATTTTTTAACACTTTTCTAGGATCTTTTGCGATTGTGACCCCGGAGGCGAGCAAAACGCCTGCTGCCCCTAACTGATGTGCTACGTGTACGTCTTTACCGGTATGAACTCCGGCCCCGACGAGGATCCTTTCTTTCTTTCCAATTCTCTTGACAATATCTTTGATGACTTCAGGCTCGGCTTCACTCACTGAAATAGTGCCACCGATTAATTCAGGAGGCTCTATTGCAATAAAATCTGGTTTTAACGTAGCGAGTGCTTGCCCGATCAGAGGATCATTGGCGCAGAGTACCGTAACTAAACCCAATTTTTTTGCTCGTTTTACACAATCTTCTACTTCATCCAATTTCAGACGATGCTCAGAGTGATTCAATAAAGTGCCTTTGGCCCCTGCTGCTTTTACAGCTTCGGCGGTGATGAAACCTGTGAATTTGCCATAGGAATAGGAATCGATGTGCTGTGCATAGACTGGGATTTTCACTGCTTTTACGACGGCTGCAAGGTCGGTTGGCTGAACCGCAATACGAATGTCTGCCTTGGACGATTTAGCTACCTGCTCACAGATTTTAGCAAGCTTTACTGCATTCTTTCCTGTAGCTTGTTCATATGTTTTGAAATTAATGATCACCACTAGGCGCATTCTATTCTCACGAAGAAAGGCTATAAAAAGTTTGCTAATGCGCGCGCTTGGCTAGGGAGTTACGAATTTCTTGAATACGCTCCTCACTTAGCGTATCGTCATGGTTCTTGATGCGTTCGGTTGGAGCAGAACCCCAACCTTCCTGGCTCGACATTCGAGGTGCCTTGGAAACCTTGGTATTGCAATCTGCACAGTATTTTTTACCATCGGCATCATCCATGCACCCTGTGCAAATTTTTGTACCGCACCAATTACATAAGTTGCTTAACAATTCACCATGCGCACTGCATTTCATACCCTTTCTTTAGATGCACTTATACTTAAATATTTCGCTCGTCTTATCGACGGATCATGCGGGCGTATGAAACCTTCTTTTGCTGGATCTTAATGATGCTGCCTTTCTTTACTTTTACTACCTTAGGGTCATTATCAATACTTAGAAAACCTGTTCCCCGTAAAACCTTAATCTCTACCTGATCTGTTGGTTCGAGTGTGATGAAGCTTAAAGGTGCTCTGGGGTTGTTAAACGCTAAGCCCAAGCCTTCCTTGAAGGTGGAACGGGTGATGCTCTTAAAATAGCCGCTTGAGCCAAATGGCGTTGCGAACACTAAGCCATCCCCAATCACATCTGCAAAGCGCAAGGCCCCATTGATCTTTACTTGGAAACGCAAGGCTGCAATGGCTTTCTCATTACGAATTGAAACCTCATTGGTGGCTAAGAGTTTTTTCTTTCCTGCCTTTGCTTCGAGCTTGGGACTTGATTCGATCCGGACTTGATTGTCCTTGATGGATTGCAAAAAGCTTTCCATATCTCCGTCTTGACATTGATTGCAGATCATGCTGTCTTTGACTAGGAATTTAGGAATGCTCGGGTATTTACGCTCGGCAAGAAGGAAGGTGCCATCTCCACCAACAGAAGCGATGAACTCAGGCTTTTTTGAAAAGGCAAAGCCATGACCTTCTAAGAATCTTCTTACTTCCTTACCCTTCTTGGCGTTCTTTGCGAGGAGGTTGAAACGCTTCATTTTATGCTCTTAGAAAGGATGGTTTAAAAGGTTTTTCTTATTGGAAACAACCTTCTTCTCTTGCTTTTGTGTATTCTTCAGATCCTACCAGGGTTTTCCAATATGCTTGCTTATGACCTCGGCTGTCCATTTCTTCAACTTGAGTGGCTGCCTCTTGTTCTGTCAAGAAAGAAGTTATAATCCAAGGTTTGCCTTCATCTCCTTGCCGCATTACGGCCCAACATTTATCCTCTAGTGTTTCGGTCATCTTGTGTCTGAATTTTGTATAAAACTACGATTGCCACCAGTACCATCCCTAGATTAAACCATTGGCCTTGGCTTAAGCCCCAAAATAAAGGATCTTCTCGGAAGAAGGTGACTAAGAAGCGCAAGGCACCGTATAGGAGAACGAAAGACCAGAACAAGACGCCTTTTGCCCATTCTTTTTTCTTCTTCATCCCATATAAAGCACCGAAGATGACCAGGTTCTTTGCAGCTTCGTATAATTGCGAGGGATGACGGCAGCCTTCGGGAAGGCCTGTGATATGTGTATTTTTAGAATAATCTACACACCAGGAAACATGAGTTAAGGTTCCCCACAATTCACCATTGAAGAAGTTGGCAATGCGACCTAGGAACAAACCCAGAAGGGCGGGGAAAACCAGCAGGTCTGCGAGTTCGTAAAACTCCACCTTGTATTTTTTGCAATACCAAATGGTGGCTAGAACGACGCCAATTAAACCCCCATGAAAGGACATTCCTCCGTGCCAAACCATGAAGACTTCGAGCGGCTTTTGCCATAATACTTGAGGATAATAGAACAAGAAATCACCTAGTCGCGCGCCGATAATCAACCCCAGTAGAAGGTAGGTTAAGAGCGTATCTGGGGCCTCCCCTTTGAAGTTATGAACCCATTCTTTTTTGGTTGCTTGAATCAACAAGTAATAAGCGGCTAAGAAACCAATGAGATACATGATTCCATAATACCGAACTTCAAAAGGGCCTAAGTGGAACAATACGGGGTCAAGGGTGTGGTAGAACATAGTTCGAGGGGGTTTATTCCTTATTTAAGTGCTTTGTTTTTTAAGAGAAGCTCTCGTTGTTTTTTCTTTAAAGGGTAGGGGTCATAGAGTAGATCATCTTCGAACATGATGAGGGATTCAACGTTTCGAATGTTCCCCATGAAGGTGTTTCTTAGTTTGGAGAGCTCTATTTGAAGCTGCTCGTGGCTTTCCACTTCTAGCGTTACTTCGAAATTCCATTCGCCAACAGTCTCAACGGCGAGTATCATAAACGGGTTTTCCTGTGCATAGTTAAACAACTTTTTTCTTGAGGTTTCGTTCATGTTCTCTAAAAACAGAAGAAGCCTGTAGCTTTGCATCCCGTAATTTTGTGATTTTATATGGGGGGTATATCCCTGTATGATTTTCCTCTTTTCAAGATCCCTGATCCTGAATGTAAGGGTGCTTGCAGGCTTCTTGAGAATCTGCGCTAATTCCACGATGGGCATTCGAGCTTGGGTTGAAAGAATGGATAATATGTTGCTGTCGAGACTGTCTATGATTTCTAATTCAGGTTCCTCGCCGAACAAGGGAAATTTAGAAACCTGTTTTTTATTGTTATCCAAGTAACTTCTTTTACTTTGTCGAAGCTCCGAGCGAATGGCGATCTTGTTATCTGTTAGGTTCTTGCCGTATTTATTGAGGATTTGGTAATATAATTTGTTGAATTGAAAAATACTCTTGCACATTACCCCAAAAGATAGGTCAAACTTGCCCCCGAGTGTTGCAATCCAGTAAATTTCAGGTATGTTTTTTAAGTAGTCCAGAGTCTCAATTTTTACCTGCTCATTGACGTTTTGAAATCGGCTGAAAATACCAAATCCTGTGTAGCCCAATTTGCTGAAGTTAACTAAGGTTGTATATCCTAAGAGAATTCGTCTTTTTTCAAGCCTTCTTATCCGGTATAGGACCACTTCTTTTGAGAGCCCCACTCTTTTCCCTATTTCCTGGAAGGTGGCCCTTGCATTGAGGTCCAGGGCAGAGAGGATCTTGCGATCCTTTGTATCCCGCTTCATTTTTCACTTTATGCAATAAAAGTATATAAATGTTGCTATAAACAAAATATTTATAAATAAAGTTTAATATATAACAGTAACTTTCTATGGGTATGAAACAAACGAGTGGACGGATGCTTTGGAAGACTTGTTTTTTACTTATCTTAGCTCTTTTGCTCCTCCTAAGCTGTTCTTGTCAATCACAAGAAGAAACCCTAAAATTAGGTTACCTTGGATCCTTAACAGGGGATGCAGCGAGTATCGGCCCCCCTGGAGTGGCAGGAGCGCAATTGGCCATTCAAGAGATCAACAACGCTGGAGGGGTTTTGGGAAAAAAACTGGCCTTGATCGTAGAAGATGATGCCTGCTCTTCCAAGAGTGTCGAAGCCATGAACAAACTCGTGCATTTTGACCATGTCCTTGCGGTTTCAGGACCTGACTGTGGTTCTGCGGCCGGCCCTGCCTTGCCTATTGCTCAAGAAGCCAAGGTTCCGGTCGTCATTCGTTGGGCATCTGCCCCAGACCTGACTCATGTAGGAGACTACATATTCAGAATTTTTCCATCTGACTTATTTCAAGGAACGTATGCAGCTGAGTATGCATTCAATCAACTGGGAAAAAGAAAAGTAGCTGTGCTTTACGTAAAGAACGACTATGGTCAAGGACTCCGCGATGTTTTTACCAAGCACTTTACTGAACTTGGAGGGAAAATCGTATTTGATGAATCTCACAACCAAGAAGACACTGATGTAAGAACTTCCCTCATCAAAGCCCAAGAAAAAGGACCTGATTTGGTTTACATGCCCACGTACCGAGCCGTGGGCAGGGTTGCTTTACAACAAATGAAAGAACTCGGTTTCAATGTATTCATCCTTGCTGGGGATGCTTTTGACACCAATGAAATTATTCAAGTTCCAGAGGCCGAAGGTGTGATTTATCCGACAGCCATTACCGCCAACCCCGACTGGTTCAGGCAAAAAGTGTTCCAGGCAACAGGAGTGGAAGAGAATCACATCACTGCTTCGTTGGCCTATGACTCTATTTGGGTGATTGCTGAAGCCATAAAACGTGCAGGTAGCCTGGATCGTGCAAAGATCCGTGACGCATTGGCAAAGACTTCCTATAAAGGAGTCTCTGCCCCACTCATCGAGTTGGATGAGAACCGAGACATGAAAGCGGCAACCTATGAGATGCGATTGATTCAGAATGGGAAGTCTGTTGTTTATGAGAATTGACACTATTTAAACGCTTTTACTAAGCGCTCTTTAAAAGTATCTTTTTCTAAGTACCCGACGATACGATCGACTTCTTTGCCATCTTTTAAAACGATAAAGGTGGGAATGCCCATGACCCCAAACTTTCCAGGAATATCTGGGTTGTTATCCACATTCACACTGAAAAAATGAATGTCTTTTACTTCACTACTCACGGCTTCAAAAATGGGTTTACTCATCTTACACGGACCACACCATTCAGCCCAGAAATCCACAACGGATTTTCCCTTTTTTGTTTCAGTGTCAAATTCACTACTTGTTAACTCTTTTACGCTCATGGCTTTCACCTCGGGTGTCTTTGATTAAGTATTTAGCTTCATCGATCGTGATAAGTTCATCGGTTTCATCCACTAATTTTTGACTGCAGGTTTTCTTAAATGACATGGCTTCCACCCGGCAGCCAAAGGCGCCTTGAAGGTATCTTACCAAGTCCACAAAGTCTCCATCACCAGTTACTAAGACAATCACATCCACTTTCGGGGCTAAGCGTAAGGCGTCCATGGCAATTCCCACATCCCAATCCCCTTTCTTGGCGCCGCCTAGAAAGATTTGTAGGTCCTTTGCCTTTACTTCAAAACCAATATGTTCCAACGCCTGATGAAAACCCTCTTCTCCTTGCATGTCGGCATTGATCACATAGGCCAAGGCGCGAACCAATTGCCTGCCGGCCACGGCTGTTTTAAGGATGTTGGTAAAATTGACTTTTTGATGGTATAATTGCTTTGCACTGTAGTACATGTTCTGAATATCGACCAGAACGGCTACGCGTTGATCCTTATGTTTTACACCCATGAGTTATCTCTTTGCCTTTACTTTCGGCCATTTCTTTTTCTTAGGCTTTCTAAGACGCTCAGAATTCTTGCGAATTCTGGTGTGATCAAGAATCGTTTTGGCGATTCTTGCCACAACGACATCTTTCGAAGCCTATTTCTTAACTTTTGGCCATTTTTTCTTTTTAGGCTTCCTTAGACATCTACAGCGTCCGAAACTCCTATTTAAGGCTTCCTCTTCCGTCTTGAAAAACGCCAGGTTATCGCGTTTGATGTTTTGAATGTATTTGCAGGTTGGGGTATGGAAGCGCTTGCTTTTTAATGAAACTACAAAACCAGTTTTCCATTCTTTCTTCCATGAAAATGCTTTTTTCTCCTCTATGGGCTCCTCCAATTCTAGATTTTGGAAGTGAACTTTTTTCTTTGCCTTTTCAAAGCCTTTTAAGAGCTCTTTTGCCTTTTTCTTGGCCTCTCCCCTTGGTAAGCGAGGTTTTTTGAGCGCCTCTCTATGGAATAAGGCATTGCAGGATTTGCACAGGTAGAGCACTTTACTGTTGCCTCGAACATCACTCTTGCAGACTGGACAACCCTTGGCGATGAGCTCTACTTGCATACTACACCGACGGGAACGCCGTTTAAATAGTTTTTGCAGACTTCAGAATAGATTAGCACAAACCATATAAATCCTCAACTGTTTTGTTAAGATCATGGAAAATGTCATCATCCTCGGTGCTGGTATTGCTGGCTATACCGCTGCGATTTATACGGCTCGAGCGAATTTAAAGCCTATTCTGATTGGTGGCCCTGAAGTCGGAGGACAACTGACCTTGACCATGGAAGTAGAAAATTTCCCTGGCTTTCCGAACGGGGTACAAGGCCCTGAACTCATGCAGATGATGCGCAAGCAAGCTGAGAAGTTTGGAACACAGTTTATTGAAGGCGTTGCCAAACGGTTTGACGCGAAGGGGGATCATTATGAAATTCAAGTGGGCGAGCAAGTTCTGCAGGCCCAAACGGTTATTGTTGCAACGGGCGCCTCTGCTAAATGGTTGGAGGTTCCTTCTGAACAACAGTATAAAGGTCGAGGTGTTTCGACGTGTGCGACGTGTGATGGCTTCTTCTACCGAGGAAAAGAAGTCATTGTTGTCGGAGGAGGAGATAGTGCCTGTGAGGAAAGCCTCTTCTTGACCAAGTTTGCGACAAAGGTTACCCTGGTACATCGCCGAGACCAATTGCGCGCGAGCAAGATCATGCAAGATCGTGTTTTTAAAAATGAAAAAATTAAGGTACTTTGGGATCATGTGGTGGAAGAAGTCCTGGGCGATGGAAAACATGTCACGGGTGCTAAATTTAAACATGTCAAAACCGGCCAAGTAACTGAGATGAAGACCGATGGGATCTTTTCTGCCATTGGCCATGTGCCTAACACTAAAATATTTGAAGGTAAACTGGAGTTGGATGAGAAGGGTTATTTGAAGACCGACCGATTCATGCATACGAACCTACCTGGAGTATTTGGGGCGGGGGATGTGCAAGACATCAAATACCGACAAGCTGTAACGGCAGCGGGAACGGGATGTCAATCGGCCATGGAAGCTGAGAAGTACTTGGAAAACCTGGAGAATTAGAAAATCATTACGTTTTCTATTCCTTTAAAATCATGGTCACATGTCACGAAAATAGTGTTTTCTTGTTGAGCTGTAGCGAGATGAATGGCATCTGCTAGGCCGAATTTAGACTTTTCCAATCGAATGTTGTTTTTGAGCTTTCCAGATGCCAACACAACTCCTAGACTTAATGGAAGAATGTGTGCGTTCTCGCGAATAAACATTAAATTCTCTTCAAAAGGAAGCTTCTTTCGTTCAAATATGTCTGCTAATTCTGCAATGGCAATTATTGAAGTAGCAATTGACTTATGACCTATTTCTGCCCAAATTTCCTTTCCCTTTTTAGATCCTTTAAAGTACTCTACCCATACTGAACTGTCTAAAACATAGTCATAGCTCATGGCGGAACTTCATTCGGTCTTCTTTTTTATTCCAAGACAAGCCTGGAGTAGAGCCAAACATGGACTTGGGCACTTTTAGGTCTTTTTTTAGCAGCTCTTCAATGACTTGATCATAGGAAGGAGCTTGCTTGTTCTTCTTAGCTATCTCTAAGAGTTGCTTGGTTGTTTGCGAGACTTGAATGGTGGTGGACATTATAGCTATAACTATAGCTATAGTTATAAAGGTTTTGGTACTATTGAAGATATATGTTACTACTTAAAAGGAAATATTTATATATAAGCTTTGTTTATTCCCTTTTATGACCTCGTCTATGACACCACCCCCTTTAACAGTTCCCTTACTAGGATCTTTAGAGTCTCTTGCAGCTGTTCCCTCAGATATTGTGGATTCTCAATATAAATTGCTTAGAGGAGATTTGGAAAAAATAAATGCGTTTTTTGTAGAGCGAGGATACAATACCCTCGGTGCAGCTAGTTCAAACCCTATTGGGGGGGGGATCTCAACTTGAAGAAGGTTTACGAAGAGTTTTTGAAGTTAAGGCCTCTGGGGTCCTAGCACCACTATTCCCCCAACTTCATATCCCGATGGTTTTAGCTTATACTAGCCCTGCTAAAATGGGTGTAGGTTTCTTTGTTGACGTTGACGTTCCTTCATGCCCTAATCCCCCTCCTGATCGCATTGATCCTCTCAATATTCCTTTTAACATTACTGTTAGATTATTTGACGCTGATGGTACTGGCGTTCGAGACCTAAGAGGGGTAGAACAAGATGCTCGTTTCCGCTATTTCACAACACCTAGTAGACCTAGAATTGGAAGTTATGATCCAATTACAGAGTTGCTCAGTACATTAGAACCTCTCTTGTAAATTCTATACTTTCACAAAAACTATATAAAGCGCATATGAGTTCTCTTGTTTATGTTTATTTCAATAAGTGCCCTTGTTTCTATTATCATCTAAGTTAGCTTGCTCTTTTAAGCAGGCAAAAACCAAAAAATAATAGAAAGCAATATAAACATCCGACGAGGAAAGGGTTTAGCATCTTCGAAACCCTCGATCTCGAATGAAAGGCACTGTGTCCCCGTAGGGGTCATCCCCCCACAACGTGCCTGACACTTGGTTGCAGGGGTTTCGACCTTAGGATGCTAAACAGGTTATATCGAGGAAACAAGAACCATGCCGTACGACCTTCAAACAGAACATCTCATGCGCGAGCATTGGAAGAAGATCAACCTACTCAAACTGCTCGAGAAAAAGAATGCAGATGGAGAGAATTATTTTTTACTGGATGGCCCCCCTTACTCCAATAATGTTCCTCACGTTGGGCATATTCGAAACACTGTCTATAAGGACCTTTATGTCCGGCTTGCTTTCCAGCAAGGCAAAAAAGTGCTCTTTCAACCTGGCTTTGACACACACGGATTGCCGATTGAGAACGTTGTGGAAAAGAAAATTGGCGTTAAAAGCAAGCAAGACATTGAAAGGTATGGCATTGCCAAGTTTGTACAACTCTGCAAAGAAAACGCGACGCTCTACAAAGATATTTGGATTCAAGTTTATGATCTGTTAGGAAGCTGGTACAGCTGGAAAGAACCCTATTTAACCTACCACAATAGCTACCTTGAAAGCGCCTGGTGGGCCTTTACTCGCATCTGGGAAAAGGGCCTGGTTTACGAAGGGAAAAAGCCTGTAACTTGGTGCCCTCATTGTCAAACAGCCCTGGCTGGCTATGAAGTCACGGACAGCTACAAAAATGTGTCTGACCCGGCTGTTTACCTTAAATTTAAACTCAAAAGTCATGATGCGTACTTGCTTGTATTCACAACGACTCCCTGGACCTTACCAAGTAATGTAGCTATTTGTGTGCATCCGGATAAGGAATATGTTAAAGTCAGTACAGACAAAGGCAATCTGATCCTTGCCAAGAAGCGCCTTGAATTCTTGGATCGCATTGAACTTAAATACAAGATTCTTGAAGAATTTCCCGGCAGAAAAATGGACGGCTGGGAATACGAATCCTTAATTGATGTTCCCGTACAAAAAGAACTGCAAAAGAATCCCAAGGCATTACGCGTGTACATGTCCATTCCTATGCTCAAAGAACGCGTGGCAAGCAAGATCCAAGAAAAAAAAGGGGTTACCAAAAAAGACCTCTACGAAGACTTTGTTACTGTGGATGATGGTACGGGTTTGGTGCATACAGCACCCGGACATGGTAAGACCGACCATGTAGTTGGAGAGCATTATGGATTGCCTGCTCCTAGCCCCTTGGATGATGAATGTAAATTCACCGATGATGTAGGGATCTACCAAGGAGAGTTTGTGAAAGACGCCGACCATGCCCTGGCTGAACACCTGCACAAAACAGGACAATTGCTGCACTATGAAAAAATAGAACACTCCTATCCCCTCTGTTGGCGATGCAAAACGCCTCTTATATTTAGGATGAGCAATCAATGGTTCATTCGCATTGAACCTGTCAAAGAAAAAATGCTTCAATCCAATGAAGAAACCCGATGGCAACCCGGGTTTGCAAAAGAACGACTTCGCAGCTGGGTGAGCAGTGCTGATGACTGGAACTTTTCAAGACAACGGTACTGGGGCATTCCGATTCCTCTTTGGAAGTGTGAGTGCGGAGAAATTAAAGTTATAGGCAACTTGGAAGAATTGCAAGAAAATGCCACCACTTCCGTATCCAAGGATTTCGATCTTCACACAGCCAGCATGGTTGAACTTAAGTGCCTATGCGGCAAAGCCATGAAGCGAATCCCCGACATTTTTGATGTATGGTATGACGCAGGCTGTGCACCGTATGCCAGTTTGGGATATCCAAAGCACAATAAAGAGCTCTTTGAACAGCACCACCCCGTCTCTAGAATCAATGAAAGCCAAGACCAGATTCGCGGATGGTTCTACCACTTGATGTTCTGCAGTGTTGCTGTCTTTGACAAGACCCCGTTTCAGGCCGTTAGCATGCCAGGCTGGGTTGTCGATGAGAAAGGAGAAAAATTCAGCAAAAGCAGCAACATGCTTGAAGCGAAGACCATCCTTGAAAAGTTTGGCGCGGATGCACTTCGATTCTACTACTGCTGGGATATCGCACCGTATGAATTGCAGAAATTCAGCTTGAAAGTGTTGCAAGGGGATGTGACTAAGTACTTCAATATCCTATGGAACTTGCACACTTATTTGTTAAATCAGGCATTGGAAGAACCGGTTAAAATCGAGAAGATTGAAGACCACTGGATCCTTTCTCGGTTGAACACGACCATTCAAACGGTATTGAAGGCGTATGAGAGCTTTGAACTGCACCAAGCGGGACGAGCCTTGTACACCTTTGTCATTGATGATTTAAGTAGGACGTATGTGCAGCTTACTCGAGATCGGGAAGATGATGCTCCAGCTCATGTATTGCATGAATGCCTGCAAAAGATGGTTACGTTAACGGCGGCGATCAACCCACACATTTCCGAGCAGGTCTATCAAAATCTCTCTGGCATGCACAAAAAGGCGAAAGAATCTGTACATCTAGAGCCCTTGCCCAAGGTTGAGAAGATGGATGAGAAACTTGAACAAAACATGCACTTTGCGAATGAACTCATTACGGCTGCACTTGCTGCACGAGACAAAGTCAAACAAGGTTTACGATGGCCCTTGTCTGAACTGATTTTAGATACGGAAAACAAAGAATATGAAGCTGCTTCAAAAGAACTTGCTGAAGTGATCTTACGCCAAACCAACATCAAGAAGATCACGCACAAAAAGATGAAGCCTTCCCTTGACTTTAAACCCAATTATGGTGCTCTAGGTAAAGCTTTTGGACAGGAAACGGCTTCCATGACTGAACTCATTCTGAAAAACAAGGATAGCCTTCTTGAACAACTTGAAAACAAAAAACCTTTAAAAATCGGTACGCATGAATTCCAAGAAAACCAATTTGAAATTATCCGAACGGCACCGGACGGATATCAACTGGTGGAATTCAAAGGCGGCTTGGTGTACTTGAATTTGAAGGTGACGCCTGAACTTGAAAGTGAGGGCTATGCTCGAGAGATCATGCGAAGAATTCAACAGGTGCGAAAGGAGCAAAAACTCACCAAGGAAGATGCGATTAAATTGACGCTTGTGACTTTGCATCCTGAACTATTGGAAAGCCATCGAGCGGCCATTCAGGAAAAGGTGAATGCTAAGACCCTCACGATCAAAAATGTATTTGAAGATAAAGCAGGCGTAAAAGAAGAGACGATCCGTGGCAAGGCTTTCCAAATCATTGTGGAGAAGATATGAACTCAACCCTTCGTAACGCCTTTGCCTATTACACGATCTTTTTTTTGCACGTCAGTTTCATTGTTGCAGCTTTCTTGTCTCCCCTCTTTTTGAGTTGGAGATGGATCTTGGCTGGTCTGGCTGGATACTATTCTCAACACAGAATCTTTGGAGGGTGTATGTTAACAAAATTTCAATTTAAAGGAAAACAAGACAGTTTTTACGGTTACTATTTAAACCGACTTGGGCTTTCCCCTAATCAACGAGTGCTGACCTTTCTTTCTAAGTATGGCTTTCCCTGGCTGATCTTTTTTGCAGCACTCTTCCGACAAGGATACTAAAATCGATAGCTTTTTATATCGAATCGCGATCTTTTCTTAAAGCTTTTAATCATTAATCAATTTAGGGGGAACATTCATTGGCAAAGACCATAGCTGTAGAAACACCACTTGCTGAAATTACTTTACGCAAATATGAAACACCAAGCAATCTAGAAAATCGGGAGCTTGTACGTAAAGTGTGCCTTGCTTTGGGCTTATTGCAGCCAGGGGATTCTCGCGATGTTGTTGTGGATGTGTTTCAAGTTGTGCTCGAAAATAAAAAAGAACTTACTTCTAAAGAAATTGAGGAGCTGACCATTGCGAACCGCAAGAAGTACAAATTGCCCTTGTTAGGTATTGCACCTTCGAATGTGCGAAGACAATTATTAAGATTGAGGGATTTGTTCCTGGTTGAGAAGGTTAAGAACAACTATCGCATCCGTGAGAATACCCTCTTAGAACACATCTTTGTGGAAAACATCGAGAAATACTATTTGAATAGTATTATCGTACGCGTTAAGGAGTATATTCGAGAAGCGGATAAGAAGTTCTTGCAGTAAGGTATATAAATTTCTCTCTTACACTCTCCTTATGAATGACGATCAGCTCTACGATCTTTTGCAAACCATAATTCTTCCCTTATCTCAAGAGCGGTACTTGTGGAGAGTCGGAGGGAGTGCTGCTCTGCGCGTGCATGGGATTGATATAGATCGAGTTTCTGTAGGAGATCTAGATTTAACAAGTGAGGATGAAGGTATTGAGTTCTGTCTCAAACATTTCGAAGGAGCTCGGGAGAACTCTCGTGCCTTCCCTAGGCATATTCGATTTGAACTGCAAGGTCAGGAAGTGAAAGTGCTTGGTACGAGACCTGATATTGATTATTTGGAACGTAGCGTATTTGTGCCTTGGCGAGGACTCTATGTTCCTGTTTTGCCCTTGCAAGATATCCTAACTATCTATGAGAAAAAAGTAGACAAACCAGACAAAGCTGCGTTTGTTCGGCAAGAATTAGAATGGCGGCATGGCTCAGCAATATGGCTTAAGGATTCCTAAACGCTTTTTCAACTTCTACTTCCATCCCTTTGATGTGGTCGTACTTGCTTAATTCACTGGAAACAATCCAGGCGAAGTCTTCAAAATCCTCTGAGAGGGTTACGTTTTCTTCCTTTGCTTGTACGGTAAAGGCAAATCCAACTACATTATGGCCGTCTGGGCGAATGAAGGTGTAATCTTTTAGATACTCATGATGATCTTCGATGTTTAGGCCTACTTCTTCAAGCACTTCACGTTTTAATGTGGTTAGTACATCTTCACCCTTTTCCACCTTACCGCCGGGAAAGGCCCACTTACTCGGGTAGGCGATTTCCTTCTTGCTTCGCTTTACGATCAAGAACTGGTCTTGTTTTTTATTTTTTATGACAGCCGTGATGGCAACGATGTGTTTTTTATCATCCATTACCCTTGAAACCTGGGTTTTCTATATAAAACTTTTTAACTACTTAGAGGCCGACACCTCTTTATGTACCCTGTTTACGAGCCCCATGAAGACAGCTACTTGCTTTTGAAGCAGGTTCCGAAGTATGCCAAGGGAGATGTGCTGGATATGGGCACAGGAAGCGGGATTATTGCGGTGGAAGCTGCGAACTATGCTAAAACGGTGCTTGCAGTGGATCTCAATCCTTTAGCTGTGAAATACGTCCATGAACGTACACGGCACCTTTCCAACTTAACCGTAAAGCAAAGCAATCTCTTTACGTATGTAACTGGAAGGTTTGATGCCATCTTCTTTAACGCACCTTACCTGCCTAATGATCATCGCAGTAAGGACATTGCCTTGGATGGGGGTTTAAATGGCTATGAAGTGATTGATGAGTTTTTGATTTACGCTCGAGAGCACTTGAAGCCTGAAGGAGTTATTGTCTTGCTCTTCAGCAACCACTCCAAACCGGAGCACATCCACCAAACAATTGATACAAATGGATATAAATACAAACCCGTGTCTAGACTTAAACTCGACTTTGAAGAGCTGTATGTCTATGAAATCCGAATTAACGCAGATGGAATTTCTCGCAAAGGGAAAGCGCGGAGTCGTACATCAAGGAATGTGGAAAGGTCAACGAGTAGCGGTAAAAACACAAAACCCAAAAAGCGCCGCACAAAACCGCATCCTAAACGAAGCTAATTTCTTGAAGATCTTGAATGTGCATGGAATCGGGCCTAAGCTGCTTTACTCGGATGAGGAGTGTTTGGTCTTGGAGTTTATTGAAGGCGAGCGGATCTTTGGGTACTTTGCTGATCATACCAAGGAAGAGATTTTGGCTGTCATCCAGAAGATTATTCAACAAGCTAAAAAAATGGATGAACTCGGAATCAATAAATTTGAACTCACCCATCCATATAAAGACCTATTGGTGAGAGGTGGGGAGCCTGTCTTACTTGACTTTGAGCGTTGCAAAAAGACGATACGCCCGAAGAATGTACGACAGTTTGAACAATTCTTAAGGAGCAAGAAAGTGCAACTGATCTTAACCCCTAAAGGCGTTGACACACAAAATCTATAAACACCTGCCTTTTCTACTCTTCCATGTTCCAAGAAAAAGTATGGCAGCTCTGCCGAAAGATTCCTCGCGGAAGAGTTACGACGTATAAGATTCTAGGGGATAAATTAAAGACCAAGGCGTACCGTGCTGTTGGGCAGGCATTGAAGCGAAATCCGTATGCGCCTCTTGTTCCTTGCCATCGCGTTGTAGCGAGCGATGGAAAGTTGGGGGGGTTTATGGGACAAAAGGTGGGGAAGTGCTTGTCTAAGAAAATAGCTTTATTGAAGAAAGAAGGTATACACGTTCAGAATGGTAGAATAAAGAACTTTGAACAAAAGATTTGGTATTAATCTCGCTTCTTCTTTTTCTGCTTCTTGATCTCTTTTTCTAACTGTAAGCATTCTAAGAGTTCTTTGTAACGGTTACGGATGGTGACTTCGGTGACGCCAGCTACGTCTGCCACTTCTCGCTGGGTGCGTTTTTCACCGTTTATGAGAGCGGCTACGTACAAGGCTGCGGCGGCGATTCCGGTTGGGCCTCGGCCGCTTGTTAATTCTACGTTTTGGGCTTGTTCGATGATCTCAACGGATTTGGATTGCGTTTCTGCATTGAGTTTTAATGCTGAAGCGAAACGGGCAATGTAATCTGCTGGATTGCTGGGCAGGATTTTAATGCCGAGTTCTCTTGTTACAAACCGATAGGTACGGCCGATTTCTTTCTTATCAATACCCGAGGCTTCACTGAGTTCATCTAGCGTACGAGGAACGTCATGGCGTCGGCAGGCCGCGTATAAGGCTCCTGCAACTACGCTTTCCATGGAACGACCTCGTACAAGGCCTTTTTGGACTGCGAGCGTGTAGATTCTGGAAGCTTCTTCTTCTACAGAGCCGGGTAATTTAAGATAAGAAGAAACTCTTTTGAGTTCTGAGAGGGCTAACTTTAAGTTGCGCTCAATTGCGGTTGAGATGCGTTGCTGCCACTTTCTTAATCGGAAGAACTTATTCTTAGACTTACCTTCCAATTGATATAAATCCGCTTTACGGCCTACATCGGTCCCTAAGCCTTGATCGAACTGGGTGTAGGACATCGGAGCGCCTGTTCTTCTTTTACGGGCGGCGGCTTCACTGTCGAATTCACGCCATTCTTGATCAAAGTCAACCATACGATCTTCAACGACAAGGCCACAATCCTTACAGATGATCTCTCCTTTATCTTTATTCCAGAATAAGTTAATGCCACCACATTCGGGACATTTCTTCACAAAGCTCAAGTACACCCCTCCACAAACTTTATATATCGAAAAAGGTCCAACTATATAAAGCTATTGGAAAACGGGCTTTGGTGATAAACTCCTACGTTGGTGATAAACTCGTCTCAGCGTCTATAAACGCTGTTTTCCTTACAACTACCTTTCTCGATTCAGTCGATACCCCTCAAGAAAACAAAATCTTTTCATTAAAGAATAATTAAACAGTGAAAACAAGTAAGAGTTTTTATCTTCCAAGTTCACTGGACATTTATGGTTTAAAGGTTTCGAATTCTTCTTTGAGTGCCTTGTTTAGACTATTTCTAGTGGCTCTTAGGAAGGTTTTTGGGTCTCGGTATTTGTCTTTGAGTATATTGATGGTTTTTAGGGTTTGTTCGAGTTTTGTTCTTTTGCAGTAGACTTCATAAGCGAGTGTTTTTGAGTTGCTGGTCAAGCTAATTACTCGGAGAATATGGGGTGCTTTGTACTGAAGTTCTAGGTCGAATCGTTGTAGTTTCCGGCTGTCTTTGGTTCTTCGTAGTACGCAGTCTTGGTGGATTTTGATCCATTCCGAATCGGGTTGTAGGGCATAGTAGCCTGTCTTCGGGTCATTCGGGATAACTGGTTTCCACTTAATCGGAAATGGAAGCGGATTATCTTTGAGCGTAATAACAAGATCTTTTTTATTATAGTAAGCAAAAGCGATGGGTACTGGTTGTACCTCATTTTTGTCCATGTTCCATCTCTTGCAGCATTTTCTTCTTGTTCTTCTCCATGATCAAGGCCAAAGGAATGTAGCTGCCTGCAGCGATGTAGGTGCACCAGACTTGCCAGGTTCTTTTCAGTCCTCGGTATCGTTTGCTTTTGTACATTTGTTTGTTGTCGGGGCTCCAGAGCTTCCAGATATCAACTGGGTTGGGTGGGTGGGCTGCTTGGATCAGTTCCGGCGTCACTTCCACAGGCTGGTCTTGCAGTTCTCTTGCTTTCTTATACATTTTAACCGTTCTCTTCGTGAATTCCACTCCGTCTGTAACAATTCTTGTCATGTGTTCACCTCATTCATTTGGTGGGAATCGCCTAAGGAGGCATTGGTACGGCATAGCCGGCTGATTCCCATTCCGATCTGTTCTGAAATCATTCTTCCCCCTTTGCTGGGGGTGTTAGTTTTCTTTTCCAGATTGGACTCATGATATAAAAAGTGGGGAAGCCGAAGAGGAGTAATAAGCCTCGGATTCCTTTTTTTCTTTCAGGAGGGGTATTGTGCAATATCTGTATGGCAAGGTTGTCTGTGTATTTGGAGGGTTGTCTATTCTGGAATTGTAGTTGTTCTTCTTGTTCAAGTTCTTCCGCGTACCTTTTTAGTTCAGGATTATGTTTCTTGTTGTCATAATAAAGCACCAATCCGATTACAAGACAAGGTATTCCAACCATTGCGCCAAGAAGGGTGAGGGTGAAAACAACTCCGACGATGATGAAGGCTTTGGCAAGGTTGTTTCTGGCTACTGCTTTTTTATGCTCTTCAGGCATACAGGGGACGGAAGGGTGCTTCTTGTTATCCTTTATCCACTTAGCTGTTCGCTTCTCAGATTCTTCTCGATCTAGGATAATGTGAGTCATGCGTTCAACCCCCAGATGTTTCCCGTTGCCTTGTATTGCCGGTTTGATTTTCTTAAGGTATGCACCATGAGCAGGATCATGAGCAGTTCGAATCCGTCTTCAAAAAAGTTGAAAGGTCCGGTTAGGAAATGAAATCCCAACAAGGCAATGCCTGTGATGCCTGCAGCCATCATAAGGATCCACATCAGTTTGTTCGGAGTCATGCCTTCGCCTCTTTTATCAAGTCTTCTTTCTTGGGCATTTTTTTCATTACGATGGGCAGGGCGATGAAGACAATCGCTATACCTCCAATCTGCAATAGCAATTTGAACAGGAAGGCAAGGGCTTGGCTGATCGGACTTGCAAACCAAGTGATTCCTGCACCAAGAAGCATCAAGGCACTAGCTCCTCCAAGTCCCAGGTTTTGTACGCGTTGAACCATTTCTTTAATGTTTATTTTCATTTTAATGCACCGCCACCTTGAGCAAAAGGTATATGCTTGCTGCTCCAAGTCCAAGGATGATGCCCCATTTCAACACCCAGGCTAGTAGTTTGTAGGCAATCCAACCTGCGAAGAGCCCTGCAATGAGCAGGAATAAAGCTTCGCCAGATGACAAGCTAGATAGGAAGCCAGTGGCTTGACCAGCATTTTCCATGACCTTGGCAGTAGCTTCTTGCTTTGCTGTTTCAATGACGTAGGTTGTGAGTTGGCTCATATTGGATTCACCTTCAGCTTTTGAGTACTTTCCAGCTTTCTTTTAGGATTTGGTAGGCTTCTTTGTCGCCTTCCCATATCCAGTTGATGAGTTGTCTTATCTTGTTTGGTTGGTTCATGTTTTATCCCCTCTGATGATACTGGTAAAGATGTACTTCTATATAAATATTTCTATTATTTAGTATACTTTATACTTTAAATAGAAAAGTATATAAAATAAAGCATATTGGCAGAAAGCATGAAAAACCATATAAACCCACCTGTAATCATGTTTAAACGTATGGCTAAGATCATCCTTTCTACCATGTACGACGCGAACCCCGTCATCTTTGCCATTACCAAGTTCGGTGCTGATCGCATCATTGTTATTCTGAACAAGGAATCGGACAAGGAGCAGGACAAAGCCTTAGAAACCCTGCAAAACTCGTTCAAAGGAGTTATTGAAATCAAGACGATTAAAGTAGACCCTTATGATGTTGTCCAGATTGCGAGGGAAACCACCAAAGCCATTGACTTGATGAGTGACAAGGACCATTTGATTGTGAACATTTCTGGTGGTAGAAAGACCATGGCTTTAGGGTTATTGTATGCGGCCTATGCTCGCTCTTCTAAAATTAATAAAATTGTGTATTGCTCAGAAGAGAAGCAGATCATCCAGCTTCCTAAATTATCCTTTAAATTAACACCCAGCCAGCAGAAAGTCATCGAACTCATCGAGGAAGGCAAACACAAGAACATCCTCGATATGGCCGACAAGATAGAGATCTCAAGAGGAATGCTTTATAGGAACATTAAGGAGTTGCAGGACCTGGGATTACTCGAAGAAAACGATGGATTGAAATTGACAGATGCAGGGAGGATAAGTGTACTTTGAATAGCCTTGCTTTTCGTGAGGATGTATTTGATCCTTTTATGGGAAGTCAAATAACCGCAACGTTTATAAATGTACAAATAATTACAACGATTGTTCACAAAATGACAACAATATTAAAGCCAGGAATTGAGAAGATCCTGAACATATTCTATAAAAACCAGAATCAGCAGACTCATCTACGCGAGCTTTCAAGGATGACAAAAATGCACGGCCAGAGCATCACTCGATACCTGAAAGCGCTGGAAAAGGAAGGCATCCTGAAATCAGAGAAAAAAGGCAATCTAAAGCAATACTCGCTGCGAATGAACAAAAAGGCGTGTTTTACACGGGCACTTTTTGACATAGAGAAATTTGAAAAACTGCCGGACATGCGAAAAAGCGCTGTGGCAGCTTACATACGGAAGCTTCCTGAAATGCCTGTTTTTATCGTGCTTTTCGGCTCAACCGCAAAAGAGACGTACACAGCCGAGTCAGACATGGACTTACTGCTCATAGCCAACCGGAAAATCCAGGCAAGAGACGCTGAAAAGGAAGCAGACGCTTTAAACGCAGTGAAAATAAGCACGTTTCAAATGACTTATTCTGATTTCATAAAAGAATTAAAACTAAAAGAGGACAACGTGGTGCAATCCGCCTTGCAAACAGGCTACCCCCTGATGAACCACCTCTTCTATTACGAGGCCCTGCAAAATGAAGGAATATGACCTGCGCTTGCTGGTGGACAATCCGGGAATAGTGGATGAGAAGATAAAAGAATTTGCGGATAAGGGCATTGTAAAAAGACAGGATGCTGACCCTCATGAAATCCAAGGGCACCTCCAAAAAGCAGAGCATAACTTGAGGTTTATCTCTGAAGTCATAAAGCTCAGATTCCATGACTGGGCGATTACAGGCTGTTACTACGCCTGCTATCATGCTGCTTCCGCCCTGATCCTGAAAAAAGGCTATTCCTCCAAGAACCACCTGGCTACCCTCTGCGTGTTGATAAAAGAGTTTTACAAGAAAGAGCTAAGTGAAGAAGACATTGAGCTGTTTTCTCGTTTTCTGGACTACCAAGACATGATGTTTTACGTGGAGTCCAAAAACAAGCGGGAAGACGCCACGTATTCCACAAAGACGCTGTTTGACCCGAAAGAATCAGAGCCTTTAAGAGTGAAGGCAGCGCTGTTCGTTTCAAAGATCAAATCCATACTGGGAGAAAGCTAAGATGAATGAATCGCAAGGGCAGAACGTCATGGTTCAGGATGGTAAATTCAAAAACATCCTTGATGTGGCCGACAAGATACAAATCAGCAGAGGCATGCTCTACCGCAACATCAAAGAACTCCAAAACCTCGGACTCCTCGAAGACCAAGATGGACTCAAATTGACAGATGCAGGGAGGATCAGTGTATTATGAAAACGAAAAGTAAAAAAATAACCCTGCAAAAAAAAACTGAAATACCATCAGGATACCATCTAATGATTGTCGGTGTTACGGGAAGTGGGAAAACCCACGCTCTCAAATATATACTTAGTCAAACGCCAGGAATCATCATCGTGCTCGATCCACACGCAACCCCTAAAGGATGGCCAGATAATTGTCATGTGAAAGGAGCCGGACGCCAGTTCGTAGAGATACAAAGTACTCTACAGCTCGCAGAAAAAGAACTTGACATTCGCTACCAAGCCCGAGCTAAAGGCAGAACTATCTTTACACCTATAACCCTCGCATTTGACGAGCTCCCATCTATAGTGGCTGAAGTTCCTGAAGCCAAAATTGTGTTCAGCCAAATTGCACGCGAAGGACGTAAGGTAAACCTATTCCTAGCCATGAGCACTCAAAGTGACCGTGTTAAAACACTAGGAATCACAGGAGAAGGAGACGTAAGAGATAATTTCATCAAAATCGCTATGCCACACACACCTCCTGGCTTCAAAGCCGACCACAAAACAGCTACCATGACCATTGGTGAAACCAAACACAAGATAATTATCCCAAGAGAAATAGCGCCCTCCTCTCACCAAAGCAAGTCAAACCCTTTACCACCCATCAACCCCCATAACGAAGACAACATAGATGACGAAGAAGAAGACGACTCAAACAAAGAAGAAGAAACATTCACCACAACAACCACTCCCAAGAAGAACAAACTAGCCCGGTTCATCAAGTGGGTTATCGAAGAAGACATCGAAGCAATACAATCAATACAAGAAGGCTGGGATGTGTTATTCCCAAAAAAGAAAAAATAGAAAGGAGAAGCATGCGTACAAAAAAAGAACAAAAAACAAACGGAGCCAATCTCGGCTTTGAGCAGAAGCTCTGGCAAGCAGCCGATAAGATGCGTAATAACATGGACGCTGCCGAGTACAAACACGTCGTTCTAGGCATTATCTTCCTAAAATACATTTCAGATGCTTTTCTTGAACTCCACACTAAACTTGCCCAGGAAAAAGGACAGGGTGCTGATCCTGAAGATCAGGATGAATACAAAGCAGAAAACGTATTCTGGGTGCCAAAAAAAGCTAGATGGGATTACATACAATCTAACGCCAAGCAACCCACGATCGGAAAACTCATTGATGATGCGATGGATGCCATTGAGAAAGACAACCCTTCCTTGAAAGGAGTTCTTGCAAAAGAGTATGCCCGACCTAGCTTAGATAAGCACCGTTTAGGCGAGCTTATTGATCTTATAGGAACCATTGGTTTAGGTGATAAAGAAAATAGAAGCAAAGATATCCTCGGTCGGGTATATGAGTATTTTTTAGGGCAATTTGCCGATGCAGAAGGAAAAAAAGGTGGTCAGTTTTATACGCCGCGAAGTATTGTGAAACTCTTAGTTGAGATGATTGAACCCTACAAAGGAAGGGTATTTGACCCTTGCTGTGGAAGCGGTGGCATGTTCGTCCAAAGCGAGAAATTTGTCGAAGCCCGAGAAGGCCGGAAAGGACTCAAAAAAGGAGACCTCTCTGTTTATGGCCAGGAAAGCAACCAGACCACTTGGCGCTTATGCACTATGAACCTTGCCATACGAGGCATAGATGCCAATATCAGATGGGGCGATAGTTTCCACAATGACCAACATAAAGACTTGAAAGCAGATTTTATTTTAGCGAATCCCCCTTTTAATGTTTCAGACTGGAAAGGTGAACTCTTGCGAGAAGATGTGCGCTGGAAGTTTGGGGTGCCGCCTATTGGTAATGCCAACTTTGCCTGGGTTCAAGACTTCATCCACCATTTAGCACCTGCTGGTGTTGCTGGCTTTGTACTGGCTAATGGATCTATGAGTTCTAATACGTCTGGCGAAGGAGAGATCCGTAAGAACATTGTAGAAGCGGACCTCGTGGATTGTATGGTAGCTCTGCCCTCCCAACTGTTCTATAACACGATGATTCCTGCCTGTTTATGGTTTGTATCTAGAGATAAGAAGAATCATAAGTTCCGAGACCGAAGAGGAGAAGTCCTCTTTATTGATGCTCGTAAAATGGGGGTTATGGTGGATCGCAGACATCGAGAGCTCTCAGATGAGGATGTGAAGAAAATTACTGAGGTTTATCATGCCTGGCGAGGCGAAGGCGGAAAATATGCAGATGTAAAAGGGTTTTGCAAAGCGGTGAAATTGGATGAGATACGAAAGCATGAGCATATATTAACACCCGGGCGGTACGTCGGAGCCGAAGAAGAGGAAGAAGACAGCGAAGCATTTGAGGAGAAGATGAAACGCCTTACCTCTGAGCTTGTAGAGCAGATGAAGCAAGGGCAGAAACTAGATGAAGAGATAAAGAAAAACTTGGTGGGGATCGGGTGGAAACTAAGTTAATTCATTAAAAAAGTAGAAAAATTAGATACATTACGCGATTTCCGTCGTCTATAAATATAAAAAGAAAAGCTTTAAATACTACTAACAGATTAACGCGTTAATGGATGATAAAAAACTTATGGAAACGACCTCAAATAAGCTCAATTTACTTGCAGGACTGCTTATAGATATAAAACAGTTATTGGGAGAAAAAATGTCAATAAAAGAAAAGGTAGAGTATTTAGTGCGGCGAGGGATAACAGATGATGAAGATATGTCTGCGATACTCGGCATAACTCGAGGTCATGCTTCAAAAGAAAAAGCAATGTTAAAGAAAAATGGTTGATGAAAAAAAGTTATTTGAACGGTTAGATAGAATAGCCAAACTTATAGCAGCGGTAGCCATACAAGGTAAGAATCTCAAAGAACAAGTTAACTTATTATCTGGGATAGGACTCCAGCCAAGCGAAATTGCAGAAATAATAGGTAAAAGTCCGAACCTTGTCCGAGTAACAAAAGCTTCTTTAAAAAAAGAAAAAGCAAGATGAGGTAAAAAATGACAAATGAGGATATAAAAAAGATTCGTGAAATGTTGGAGTTCTTAGTAAAACAGAAAATTTCAGAAAGAGTTTCTCATTTGACCGGAACGGAAAAAAAAGTATATGACCTTACTGGTATCAAAGGACAGTCAGAACTTGTAAAGACATTAAACGTTGCACCTAACACTATTTCTAATGTTTGGAAAAAATTGGAATCTGAGGGTATGCTAATTAAAGAAGGGAAGAAATATCGGAAGGTAGTTTAATATGTCTTCAAATGCTGAAGAAATAGTCACCAATCTAAAAGCTTTATTAAAAATACATTCTAAAGCTATAGATGTAATTAATGCTGCTAAAAAAAAGGATAATAAAGAAATTTCTAATAGGGTAGGAATACACATTACATTGATAAGTAGGATATTGAGCAAAGCAAAAGATTTTGAATTTGTAGAAAAAAAGGGAGGAAAATGGATAAAAAGTAAAAAAATAAAGGGGTATGATCTTAAACGAATGGTTAAACCAGATAACCTCCCAAGATTTAATGAATTAAAAATAAGAACTTATAATAGAACAAAAGAGATCAAAAAGAATTATGAATCTGAATTCATTAGTGAAGCAAAATGTAACTTAAAATCTTATACAGATATTTACGTGATTGAGAACACCCTTAGAAAGATTATATTTGAGGCCTTTGGGGGGAAAAAAGATTGGTGGGAGATGGACTTTGTATCTAAAGAGGTATTTAGCTATGCAGAAAGCATAAGAATTGCAGAGTCTAAACATCCATGGATTAAAAAAAGAGGGGATCATCCCATCTATTATGTAGGGTTAGAAGAATTAAAAAAAATAATAACTAAGCATTGGGATAAATATTTTAAATGGATTGGGAATAGGGATAAATTTATGGTTTGGGTTGATGAAATAATTCCTATTAGAAATATGATCGCACATAATGTTAGGTTAGAGGCTGAAGAAATTAATACAGTAGAAACAAAATCAAAATGGCTAATTACTTTAATAAATAACCAAAAAAATGAACCAAAAAACAAAATTCAAACAAACTGAAATAGGAATGATTCCTGAAGATTGGGAAGTGAAGAAGCTAGGTGGCTACGCTGTAAAAATTGGGAGTGGAATTACTCCAAGAGGCGGTAGTTCAGTATATATAAGCCATGGAGTCGCTTTAATCCGTAGTCAAAACGTATATAATGAGGGTTTCAATAAAGAAGGACTTGCTTATATTGACAACGAAACAGCGGAATTAATGAAGAATGTTGAATTGCAAGAAGGGGACATTTTACTTAATATTACAGGAGATTCTGTTGCAAGATGCTGTATAACTCCATCTGAAGTTTTACCTGCACGGGTAAATCAACATGTTCTCATTATAAGGACCAAAAAAGAACTCAACCCCTATTTTTTGCGATATTACCTTGTTTCTAACTCTACTCAAAGATCTCTTTTGAGTTTTGCCGATTCTGGAGGAACGAGGCAAGCCCTAACAAAAACAATGATAGAATCATTTAATATATCATTTACTGGCTTAGAAGAGCAATCCTCTATCGCTTCCATCCTCTCCTCTCTCGACTCAAAAATCGAGCTGAATGAACAAATGAACAAAACACTGGAAGCCATCGGCCAGGCCATCTTCAAGCATTGGTTTGTGGACTTTGAGTTCCCTAATGAGAAAGGCAAGCCGTATAAGTCAAGTGGTGGGGAGATGGTGGATTCTGAGTTGGGAGAGGTGCCGAAGGGGTGGGAGGTTGGAAAATATGAGGATTTAGTGACAATATCAACAGGTAAAGGACTAAAAAGAGAGAAGTTTATTGAAAATGGAGGATTTCCGGTTTTAGGAGCAAATGGCGAATTAGGAAGAACTGATAATTATCTTTTTGACGAAAAACTAATCCTAACTGGGAGGGTCGGGACGCTTGGAACCATCTATCTTGTAAAAGATAAAGTTTGGATTTCTGATAATGTTCTTATTTCAAAGCCTAAATTTGATGAAGCTTATTATTATGCTTATTTTATAATCAAGGCATTTGATTTTAAATCCTTGAATAGAGGCAGTACACAACCTCTTGTAACCCAAACAGACTTAAAAAACCAAAGAGTCACAGTCCCAGATAAGCGAATACTGAAGTTATTCCATGAAGTTTGCTTACAGTTATTTGATAAAATCTACTTAAACAATACAAATTCAAAAAATTTATCACAAATCCGCGACTCTCTCCTTCCTAAGCTTATGTCTGGAAAGATAAGAGTAGGTATCGACAATGGTTAAATATGATGTAATAGCTGTTTTAGAAAACCTTCCAATGGGTGGAAAATTCAAAATTGCAATAGATAAGGATCAACCTTTAAAAGGTAAAATAAGAATACATATTGGCGATGAGAAAAATCCTTCTGCTGTAATTCAGCCAATGGAAAATGCTTCCCCCTGCCATTTAGATGCAATCTTAAAGGAAATGAAAAAGGAAATAAAATTTAAGGATAATAAACAAGAAGCTAAATTCGATTTATATATAAAAGAAGGGTTTTTGTCCAAATTTAGCGAAGGCCATCCGATAGCGTTAGTTAAGATTATAGATATAGAAGCAGCAGATGAGAAGGAGCATGCTTTGAATGAAATGTGTATTCTTATAGATGAATTGAGCCTTATACTTAGTTTTAACTATTCATTACCTACTGAAAGACTGTTTATCGTCATGATTAACAATGAAACTAATGAATTGTTAACAGAAGCGACTAATTATTGGTTGAATTACAAAAACCTTAATACTTTTCAAGAAGGAGGAGTTATCTATATTATTCCAAAGGAGAATCCAATTGTCAACTTAGAAAAAATGACCAAAGTCTTAGCTTGGGAATATAAAGAATTGACAGAAGGTAAGAAAGAAGATCAACTTCTTGCCAAATGTTTAATGGAGCACAAGAAACTCCTTAGAAATAAACCTGGAGAAAAGGGGCAGGATAGTTTAATGGGTTATTGGACAATAATTACTATACTAGCTGAAAGCTATAACCTTTCTCTTCGAGAAAAAGTTGAGAGATTGTTTAAGGATCATGACATGGCCAAGGAATATGATGATATCAAAGCTTCTTGGAAATATAGGGGTTCATGGGAGCATTTCAGAAAGATACCTACTGAATTTAAAGAAAGTGGATTTGACTTCAGAGCGCTAAAGATAGTCACGGATAAGCTATTAATGAAGGTTTTCGCTAGAGAATCAGAGAGGATACAGAAATGCCTAACATCATAACTGAATCTGAAATCGAAGATCAAGCCTTACAATTACTCGAAGAGCTGGGCTATAAGATACTTCACGGCCCAGATATTGCTTGTGATGGTGAACATCCCGAACGGAGTAGTTATTCGGAGGTTGTCCTTCTAGGTAGATTGAAAACAGCGATAGATAAGCTCAATCCAAGCCTTCCAGAGGAGGCAAAAGAAGAAGCGGTAAAGAAGCTTCTTCGCTTAGAAACGCAAGACCTTGCGACAAACAACTATCAGTTCCACCGCTTTCTAACAGAAGGTATCAGCATAAGTTATAGGGAAAAAGGAGAGATCGTACATAAAATTGTTAAGTTGATCGATGAGAATCTAAAGAATAACGAGTTCTTGGCCATTAACCAATTTACGATTATAAATGGGCATTATAATCGAAGACCTGATATTATCATCTTTGTAAATGGCCTTCCTTTAGCGGTTATTGAATTAAAGAATCCAGCGGATGAGAAAGCCACGATTTGGTCTGCTTTCAGTCAACTTCAAACCTATAAGGATCAAATTCCGCAGTTGTTTCATTACAATGAGCTCTTGGTAACGAGTGATGGATTACAATCACGTTGTGGAAGCCTTACAGCAGATAAAGACCGGTTTGTTCCTTGGAAAACAGTGCATGGCAAAAAGCCTTCTATTTATACACCCGAACAAGACACGCTTCTTCGGGGGATCTTTGACAAGAAGGTCTTTCTGGACTTAATCAGCCATTTCAATGTATTTTCAACAACAAAGATTAAAGGTCAGAATGTTTTGGTAAAAAAGCTTGCCGCCTACCATCAATACAATGCCGCCAATAACGCAGTAGAGTCTACGGTTAAAGCAACGCATTCAGATAAACGTGCTGGAGTCGTATGGCACACGCAAGGGTCTGGCAAGAGCTTGACCATGGCCTTCTATGCAGGCAAGATCATTTTAGAATTAAACAATCCCACGATTGTTGTATTAACGGATCGCAATGACTTGGATCAGCAGTTGTTTGACACGTTTACAGATTGTAAAGACCTATTACGACAAACCCCTGTCCAGGCCGATTCAAGAGAGAAAGTAAAAGAACTACTTAGCGTAGCTTCTGGTGGTGTCATTTTTACAACAATCCAGAAATTCTTTCCAGAAATAAAAGGGGGCAAATATCCTTGTCTTTCAGATCGAAAGAACATTGTTGTTATTGCAGATGAAGCGCACAGAAGTCAATACGACTTCATTGATGGCTTTGCTAGGCACATAAGAGACGCATTACCCAATGCATCTTTTATTGGCTTTACAGGGACGCCGATTGAAAAGAAAGATAAAAGTACGCCCGCTGTATTTGGAAAATGCGTTGATATCTATGATATTGAGCAAGCAGTGGAAGATAGCGTAACTGTAAAGATCTGGTATGAAAGTCGTCTCGCTAAACTTGATTTGAAGCCGGAAGAGCGACCCAAGATTGATGAAGCCTTCGAGGAAGTGACAGAGCAAGAAGAAGCAGAAAGTAAGGAAAAGCTGAAAAGCAAATGGGCTCGTCTGGAAAAAGTCATTGGAAGCCCTCGTAGGTTAAAGAGAATCGCAAAGGACATTGTTCAGCACTTTGAGAAACGTTTAGAGACAATGGAAGGAAAAGGCATGATTGTATGTATGAGTCGAAGAATCTGCGTTGAACTATACAAAGAAATTGTTAAGATAAGGCCTGAATGGCATGATCCAGATGATAGGAAAGGTGCGATTAAAGTTATCATGACAGGCAATGCATCCGAACATGAATGGCAGGAGCATATTCGCAATAAAAAGAGGAGAAAAGAGATTGGCGATCGCCTGAAAGACCCTTTAGATCCCCTGAAGCTTGTGATGGTTAGAGATATGTGGTTAACCGGATTTGATGCGCCTTGTCTTCATAGCATGTATGTTGACAAGCCCATGCAAGGACATGGTTTAATGCAAGCCATTGCACGAGTGAACCGTGTTTTCAAAGATAAGCCAGGTGGATTAATCGTAGATTATATTGGGCTTGCCGACAACCTTAGAAATGCCTTAGCCAATTATACTCAAGGCGATCGAAAACAAGTCGGCTTACAAGAAGAAGCAGTCGCTTTAACCTTAGAAAAGTATGAAATTGTGGAAGCTATGTTTCAAGGGTTTAACTATAAAAAGTTCTTTAAGACTCCTCAAAACGAGAAGCTTTCCTTTATTATGCAAGCAGCAGATCAAGTTTTAAAGCAAGAGGATGGAAAGAATCGGTTCCTGAAGAATGTCACAGGTCTTTCCCAAGCATTTGCTTTAGCTGTTCCTCATGAAACCGTCTTAAAGCTTCAAGATGAGGTCGGTTTCTTCCAAGCTGTGCGCTCAACCATAGCCAAGACTGAAACAGATAGTGGAAGACAAACCGAAGAGCTGGATTCGGCTATTCGCCAAATTGTCTCTCAAGCAGTGATATCTGATAGAATTATTGATATATTTGCTGCAGCAGGCCTAAAAAAACCTAATATTTCTGTACTTTCCGAAGAGTTCCTAGCCGGAGTTAAAGAACTTCCTCAAAAAAACCTAGCGTTTGAAGCGCTAAAAAAACTGCTTAATGAGGAGATCAAGATCCGGTTAAGGAAAAATATGGTTCTTGGAAGGTCTTTCCTGGAACTACTCGAAGAAAGCATTCGACGTTATACAAACAGAAATATCGAAGTCGCTGAGATCATTGAGAACCTTGTTGAATTAGGACGAAAAATGAGAGTGTCTGATGAACGCCCTAGCAAATTAGGTTTAAGTGAGGAAGAAACTGCGTTTTATGATGCACTAGAAACAAATAATAGTGCTGTAAAAGTGTTGGGGGATGATAAACTTAAAATGATTGCAAGAGAAGTGGTTTCTACCGTAAAAAGCAATCGAAGTATCGATTGGACCGTGCGAGAAAATGTTCAAGCTAAATTACGAGTAATGGTTAAACGAGTTTTGAAAAAATATGGTTACCCGCCAGATATGCAACAGAAAGCTACAGACACAGTATTGGAGCAAGCAAAGTTATTAGCTGAAGAAGTAACGGAGAATATACAAACTTAGAGTTCTTATATCACTCTTTTCTCTTGCTCACCCGTACCGTCCATCCTTTCTCGGTTTTGAGCTGTTCAGGATGTCTGCACTTAACGCTCCTTGACGGAGCAAGATTGGATCCTCTATATAAAACAGCCGTGGTTCTTCCGCCTTTTCCGAAGGAATTCCGATATAACCCAAACACCACTGGACATGGGCACATAATCTTTTTTAAAAGGAATGGGACTTTGTTAAAATGGAAGGCAGTTTTTCAGGGGAAAAAGGCATTAAAACATTTTAACGTGAAACCATGGACAAAAAAAAGTTTGAATTTCTTATTTCCGAGGGAGAAGGGTATGATGTCGAGTTTAAGGAATCTTTCTCTTCAGACCTAGGCAGGGAAATATGCGCATTTGCAAACTCTAACAGCGGCAAAATCCTGTTGGGAGTCTCTGATGATAAACAGGTCAAAAGAATTGAAATAACCAATAAGCTAAAATCCCAGGTTCATGATTTAGCAAGGAACCTCGATCCCAAGTTAGCATTATTCCTTGAAGAGTTTGATCATGTCCTTATTATTCATGTTCCTGAAGGAAAAAACAAGCCCTATTCTGCAAACGGCAAGTTTTATGTGAGGCAGGGCTCAAATTCCCAGCAGCTTGCAAGGGATGAGATAAGAGAGTTCTTCCAAAAGGAAGGCAGGATAACCTTTGATGAAAAGCTAAATGAGAAATTTAATCTAACTGCTGATTTCAATAAAGACGCTTTCAGCTTGTTTTTGGAAAAATCGAAGATAAGCTCTGTCTTAGATAGGGAGGAGATCCTTAAGAATTTAGAGCTTTTAGAAGATAAGAAGCTGAAAAATGCGGGAGTTCTGTTATTCTGTAATAAGGTCACTAGATTCTTTCTGAATGCCCAGCTTACCTGCGCCTTGTTTTTGGGAAGGGATAAAGTGAATATTCTTGATAAGAAGGAGTTTTATGGCGATCTGCATTCAAACTATAACCAGGTTATGGAATACATCAAATCAAAATTAAACACGGAATATTTGATAAAGACGACAGGCCCAAGGGAAGAAAGGCTGGAATTGCCTGAAGAAGCGTTGCGGGAGGCGTTGCTTAATGCCATCGTGCATAGGGATTATTTTTCAAATGCCGAGATACAGGTTTACATCTTTAAGGATAGGTTGGAAATCGTAAACCCTGGCGGACTTGTTCCAGGGATGAGGCTCTCTGATCTTGGGAAAAAAAGCCTTTCCAGGAATAAGCTGCTTTTTGGCCTGCTTTCCAGAATGAACTTAGTGGAAAAAGCAGGTACAGGAATTTTAAGGATAAGAAATGCCATGAAAGACTACAAGCTTGAATCCCCTAGGATAGTGACGGACGGGAATTGGTTTGCTATAACATTCAAGAGGCCTGATCTGCAGAAAGAAAGCTATGAGCAAAGGTTCTACGGAAAGAAAACTACCCAGAAAACTACCCAGAAAACTACCCAGAAAATGCTGGAGCTCATTCGGAACAATCCATCCATCACCAGAAAAGAACTGGCGGAAGCAATAGGCATTACAGAAGACGGGATTAAATACAACCTAGCAAAGCTTATCCAAGAAGGAAAGATCAGAAGAATAGGTCCTGACAAAGGCGGCAGCTGGGAGGTCTTGAAATGAATAATAAAGGAAATAAACCGCACGATCATCATAAAGTCATGGAACTCGTCCAAGACGGCAAGTTCATCTCAACTATGAAATAATTTTCATACAAAAAATTAGGGAGGTGAAAAATGAGTTACGTCCGCTTCAATGAGCCTTTACGCTACTTTAAGGGAAGTAGCGCGAGCTATGTCTTTACCTCAGGTGGTAAATTAACCAAAAAGGGATGGGAACGAGACGAAACAACCTATACTGAAGATTACGATGACCATTATAATGATGATAAGACCTTTGCAGACCTGCTCTGCCGATATGTGGCCATCGTCACTCAGGACGAAAAATACACATGGAAAATAGCCGGAACCCTCGCAAAGAAACTTAAGATACCTCTGCGCAAACACAAGCTCACCTTCAAAGAATGGAGCAAAGAATCCGATAAAAACACGAAAGCATGGTACAAAACCAAGATCGGAAAACAGTTCAAAAAAATGCTGAAAGAACAAGAAACGAAGAGATAACACGTAAGGTACAGAACATACCCTCTGTATGAGCGCAATTAAAAAATACTTTCTGTTTATTGTGCACATACAAAAAATGTCTTCTCCAGAATTCACTCCTTCCTTCTACTCACTCGTACAGTCCAGCCTTTCTCGGTTTTGAGCTGTTTGAGGATGTCTGGACTCAATCCTCCTTGACGGAACAAGGACGAGAATCGTTGACTGTTAAGGACCAGTAAATCCTCATACACACCTTCCTTCTTCAACAACTCAATAAACTCGTCCGTCTTCGGATATTCAACCTTGTCAAAAGCCTTCACAGAAACCTTCTTCTCCGTGCCCCAAACAGCTTCGAGTTCATATTGTTGAGCGTATGCGATGAGTTTTTGTCTGAGTTTTTCTTTTTCTTTGCTAAGGATGTTTTCCTTTTCCAATAATTCAGTGTATTCGTCCACTAGTTTCAAGCCATCGTCCTTCTTGAACTCCTCAGGAGTCTTCTTTTCCAAAGCAATTTCATGTTTCCAGGCAGGACACATGTTCTTATACACGCACCAATTACAGAGTGGATTTACATTCGTTGGAAACTCCACGCAGTTCTCAATTTCATGAATCAGCCTCTCTGTACTCTCTTTCAACAACAACAATTGTTCTTCGCTTCGTTCAGAAATCATTTCTTTGTCAAAGGCTAAGAAATACCACACCAACTTGACCTTTTTAGCATCTTTAAAGCGCTGCTTCACCCATAAACTATACATGGCGAGTTGTCGATCTTCATCCAGCTCTTCCTGGGCTTTGAGTTTCTTATTCGTCTTGTAGTCACACACATAGTAGTTTCCTTCTGTATCGCAAGATAGCCGGTCAATGCGGATGCTGTATTGCCCTCCATTCAGTTTCAAGTAATCCTCTGTTTCAATGCCTAGAGTTCGCCATTGATCAAAAGGAGTGTAATGCGAATAGTATTCAGCTACAAAGCGCTTTCCCATGTCTTTGAAGTTATCCGCATTATATTCGGTGTTGTTGATGGCTTTTCCGTCCCAGTTCTTATCCCAGTTTTCAAGAAAAAAAGAGAGTAATTCTTCTTTAGAAATCCTTTTCTCATGCTGCAAGTCCCGGTACAGCTTCTCTAGGGCCTCGTGAACCCGTTTTCCCATGAAATTCTCAATCGTGTCGGGTACTTCCACTTTAACCTTGTCCAGGTACTGTAATTTGTACTTGTACTTGCACTGTTCAAATGTGCCTAGTTTGGAATGGGAGTAATTGGCCATGAAAGCGTTAAAGTGCCGTTGTTTTAAAAGGTTTAGGCATTCATCGATGAGGGCAACCAGGCCAACAACACGGCCGACGTTTTCCAGCTATAAACTCTGTGCATGCTCGTTTGACATGATTTTTCCTTGTCTCTGGTTTCTTGGCTGGCATAGCGATGTTCGACGAGGGTCAAGTGCCTTGGTCGTCGAAAAGTATATAAAAACCTAAATCTTAACCAAGGGTATGGCAACTGTTTCATTAGAACAAGTGAATGAGAATGTACTCGCTTTAAAACAAGAGATGGATGCGATTAAAGAGCTCTTAGAAGAGTCTCAATTAGATCTTCGAGATGATGTAATTGCTCAGGTAGAAGAATCTAGAAAACGGCCAGTTTCTGAGTTTAAAACACAGGAAGAGATGGAGAAAAAATTCTTATGAAGTACGAGATTCGGTATGATCCGAAAGCTGAAAAACAGCTGGATAGACTACCGAAAAGCGTTGCTCGACGGATCATTCTTAAAATGCGCGAAGTTGGAGAAACCGGCCGCGGTATCGAGGCGCTCAAAAATGAGACGTATGGCTTTAAAATCCGAATAGGCGGATACAGGGTACTCATTGATCTAAACCACAATCCCGCTACGATTTGGGTACGATACATCGATATCCGAGGTCGCATTTACAAGAACCTTTAAAACGACCAAAACGGTATTGCGCTTAACATTTTTTGATTGGTGGTTCTTGACACTTGGTGGCAAAGAAGTCGATAAACAGATCCAGAGCATGGGTGACTACAAAAAACAGCAAATGTAGTCACCTGATAGATTTACACGGAACAGCCGTAAATCTTGCGGATTTCTTGAGCGAAGGCTTATATAGAATCCTTTCTATACTCATTTTAAGCATGAATCCAAAGCTTTATATATCATAAATGGATAATATGATCCAAATATGGATAATAAGCTTAAGATCATTAACTACCTAGGAAAGCACCCCGAAGAAGTGTTTACCATGCGAGAACTGAGCCAACAAACCAACATCCCCTACGCTACCTTTCACCGAACCCTTAAAGAGATGAAAGACCTTGTACAAACAAGGGTCATCGGAAAGTCAACCACCGTAGCCTTAAAGATTGGCAATCCCATTATGAAGTCCTACCTTGCCATCGGTTCAGAAGAAGAAAAGAAGGAATTCATCAAAAAACAGCCGTTCATCCATAAGATTGCTTCTGAATTGAACACAAAAGAAATCACACTCTTGTTTGGAAGTTATGCCAAAGGAACTCACAAAGAAACCTCTGATGTGGACTTGCTCATCATCCACAAGGGTGAAAAAAGCCTTTCTTTTTCCAAGTACGAAACCCTCTTCAAAAAAAAGATCAATCCCTTGTTCATTACCAAGCTAGAATTCAAAAAAATGCTCAAAGACAAAGAAGAAAATGTGGGAAAACAAGCCTTAAAAGATCACATCCTTTTGAATAATCCAGAAGGATTCTGGGAGTGCGTACTGCATGGGTGACTACAAAAATCGGTTTGAAGAATACGTGGTGCAAAAACAGATCGCTCCATCAAACAATACCTTCAAAATCAAGCTATTTCTCAAAAAAGGGGAGAATAGCTTACTCATTGCTAAACACATCAAAGATATGCAACCCCAGAAAGGAGAGCCAGAAAAAATTTACTGGAATTATTGGGCCATAACTGTTTCCTACTACTCTATGCTTTACTGCGCCAAAGCCCTTATCCTAACCAAAGGATATGAGGTGCACAGCCACGAAGCCTGTCAAATTGCTTTGGGACACTTATGCGTACCCGACCCGATTGAACGCGAAGACCTTGAACTGCTCAATCAAGCTCATAAACTATTTGAGGATGAATACGTCAAATATTTTGAAGATGCCAAAACAGAAAGCCACATCGCACGATATTCTGCCATAAAGACCTACACAGAAAGAAGGCTCGAAGAGGTCTTTGAGAACGCCCGAAAGTTCGTAAGCAAAATCGCCCTCATCTTATCCGATCAAAATTAAAATAGAACCTTGTACGGTTCGAGTGCCCTTGTAGAGGGGGAACATGCTACACCCCTACTACCTTTACACCTTTGTTTCGAAAGCCTTTGTCAAATGTGGCGATATACTCCACCTTAAATGATTTCAAGAAGGCTAGGCTTGTGCAGTCCGTAAAGCTCATTTCAAGCTGTTGAAAGAGCTTCCAAGCATCATTAAACACAGAGCTTTCGATGGGGGCCATGGCAAACCCAGATTGAAGTAGATAAGTGCCCATTTCCAATGCTGCGTCTTTGCTCACTTTACGTAGCAGTACCGTGACGGTCTCATCAAAGATGTAGTCGGTGAATAGAACGTTCCCATATTGACTGGATAAAACCGCTTGCATGAGTGTTCGTGCTTGAAGATGATGTACATCTTTTGGATTGATAAAAGCACATAAAACGCTGCTATCCAGAAGAAGAGTCATCCGTACAACACTTCGTCTATTTCTTCGCTCAATCGCTTGGGACCGTTAAAGGTTTTCATGTCCATGAAATGTAGCTTGGGCTTTTTAGAACGGCTCATCCAAAGCTTCATGGCCAAGGTGAGGGCTTCCCCTACCGGAAGGTCCTCCATGACCGCTTGGGCCTTAAATTGCCGAAACACCTTTTCCGTCACATTCTTCACACTTAGTTGCATAAAGTAGTACAAGTCCTACTTGTATTTAAACTTTATGGTTCGAGGAAAAGAGAACTTCAATATAAAACCTTGCTCGAGAAATCTGGAAAATTTAGGGGTTCGACCGTGGTTCTTACGGATTTCCCGAAGGAAATCCGACACGAACCAAAGACCACTGGACATCCTGTCATAAGCTTTTTTAAAGGAAAGGCGTTTCGGGTGATTATGGATGAAAGTTCAGCACTGGTTGTGTTTCAGGACAAGAAGATTCGAAGAATCTGGTTCAATGAGGAGTGGTGGTTTGTAGCAGTCGATATCATTACTGCTTTAACTGATTCTAAAGACCCCTCTGGATATCTCAAAGATATGCGAAGAAGAGATGAGGGGTTTGCACAAGGGTGGGGGCAAATTGCCACCCCCCTTTCTATCGATGCGCCTAGAGAATACATCTAAATAGGGATAAAGCACAGAGGAGATTTCAGTTAAAAATCATAAAGTTTATATATTTACACATATTATACATGTTTACACATAGTGGAGGTCAACATGACAACGATGACATTAGCCGTTCCCAATGAACTCAAGGTAAAAATGGAAGCATTCCCTGAGATGAATTGGTCTGAAGTAGCAAGGCAAGCCTTCCTGCAACGCGTTAAAGACTTGGAGTTCTTGAAGAAATTCAAGTCCAATAGTACCTTAACAGAAGAAGATGCTTTGCGCATGGGAAAAGAATTAAATGAAAAGCTTGCAAAGCGATACAAGAGGAAAGCTTAGATGGATTTGGTTGTTGATGCCAATATTCTTTTCGCAGCGCTCATCAAGGATAGTGGAACCTCTGACCTTTTGTTCAAACACACTCTTTATGCGCCTGAATTCCTATTTGAAGAATTCAAGAAATACCAAGATGAAATCAAAGAGAAGACACACCGAAGTGAAGAAAGTTTCAATGAACTCTTCGAGCTATTCAAGCGAAACGTGATTCTTATCCCCGAAGAAGAGATTGCACCTTTTCTTGAGAAAGCAAAGAAGATCTCTCCAGACCCCAAAGATGTTCCTTATTTTGCCCTTTGCCTAAAACAGAACTGTGCTTATTGGACGAATGATAAGAAATTAAAAAGTCAGAGCAGTGTAAAGATATTTACGACCGAAGACTTGATTGGGATGTGAGATGATGTTGAAATATTTTATTTGGAGTTGACGAATACTCATGAGCAACTACCTAATCGAGGGACTCTCTGGAACTGGGAAGTCGAGTGTATGTGCTGAACTACATAAGAGAGGATATACTGTCATTGAAGCCGATGAAGTGTTTGGCTTTTACGGCGATCCTGCAACGGGATTACCCACGAAAGAAAAAATTCAAGCTAACTGGATCTGGGATCGGAATAAAGTGAACTGTGCGATTGGAAAACCACTTGATCATGACGTGTTTGTATGCGGAGGATCCATGAATCAAGATGAGTTTCGTCCTTACTTCAAAAAGGTTTTTTGTCTTTATGTGGATGATGAAACTCTAAAGAATAGACTTCTGAGCCGAACCAACAATGACTTTGGCAAACATCCTGAAGACCTTGCAAGACAGCTTGAGTGGAACCAAGGAACGGTGAAATACGCAAAAGAAAAAGGAAGCATCCTGATTGATGCGACGAAACCATTAGGGAGGGTTGTAGATGAAGTATTATCTCACACTTCTCGCATCTGATCCTTTAAGTTCATCGATCGCTTCTTTCTATTATAGGTGATGGCAAAGCGATGGGTGTGATTGCGCACGTTACGGATGAGGAGCATCATCTTGGAATTCTTATCTAAACGCAAGGGTTCTGGATTGTTGGGAAGGTAGATTTCTTCGTTTTCTTTGGCCAGACCAATTACTGGAATGGCTAGACCCAGACGCTTTAAGGAAGAAAGCGCAGAACTTAACTGACCCGGACCTCCATCTACGATGATTAAGTTGGGGAAGGCCTTTTTCTCCTCGACTAAGCGCTTGTACCTTCGAAAAACAACCTCACGCATGGAAGCAAAGTCATCATTCTTGCCTGCAAAACTCTTGATCTCAAACTTGCGATAGCCTTCCTTATCTGGTTTGCCATCTACAAATCGTGTCATTCCAGCTACTAAATCCTCTCGCCCCAAGTTGGAGATATCAAAACATTCAATCACAGAAGGAAGCTCGGTCAAATTCAACTTGGATTGTAAACTCTGCAAGGCTTCTAACTCAGTAGGCACGTTCTTCTCCACGAGCCTTACTAGGTCTAGCTTGATTCCTTTCTGAGGAAGAGTTAATGATACACTTCCCCCCCGTAAACGTCCTAGATACGTTTCCAATACTTTTTTCCCTTCACCCTTCCAAAAGGCTTGGTTCACAATGATTTCACGCGGTACGGGTTCCAGGGCATAATACGCCTTTACAAAGGATTCAAATAAGTCCTCTTCCTGTTCCAATTGGTATTCCTTACGGCCACACAGAACACCTTTCTTTACGGAGAAGACTTCAAATACCCCTAATGAATCATGATCCTTTAATGCGATTACATCTTGGTCGTAATCCCGTATGTGCTCGATTTGCTGCTTGTACTGCATGTGCTCGATGGCTTCAAGTTGTCTTTTCTTTTCTTGCGCCAGTTCGAACTTGAGTTCGTCTGAAGCGATCTTCATTTCTTTTTTGAGCGTATGTACCACTTCATTCGCATCGCCCTTCAAAAAGTGAATCGCTTTTTCCACTTGCAATGCGTACTGTTCTTTTGAAGCCATGGCAGTGCAGGGAGCAGAACAAAGACCAATATGGTAATTCAAACAAGCTCGTTTGGGCAAGGTCTTGCATACGCGTAACTTAAAGAGGCGAATGGCGAGTTGCACGAGTTCATTGCGAGCTGAGCCATCTGTAAAAGGCCCAATGTAGGTTCCTTTTTTAGAAACAGAACGTGTGGATAAAATGCGAGGAAAGGCTTCATCTGTTAATTTAATGTATGCATACGTTTTTGAATCCTTCAGGCTGATGTTGTACTTTGGTTTGTGTTTCTTGATGAGTTTATTCTCAAGCAACAAGGCCTCAACTTCATTGCGCACCACAATATGATCCATGTCTCGAATGTGCTTTACCAGAAATTGAGTCTTGCCAGATATATTGCTCTTAAAGTACGAAGAAACACGTGTGCGTAAAGACTTGGCCTTGCCAATGTAAATAATCGTACCGGAGCCATCCTTAAACAAGTACACGCCCGGCTCTTTAGGCAGGTTCTTGGTGATCATCTTAGCAACTTCGCAAGAAACTTGGCCGTGTGCGACTTTTGCTTCACCACTTCTTGCGGAGTACCTTTGGCTACAATCAAGCCTCCTTTATCTCCTCCTTCTAATCCCAAGTCAATTAGGTAATCACAGCACTTGATCACATCCAAGTTATGCTCGATCACAAATACGGAATTGCCCTTATCCACCAAGCGATTCAATACAGTAATCAACTTTCGCACGTCTTCAAAGTGCAAGCCTGTAGTGGGCTCATCGAGCAAGTACAAGGTCTTTCCACGTTTAAACTTCGCTAATTCTCGAGTTAACTTGATGCGTTGTGATTCTCCCCCTGAAAGTGTGGTTGCGCTCTGACCTAAAGTGATGTACTCCAAACCCACATCACTTAAGGTCTGTAACTTACGATGAATCGAAGGATGGTTCTCAAACAACACCAAAGCGTTTTCCACAGTCATGTTTAATACATCTGCAATGGAACGCTCCTTGTACGTAACCTGCAAGGTTTCCTTGTTGTAACGCTTGCCCTTACAATCCTCACACTGCACATACACATCGGGTAAGAAATTCATCTCAATTCGAATGACTCCATCTCCTTCACAGGTTTCACATCTTCCACCTGCAACATTAAATGAAAACCGACCCGGACTGTAGCCTCGATGTTTCGACTCTTTCAAATTCGCAAAGATATTACGGATTTCATCAAAGAGCTTGGTATATGTTGCAGGATTTGAACGCGGGGTTTTCCCAATGGGTTCTTGATCAATTACAATTACATCTTCGACTTCTTTTGGAATCACTAAACTCTGGTGCTGCCCCATCTTGGTTATGCGTGCACCAAAATGCTTTTGCAACCCGGGAATCAAGGTCTGATTCATGAGTGTCGACTTGCCTGAGCCTGAAACGCCTGTAATCCCACACAAAACTCCTAAAGGAAAACTCACATCTAGGTTTTTTAAATTATTTTCCGAAGCTCTTTTTAACACAATAAATCCTTTTGACTCACGGTGTTGTGTTGGAAGTTCGATGGAACGCTTGCCTGAGAGATACTCACCTGTTAAGCATTTTTGCTTTGCTACTTCGTTGGGCGTACCCTTTGCACATACATATCCACCATGCACACCAGCGCCAGGGCCCATGTCCACCACGTAGTCCGCTGCGCGAATGGTTTCCTCATCATGCTCTACCACGATAAGTGTATTGCCTAGGTCTCGCAAGCGATGCAAGGTCTGAATCAATTTCTCATTATCTCGCTGATGCAAACCAATGGAAGGCTCATCGAGCACGTACAGGACACCCATTAGGTTGCTTCCGATCTGGGTTGCAAGACGAATGCGTTGCGCTTCTCCACCCGAAAGAGTACGCGCTGAACGTGATAGGGTTAGGTAATTCAACCCCACATTATTCAAAAATCCCAAGCGATCATGAATCTCTTTCAAGACTTGCTTGGCAATCATCTGCTCTTTCTCGGTTAACTTCAAACCCTTAAAATAAGAAAGACTGGTTTCAATGTTCATATCCGTTACGTCAATGATGGACTTATCTGCAATCTTCACCGAAAGAATCGTATCCTTCAAGCGCTTTCCCTTACACACACTACAAGGTCTTGAAGTCATCAAGCGTTCGAGCTTGTCCTTACGATAATCAGAATCCGTACCCTTGTACAATCGCATGGTCTGGGGAATGACTCCTTCCCAGCCTTCTTCCATGTTCATCTCGGCACCTGAACGCCAATTGCCCTGAATCTTTTCCTTCACTCCATACAATAAGATATCTAATTGCTTCTTTGAAAATTTATTTAGGGGTGTGAAGACATCAAAACCAAATTGCTTTCCCACGACGGTGATCTGCTGGGCTCGCCAAGTTAAGTCCATCTTTCCATACACGCTGAGTGCTCCATCCATGATGCTCTTTGTGGGGTCAGGGATCAACAATTCTTGCGAGACTTCCACATGCTCTCCTAAACCCAGACAGGAGGGACAGGCGCCAAAGGGTGAATTGAAAGAAAACATGCGCGGCTCTAACTCTTCGAATACGATTGTTGGATGCTTGGGACAGGCACCGAAACTCGAGTACACTTGCTCTTCTTTTCCGCGGTCAATTTCTTTTCGAGCAAGACCTTCCTTTTTTGCATCTACAATGATGAGCGTTCCCTTTCCCTTGTGAAGTGCTTGTTCTACCCCTTCGCTGATGCGCAAGCGTTCATTCTCACTTACTTTTACCTTATCCACGACGGCTTCAATCCAATGCTTCTCATACCGAGCGAGCTTGGGCAAGGGTTCATCCAAGCGATACACCTTTCCATCGATTCGCACTTGGGTAAATCCTTCTTTTTTTAGTTCTTCAAACACCTTTTCGTGCGTGCCTTTAATTCCTCGAAGAATCGGAGCGAGAATCTGAATTTCTTTTTCTTCCGTCAGAATCAATTTTACAATGTTCTCGGCAGACTGTGGGCGAATGTGTGCACTGCAATGCGGACAATGGGCGATCCCTACTCGGGCAAAGAGCAGACGCAGGTAATCATATATTTCTGTGACGGTACCTACGGTGCTTCTTGGATTCTTTGAAGTGGTTTTCTGTTCGATGGAAATGGCCGGGGAGAGGCCTTCAATGCTGTCTAAGTCGGGCTTGTTCATCAACCCCAAGAATTGCCTAGCATACGCTGACAAGGATTCTACGTATCTTCGTTGACCCTCGGCATAGATGGTGTCAAAGGCCAGCGTTGATTTTCCGGAGCCGGAAAGACCTGTGATGACAATAAATTTATTTCTAGGTAATTCTACATCGATGTTCTTCAGGTTATGCTCACGTGCACCCTTTACGATGATGAAGTCCTGGTTTTCTTTACTCATCTTACTTGTTCCTCCCTTTTAATTGCTCTTCATTCATACTACTCTGCTCCTTGAGCATGCGAATGGTATCTCTTAATTCAATCGCTTGTTCGAAATTTAACTTTTCTGCGGCTACACGCATTTCCGCATCGAGCTGTACTAACTTCTTTTCAACATCTTTCTTGGAGAGATGCTTAACTCCCTTGATCTCTCTTCCCTTCCCCGCCACTTTTTTAATAATAGTTTCGGGAGTGATGCCTTCTTTCTGGTTGAACTTTACCTGTGCTTCTCTTCTATATTTAGTTTTTTCCATCGCTCCTTTCATGGAACCGGTTACCTGATCGGCATACAAGATGACTCGACCATGTACATTACGAGCGGCTCGACCCATGGTTTGAATCAGACTCATCTCATTACGCAAGTAGCCTTCCTTATCTGCATCGAGCACAGCTACCAAGGATACTTCAGGGATATCTAAGCCCTCTCTTAGCAAGTTGATTCCGACCAAGACATCAAACTCTCCTAGACGCAATTGTCGAATGAGCTCAATGCGATCCAGACTTTCTACTTCGGAATGCATGTACCTTACCTTAATGTCTTGCTTGGATAAGAAATCGGTTAAATCCTCGGCCATGCGCTTGGTGAGGGTTGTTACGAGGATACGCTCCTTGTTCTTTACTGTTTTTTGGATTTCTTTTACGAGGTCCACAATTTGGCCCTTTACAGGGCGTACCTCTACTTCAGGGTCTAGTAATCCAGTAGGACGGATGATGAGCTCTACCACTTGGCCCGAGCGCTTGGTTTCGTATTCTCTGGGTGTTGCGGAAACGAACAAGACATGCTTGAAGTATTCTTCAAACTCCTCAAATTTTAAAGGACGGTTGTCAAAGGCACTGGGCAAGCGAAAGCCAAAATCGATGAGGTTCTTTTTCCGGGCATAATCCCCTTTATACATGGCATGGGATTGGGGGAGGGTCTGATGGCTCTCATCAATGATGAATAAGAAATCATCGGGGAAATAATCTAACAGCACAAAAGGAGGCTCGCCCTGTTTTCTTTTATCAAAATGCCTTGAATAATTTTCAATGCCCGGACAAAAACCCATCTCCTCCATCATTTCTAGATCATGCTTTACTCGGGTAGTCAGGCGTTGCTGTTCGAGGGCAGGAAGGTTTTGTTCAGATAACTCTTGCTTGATGGATTCTAAGGCTTGCTTTTGATCTTCCTGCGGCACCACGAACTGCTTGGTGGGAAAGAGGTGGATTTCATCCAAATACGTGATGACCTCACCTGTGATGGAGTCCAATTCAGCTAAGCGCTCGACTTTCTCTGAAAATTCGATTCGAATGATTGAAGTATCATACAAGGGGAAAACGTCCATGGTGTTTCCACGCACTCGAAATTTACCGGGCTCTACCAGAGTTGATCGTTCATATTGCATCTCTACAAGTTGCCGGATTAATTGCTCTCGACTGGTGGCTTCTCCTTTTTTTAGCGCTAAGGAAAGCTTTCTAAAATTCTCTGGATTGCCTAAACCATAAATGCATGAAATCGAAGCAACTACAATGACATCCTTACGTGCCATCAAGGAAGTGGTTGTTTTCAGGCGCATCTTTTCAATTTCCTCGTTTACAGAAGAATCCTTTTCAATGTAGGTGTCTGAAGTGGGGAGATAGGATTCAGGCTGATAATAATCGTAGTACGAAATGAAGTACTCCACGCGGTTTTCCGGGAAGAAGGCCTTGAGCTCTCCGTATAATTGAGCGGCTAAGGTCTTGTTGTGTGCTAAGACTAAAGTAGGTTTTTGGACTTTTTCGATCAAGTTGGCCATGACAAAGGTCTTGCCTGAGCCGGTGATGCCTAGCAGAGTTTGACAGGGATATTTTGTATAGCCCTGCGTTAGCTTTTCAATCGCAGCTCCTTGGCCTCCTGCTGGCTTAAACCCTGAAACAAGCTTAAACTTCATACCCTCTAAAATAAGAGTGGGATTAATAAAGCTTGGGGGTCGATGTCTAGTGGGTTGTACTAACGATTAGATCCTCTTTCCATTAATTTAGTTAATTCAATGGCTTGACTCACTAGAAGCTGCCCTCCCATAAAAGCTTCTTCACAATTTATTTTTGTGGGGCATATCTGTGCGTAGGATTGGCCAAACTCCTCTTCTCTTCTTAAATCTCTGCAGATTATATTTGCTGAATCCCGAATGAATCCTGTGCCTGGACTGAACGTAATCATACTTTCCGATAAACTAGCTAGGGTATCTGCTGGAAATAAGTTAGGATCCCAATGAACTGTGAACAAAGGCGAACCTTCGAAGGGAACATGATAAGTTGCCCCTGGAATCCCGCCGATAGCTTTCATTCCAGCTATGAAAGCTCTTGTATTTTCTGTCATTAAATTCCCTATACATGTTTCATACTTAACTTCATGCAAGCCTCTTGTTATGATGGCCGCTGCATTTTCACAACCTTCACAGCCAATGGTGATATTGGGGTTTAGTCTTAGCTCTTTGGGAATGAGTGTCCATGTAACCCCCAACCCTCTTGCTCCAAAACGTTTGGAGGTGGTTTCGACGATGATGCTTGAGGAAGAATACTCGGATGCAGAGGTGCGTTTTTGACGTGGTTGCATTCCTCGAAACACATCATCAAACACAGGGACAATTCCATATCGATCTGCGATGGTCTCTATTCTGTGCATCTCGGCTTCATTCAATCGATAACCTAAAGGGTTGGAAGGATCAGTGAGAATGACTGCCGCCCAGTCACCGTTTGCTTCTGCTTCAAAGCACTCTACAAATTCTTGAGAAGTGGTAGCGTGAAAAGCATAGGTTTGAGCCTTAGGTACTTGTTTAACTACGTTATCAAAGATCCAGTTTGGAACGGCATAGGCTACTACTGGTTTTTTCTCCGTAACCAATGAATCAAACACCTGTGACAAAGCATCCCGGGCCCCTTTTGCAGAAACATAGAGGTTGTATCTAGTGAGATCCAATTGGGTCTCCTCTCTTAAAATCTCTTGCGCCACCTCTTTTAGTGTAAAGTCCGATTTTGTGCCACAACTGGTTCCCGCTAACTTGAGCATTCTTTCCAATAAGGATTGGTCGGCATGGCTTCTGCCGAGCGGTAGAAATCCTATATTGGCGTCTAAGAAATCAAGAGGCACCTGTACGGCTAAAATTGGGCTGTAAGGTAGGTGTTTGCCTTCGACTGCAATTGTTCTTTGTTCAAGAGGTTTCATATTAGGATCTCCTTTAAGGATCTAGGTTATAATTTATGCCCCTACCTAAATACTCTGCACCTTTTTCAATTAGGTCTGAATTCATCTGTCCTACAGTGATGCGAATACTGGGGCGGAGATTAGGTTTTGTTTTGTGCCCCTCTGGGAAACAACCATCAGGAACTCTTAGTTTAACTCCATTCATTAAAGAATTTAGCATGAACCCTTCAGGGGTTGTTTGGAATCCTTCAGGTAAGTATACTAAAGATATTAAAGAGCTTGCAAAGGGGCGCTCGATTTCTATATTAGGTATGGCTGTGCGTAACCCCCGATCAAATGCTCTGTTTCTTTCTTCTAGTTCAGCTACTGCAGCAACAGAAGCATTGTCTAATGCTACTTGAAGCATTTCTCCACAAGGGCATAGATCCTTTGTGTGGGCTTTGGGGAGTTTTGTTTTTTCAGGTATTAAAACGTAGGAGATGCCTCCTAAGGGATCATCCCCAAATCGCTTACCGAAACCCTCTACCACATAGGGATTTGTAAAATACCTGGCAATCGAACGCCGATCTTCTAGAGGTCTTGTTCCTCGTAGTACATCATCAATTACAATATCAATTCCTCGATTCAAAGCAATGCGATCTATCTCTTTGCATCCTTCTTCGGAATGTTGATACATCAATGGATTGGCAGGGTCTACTAGTAGCAACACCTTTATACCCCTATTCTGTGCGATTTTGCGAAAGCCCTCTACTAATTCTTCTTCTTTGGTTGCATTGAAGTAGGCAAACTTGTAAGCGGATCGCCTGTTTTCAGCCATGCTCCAGAAATGCCAATTCGGTACAGGTAAGGCTACTTTCTGTAAAAACCCGACTCTTTCTTTTAAAAGCCAATCTAATGCCCCCCTGGTGGTGTCATGGCGAGCGATGATTTGATCTTCAGGAATTGCTCGATCGCATTCTTTTTTTAGCATACCTTGGATAATGGCTTTCGCAGGGCGTACGCGTTTTTTCAGTTCACTGTGCGGTAAACCTATGAGGCTAGTTAAGGGCAAAAGGCTTTCCTCACTAAGATGGTTTCTTATAGAGAAATTATAATGGGCACTGCCAAAATCGTAGTTGAATCTACTCAATCTACCTAAAAGTGCGGGCATTTCTATGAAAAATATATCCATCTTTAACCTCTGTATAGTAGTATATTTAACATATACTTATAAAGCTTATGCTCCTTTCTTTCCTTGAGTCAAAGAAAAGTTATATAAACCTAGTGTGCAAGGATATTTGGATGCGCAAAGCCCAACTTTGGTCTACGGATGTGTTGATTGGAGTTGCCATCTTTATGGGAGTGATTGTGCTTTTCTATGCGAGTCTTAGCCTTACGGCGAACACGGATTATCCTATCCTTAAGGAAGAAGCGCAAGTGGCCACGCATCGTTTAATTAAATTGGATAGCCCGATTCATGTGACCACTGCTGAGAATGAACTTAATCTGAGCAAACTCGGAGATCTAGCTGCCATGGACTATAGCACTCTTCGGGATAAACTGGGGATTCGAGGAGAATACTGCATCTACCTGGAAGATAGTCACGGTCGCATTATTCCCATTCCTAGTCAAGGACAAAAAAAAGCTGGCGTTGGAAATCCCCTGTTGAATGTTTCTGGAACCTTATGTGGGGAAGATATGGTGATTCCTCCTGCTCCGTGAAAACATGCTCCTCTACCTCATTCTACTGATCCTTTACCTTGTTCCTGTTGGAGGGTATTATCTAGCTAAGCAGTGCGGAAAAGAACCTCAACAAGGAAAAAGAGTCTTTGAATTCTTACACCTTCTTTTATTGGTGGGTGCTGTGCTTTACCTCACCTATTATACGCATGTGCTGGTCCTTGTTTTTTCCTTGATCTTGTATATTCCTTTACATTGGAAGGCAAAATCCCTTGCAGGTTCTAGCCTCATGGGTTTCTTGTACAGCCTTTCTGTTTCTAATAAAATGTTGTTCTATGAGTTTGGGATCTTGCTTATCCTATATGGATTGGTGGAAGGAACATTGTACACCCTTAAATCTAAAAACTGGAGGGGGTTGCTTAAACAGCAGCTTCCCTTTCTGATTTTAGGCCTTGTGGGGCTTCTAGCCATAAACTTTATAAGATACTAAGTATCATATGAAGTATGATGATTTGGTTTATTGTTTTGGTTCTGCTTATTCCGTTCACTTATGCCTTTATCCCTTCTAACCCAGTCGAGGGCTATGCAAATGTTCAGATTCAAAATGAAGCTCCTGTTTTGCATGACGTACAACTCTCTCCTACCACTGTGTACAAAGATACCGCCTTGGAATGCTTAGCGAATGTGGAAGATGAACAGTTACCCACGGTCGCATTGCACTATACTTGGAAGGTTAATGGAGAAGTGAACCCTGAGAAAGGGTATCGACTTACGGGTTTTAGTGAGAATGATGAGATTACTTGCACCGTTTATGCTGAGGACAATGCCCATCAATTGAGCGATACGAAAAGCTTACCTATTAGTGTGAGTTCTGCTCCCTGGTCCATTCATGCGCTGAGTACGGTTTTAAGTGGAGTGGGTATTGATACGGATATGGCCCATGCTCGTCGATTACACGAACAAGGCGCGGCTGCCATCACTGGATATGTGATTGATGAAAGCGGCAAGAACGGTACAAGTGTCATGTTCCTTGTGATCTTTGGATTGCTGTTCCTTGCAGTATTGAATGCGAACCTGTTTTTGCGATATCATCTTAAGAAACATACTTCTTAACGTATTTCTAGCCTTCTCCTCTATAACCTAGGTAAATGAATATAAATCTCGCTCTTTTCTTTGGGATTATGGTCTCGTCTAGTCTGATCGCTCGTTTAAGCATTGATCTTCTCCAATCTAAATCTGCTCTTGATGAGGTTTTAAATGAATTAGGTGCTGCTCAGCCTCCTGCTTTAGCAATTGAGTTGCGCAAGCTATTTTCTTATACCTCTGCAGGATACTCATTACTTGGAATGATCTATTATGATTTAACTCGAAGCTCTTTTGGTCGAAAACAAGCAGGCATTATTGTTGCAGAGACCTTCACTACAGGCTGTGCTCTCGATGATTGTATTGACCAAGGTGGTTATCCTGTCGATAAAAAAATATCCCTACTAAGAGGGTTGCACGATACTATCTCGACAGGAAATCTCTCATCTGAATACTTTTCTCCTAAAGTTCATGCCATTTCCCTCCTTGCACAAAATACCCATAGGCAACTCTCTTATGCTCCTAAACCCGACCTTTTCTTTCAAGCCTCTGGGAGAGTGATCGATTTTATGATTCGGCAAATTCAAGGAGAACAATCCTTGTCTTTTTCTGAAGAATTTGGTGCGGCTACCATGACGCTCCCTATAACTTTACCTGCTTGCTACAACGAAAGCGTTCCACCTCATCTCCTAGAATCTGCTAAATGCCTCGGAGCTTCTCTCCAACTAACCGATGATGTAATGGACTATGAAGAGGATCAACGCCAAGGAAACTGCACCTTTATGACCTGCGCGTCTGATCCTTCCGCCACCCGTACCCATGCGCAGAGAAGATCAAATGAACTATACCAAAAAAGCCTCGACTTACTCTCTCCTGACGAAAGAAAAGCCATAGAAACCATGAGCTTTCTTAGTGCTGTTCATGGTTTTCTCTTTTCAAACGGCATCCTTAAGTCAATTAAAGGTTTAATATAGAAAAGGTTTATCCTGGATTGCAAAACTATTAAAAACAACCCTCTTTATTTCTCATCAAGCCCCCGTAGTATAGCTTGGATATGCTCAAAAACTTTGGTTTTTGGCATGTTAGGTGGAACCAAACAGAATGCGAGCTTGCGGAGCTTGAGACCTGGGTCCGAAAGTAGAAATACGCGGAAGTCCCAGCGGGGGCGCTTTACTTTAAGGGTATGAATTGTGGAAAAGGTAGTCTTCTCATGACAAGATTATACCAAACACTTTGTGGAAGGTCTTGAGTTGTATGTTCTGTAGTAGTAAGTGGAAGGTTTGCTGTGAGATCGCATGTTTCGCCTTGTTCTGAAGTGCAAATCAAAGAACCCTCCCTAGGTATAAAATCATATTTGTGTAACCCTTGCCAGCGAGCATGTGTGCCCTCCTTTACGTGGCCTTCTATGTAGAGGATCCCTCCAGGGGCAAGTAATTCTACTGCATTTGCAAGTACGATACGCGGGTATTGTGTATGATCTAAACTGTTTCGCATATAGATTAATTCAAACGATTCAGGTTCAAAGTAGGATAGTAATTGTTCACCACTTAAATCGATTGGCTTGACAGGGTATTGGTCATAACCCCTTCCTGTAAGCAGACGTTGATATGCCTCAGCAAGAGGATCAACCGCTGTTAACTGTAGTAAACCTGTATCTACAGCCCATGCAAGGGTCGAAGTAGGCCCAGAACCTATTTCTAGTCCTCTTATAGGGTTTCCTTGCCCTTTCAAGTATTTACGCAATGGTTGAGGAAATCTCAGATGTCTGCGTGTTGGATCAAGAAGGTCCTTAAGATGCTCTGCATAAGCATCTTTGCCTTGTAGATGAGAGTCCCACCATGACAATTCATGGCTAAAATCTGCGTCAGGTTTAATCTTGTTGATATGGGCAAAAACCATCAAGCCTAGCTTATGATCTGATGGCTTTATGGCTATACTGTAGAGCTCGTCTTGATGGAAAAATCTGGCCTCTTTTCCTTCTTTTATTCGATGTGAAAAGGTTGTGTGTAAGTGGTCAAGGAAGATGTGTTTGACAAAAGTTCCTGAAGGTTTGACACGTTCGACCGTAAATGCGTAGTCTAAACCATTTTGTGAGACAATGTCTAGTTCTTCTTTGTATTCTCTGACAGCCGCTTCGAGCGGGGATTCACTCCCTTCTATTGAGCCACCAAAGAAAGACCAGAGATTTTTCCTAGTTGGGGCATGATCGTCTCTAAGTTGAAGCAGAAGTTGTCGGTCTCTTACAGGCACTACCAAGGCTATTTCTGAGGTCATAGTTTTTCTCGTAGGAGCTCTAGGATGGGGGGAAGCAATTTTATGTCAGTTGGCCTGCTTTCCAGCACTAAAGGAACGTTAAGCGTGCGGACCAGTTCAACATCTGGATAAGACTTCCCCTGCAAAACATTTTCATAATGGTCATCAACTGAAAACTGAATTTCCACAATGCGATCTTTGAAATTCTGAAGAAGCTTAGGCAATTCTTCAGGCCCCCAGTCTCTTGCATGTCCGATATCCAAAGAAAGCTTCAATTTAGGGTTTTCTTTAAAGATTTGTTTAAGGCGATCTGCACCAAATCCCCGTTTGCTTTTTAAGTTCTCAAGCGCAAAGATACAATCATACGCTTTTAGCAAGGAGAGGTCCACAAGGTCTGGGTGTATAATGATATGTCTCGCTCCGAGCTCTTTTGCCTTCGCAACGACTTTGTCAAGTAAGTGCTTATCAAAATGTGCATCTTCCCAGCCTTGATCTTTAAAAAAAGGAGCGTGTATAGTGACTTTAATTTTTTTTAAGAAGGTAAGGTTTTTCTGTGAAAGCGTTGCATCCATAATGAAAGGGCGAGCATACAGGATTTCTACTTCATCGATGTCTAATGGTCTTATCAAATCAATTGTTTTATTTAAGTCTTCTTCTGGAACTGCTTTATAAAATACCCCTGTACTTATTCCGATCATTTGCTCACCTCTACCCGTCTTCGCATTTCCTTCTGAAACTCTGAAGACCAATAGCCACTTCGTGCGCGAAACATCGATAATGGATCTGCATCAGCGGCGTGTGCTGCTCTAACAAGTAGTTCTGTAGTTATAAGCCTTCCTTCTTCTAGGGTGGAGTCATCCTTAAACTCGATCTGTGTGCATATCTGATCTTGAAAAACAGTGAGATAAAACTTATCGGATTGGGTTGGATAAACAATCAGATGGCCTTCCTGTAATGGGGTAATCCTTGAGTGACGCTTGAGCTCATCAAAGAAACCATAATCTGTGTACTCGTAGAAAGAACGAATGTTTTTACCGCGTAATGGTTTATGAACTAGTATAAAATCCATAGAACCCTTAGCCATTCTTAGATAAGTATCTCTTCTTATGCAATGCACTAAGATTTTGCGACCTTCATAATTACCCCTTACGGCAAGTATATCTACATTTCCATTATCAAATAGTTCTTTTCCTAATGGCAAAGGGGACACTAAATCGGCTAGACACTCAAGATCACTACTTCTTTCTATGAGCGTGAGGCCGTCAATATCTGATTTTTCATCTGGCTTTATAGCTCCTGGATCATAAGATCCGTAGACTGATGAGCCACATACGGCGAAAGGATTACTAGAAGCCTCTGTAAGTAAATCTATTATTTTCCTAGAGTGTTCCATATCTCCATTCATTTTTCCTTCACCATTGGACCTTCCCATAACAAATCTTCAATATGCGCTTGTTGTCTAGACAAAATAACCTTAGCTTTGTTTAAACAGGATTGGGAAAAAAATGGCTGTTCTACATTTTTATGGGGCCATGCTGCGCCCATGATTAATATCCTGGCGAGATGATAATGCAATGTACCATCCAAATCCGCAGTTTTAGCTTCTTGCAGTATCGGTTCTATATACTCCTTGCCAAAACCATACTCTGCAAGAGACGTCATAAATAACGCAGTATCCATGGTTGGATCTGCGAAAATAGCCCATTCAAAATCGATCAATCCAGTAATATCCTCTGAGTCTACCAAAATATGTTTAGGGGTAAAATCACAATGGCAAAATCCTATATGGTTAGGCTCTCCTTTATGTTGCCACTTAGAAAGCGACTCTGAGAGGCCCTGTACGTCATAGCCAAAATCAGATAGTTTTTTGAAGGCATAAAATACTGAGTCATTAATGAATTCGAAATGTGATCCGTAGGTAGAATGTACCTTTGGATCGTGTCCAACAAAGCCTAAAGGGCCTTGAATTGCCCCCATGCGAGTTAACAGTGCTTGAACTTGTTGAACATGGGCTAAATTGAATGCACTTGTGTCTGTGCTGATTGTATGCCCTGGAAGAGCTTTAAAAATAGCATAATTTCTAGAAACCTCTCTATCTGCATACTCAAACGCAAGGAGTTCTGGAGTGGGGATTCCATTTTCACGTAATAATCTAATCGCGGATAATTCCCTTTTTCCTGCTTCAGGGTCACACCATTGATCTGTAAAAAACTTAAGATAATAACTCGTCTGGGGGGCATTAACTCTGAATGTATCGTTTGTGTAGCTTTCCGCAGTACGTGTGAAATCATCTCCTAAGTCATGACGCGATAGAACCTTTCGTACACTTTCTGATCCGATCGGCGTTTTTGCTTTCCTTTTTACATATAACATTTTATACAGGACCTCGGTAATAATGTTTGTTTGCTTTACTACATATTTTGTGTGATGGATAACCTCTAAAAACTGTATCTGGGGCGGTCTCCACAAATTGAAGGAACTGTTGTAAATTACTTCGGAATTCTTCTAATTTCCGTTCCATACTCCCAGAATGAGGAGGATGATCGATATGAAATGCTCTTGAATGGACAGAAGGAACAATGTAACTTCCAGCGGCGATGACCCGCGTAGCAAAGGCGATGTCATCATGCCCCCAACCTGTAAATGTATCTACAAACCCTCCCACTTCAATCATCTTTTTTCTCTTGCAACAAATAGACTGTCCAAGTACAATAGACGGGAGATCCCAAGCTCCAAGCACCTTACCCTTACCTAGTGTTTTGAAATGGTCTGACTCGTATAAGAGGGATAATTGGCGGGCATGTTGCTCTTTTTCCTGAAGGAAGTTGGGGGCTGTTATGGAAGGGGTGTATTCTCTTATAACTCGCCAGTCTTTAGTCAAGTCTGGATCTACCCTTCTTGACCTTATCGCTTCATCAGAAATTCTGGGATCATCTGCCTTTACATGGTGCTTGAATCCGATAAACACTGTATCTTCTAGAACTTGTTGTCTGGTTGCTATATTTAAGATGTATCCTGGATTGAGGACCAAATCAGGGTCGAGTATAAGGATAGTCGGGCAGGAAGCTAAAGCAATCCCACAGTTTCTGGCAAATGACCTGTCCTTGTTCCTTTCATTTCGGATGAAATGCAAGTCATAACTTACCAAGGCAGCATCAATAAGATCTTCATGATCCTCCGGAGAGCCATCTTGCACTACGATGACCTCTGAAGGTTTATAGATTTGGTGTTCCAGTGAGAGAAGCGTTCTTGGAAGGGAGGATCGTACGTTATAAACAGGAAGAACCACGGCTACACGCTCATCGAGCCAAGGAGGACTGCTTGTGAACTCAGTTTCAATAAGGCTGAATCCTGCTTGACGGCAAATCTCTTCTTTAGAAGAATAATCATTACCCTGAGACAAAACAAGCTTTGAAAGTGACATCATTAAAAAGTAAAGGTTTAAGACTTAAAAGCCTTTAGGGTGTTTATTGCTGATTTCTCTCTTTCCCTGAAGAACCTAAAAAAATATGCTCAAAGAAACATATAACCCTTGCTTCTCTCGATGGATTTAACCATAAACTATATAAAGCCCTAAATATAGGGATGAATAGACTTAAAAATAGGGAAGTATGATTCTAAAAATAGGAGAGAAAGAATGCTAAAGAAAGAAAGCGAAATCTTACACCTCTTTGCCAAAGAACCCTGGAAGAGGTACACCTTCACCGAGCTAAAAAAAGCAGCTCACAAGAAGTCTAAAAGCTATTTGGCGCTGGTACTGAAGAAACTGGTTGTAAATAGTATTCTCATCCAAGAACCTGTAGGACACCTACCGGTCTATGCTTTAAACACGCCCTCCACGAAAACACAAGTTACTGCCGGCTTTGTCCTGGAACATGACGCTTGGAACAAAAAACACATCCCCTACCAAGACCTTCAAGAAGCCATCGACAAGATCTCTCTAAAAGGCTGCATCTTCCTCATCACCGGAAGCTACGCCAGAAACCAACAACGAGACGACTCCGACATCGACATCGTTATTATCATAGAAGACGCTGCAGAACCCAAAAAAACCATTGCCGAACTATCCCATTTCTGCGAAATGAACATACCACCCATGCACTTGTACGTATTCCGAAACAAAGACTTCCTTGAAATGCTGCTCAACAACCAATTCAACTACGGCAAAGAAATCGCCAAAAACCACTTCATTTTAAAAGGCGGGCAAGTTTACCTAAAACTCATGGATGAGGCGGTGCGGCGTGGATACAAAGGTTAAACTCTTTCTCGAACGAGCTGACAATGAACTCGTTATAGCCGAAAAACTCAAAGTACTAAGCGAAGATGAAAAAGCAAAACGGTTTTTGAAAATCCATCCAGACATGACCTTTTACAGCTCTGTCATCTCCCACTCTTACTACACCATCTTTTACGCCGCCAAAGCCCTGCTCTTAACCAAGAATATTCCTACTTCCTCTCCAGAAGTCCACAAGAAAACATTCAACGCCTTCAAAGAACACTTTGTAGACACAGGGGTTTTGGATGTCCAACTCCTCGAAATCTACAAGAAACTCGTCATCCGAGCCGATGCCCTCCTTGAAATCTTCCATGACGAAAAATGGAAACGAGGCAACTATGTTTACAACACCATCGCCCAAGCCAACCAAGAACCAGCCGAAGACTCACTCAAGAATGCCAAAACATTCATTTCAAACATCAACCAAGTGATTAAGAAAAACTAAAACTGATGGGCTGGCGTTTTTGCGACAAACTTTTTAAACTTTGAATCATGGAAAACTTAAATGCCAGATGAGTCAAGTGTAGATGAACTGGTTTTGTTAGCTCTTCATTATCAGAGAAATCCTTCATCCATAGAACGCTTGGAAGCAAGTTATGAGAAGCTGGATGATCTTAGACGGGATGACTTAGTACGATTGGCTCAATCCAGTCTAAAAGCATGGGAAGCTTACAGCAAACTTCCTTGGCGGCAGCGATTATTCAGAAGACCCCCTCCTTCAGTGAAGGAGCATATGAACGATTTCTTGAACAGGTATATGGAATTAGAGCTGAGCTCATACAGAGAATTGAATGTAGAATGGTCTACTGAACTGACAGCTATTGACCAGATCGGGGTTCATTCTTTTGATCCTCGCTATCAGAGCGCTGTTTGCGTCTACCGATCCGCTTTAGTCCGGCAGTTAAACCTGTTAGAACCCGCTCGAGCCCGGTTGGCTGAAGTTGATAATCTTCGGGATCGGATACAGCATGTTTTGGGTCGCTAAGATAAGACATATATAATAAGCAGAAATTGAGTCGAAGACGCAAATAGGGTAACATGGTTTCATGAAACTTTTTCTCCTGAATTAAATACCTTGAAGAAGCACTATCGGGCTCCTTTTCAACTTCAATTAATCGACGGTACGTATCCTCTATGAGGTTCAGATAATTCTGTGCACGCATAAGATGTTGCCGACCTGGTGTTCCTTCAATCATAACGATAGGATTTGTCTCTAACTACTTAATGATTGGGTGTAGTAAAAAATACGAATGAAACGCAGGAAGTAGAAAGTTTAATATACTCCCGTATCCAATCTGTAGCATCGTTCTTTCTTACCTTTAAACACCACTTAGGGCATATACCCTTTAAGCCTGTCTCTCAGCGGGGGCGCTTTACTTTAGATCTTGTACGTTTTCGAAATTTTGAAGATTCAAACTGAAGTGCACTTTTTGTCCACAACCTTTAAATACTCTCTTTCTCGAGGGAGATGTAGGTGATCTTTATGAAACGAACCTTACTCTATTTCGGAAGTACTTTATTGGGATTAACCTCTGTTCTTGCTTGCAGTATGGGTGGAAATGGAGAGATGATGGAAGGCGGGCGCATGGGCGGTGGTTGGATGGGAATCCTCTTCTTCCTTGCCGGAAGCTTCCTTGCTAGCCTGATTTTCTGGCTGACGTATAGATGGGTGATGGAATATCAACCTAAGAAGAGACGATAAGCTTAAAAGATCCTTTCTTTTTCTTTTATTTATGCTTATAGAATTATTGCATACGAAAATCCATCCTGAGGCTTTCCACGCTTTGCGTATAGATCTGGAAGAACGGCTTCCTCAAGTATTGAAACCCGGTGCTGTAGGTGTTGCAGTACAAGATGGTGTATATCTTGATTCATTCAGATTTGAAGTCCACTATAGTGATGGTCATTCAGAACAGTATGTTAGCGAACAGCTTCCTTTTCCTACAAAGTTTTAAAAACCCCTTTCTATCCTTTAAGTCCTGTGGGGGCGTAGTATAACCTGGCTAGACGCTCAAAAGCTTCGCTTTTGGCGGACCACAATAGCCGGCTCCAGTGCTCTGGAGCGCTGAGGTGTAAAAACCGATGATCGTATCAACATATAGCTCATTTAGAGCGAGAGATACCAGCTGATCCGCGTTCGAATCGCGGCGCCCCCATTCTTTTATATCTTATTACATGTTTTTGGTTCATAGGCTTTATCTTGTCAAAAAACTTGTGAATTTCACCTTGTCTTGATAAATATACTTTCCACGCCCAATGTCCTTTACTCCAATCTTTTGAAAGATAGGTGGGGTTAAAATTGAGCCTTAAAAGAGCCTCTCTGACAGATTTAGTTGTTTTTTGAGAGCCAAATTTAAACTGAATCTGAGCATAATGGGCATATTTACGGTATATACAACCATCTGTGTCAAAAATACCTCTTACGCACTGCTTTAATAAAAAAGGATCTTCTTGGATCCATTCTGGGATTACTACACCCATTCGGACTTTATTGCCGGGCTTTAAGCCCACCTCAATTAACTTTTTTCCAACAAATACTGAATTATTTCTAACTAGAAATTCATTCTTTAATTCACTAACACAAAATCTGTATTTGAAGTACTCTTCGACTAACTTTTTGACATATATAAGATAGTCTTTTTCGTCCTTATGAAATGCGATGGTTAACTGATATTTCTTATCTGGGGCAAAATATAGGCCTCCATCCCCGATCATAATACCCACTATTTCAGCGAGTTTCGGAGTTAATTTTGATTTCATGAGGATCTCTTTGGAAATCATAAATTAACGAAGAAACAAGCGTTTAAAAGCGCTAGGAAGGGATGTCCAGTGCCCAAAACCCAGCATCCCCACTTTTCCCCTTCCTTTATCCACCAAAAAACAATCCTTTATAAAGGGTGTTTGCCTCCTAGTGGGATATCAGAAAGACTTGATCTGTTTTAACTAAAAGTTTTGGTTAAAATCACCTTAAGCTTCTTTCTGATGCAAAAACAGGTGAACGATGGTTGATTACAAATGCGTTAAGCATTGTCGGCATTGCAGGGATCGTTTTGTTGTCCCAAAATCAGAGGCAAGCCGGTATTTATGTAATCCGTGTCAAGCATCATTCAAACTGGAGGTCAGAACATGAAAGGAAAAGTAAAATTTTATAACCAAGGAAAAGGATTTGGATTTATAGCAGCTGATGATGGCAAAGAATACTTTGTACACCAAACAGCCCTAAAGGAAGGCGTAGTTCTCAAAGAGAATGACGAAGTCACCTTTGACGTAGTCGATGGAGATCGCGGCCCCAAGGCATCTAATGTTGTATTGGGATCTAGCGAAGCAGCTTCAAGCGACGAACAAGCTTCTAGCGAAGAATAATCCTACTTTGTTTTTTTATTATTCTTTTTTTATTTCATCTCAGAAGGCGTATAGCCGATGAAGTCGAATTCTTGTTTTTGTGTGCAGAAACAGGTGATGGAGCCTGGTTCGACGTTGAACTTGTGATGGTGTGAACGTTCTACTTTTTTCAATGCGGGAATCAAGGCACGCAGGCAACCGACATGAGTTAAGATGACTACATTTTCTTTATGTTCTTTCTTTATTTTGTCTAGAGCGCTTAACAAGCGTTTTTCCATTTCCTGCCAAGATTCTCCGTTTGGAGGAATGAACACGTAACGCTTTTCAATTGGGTAATCCTTGATGATTTCAAGTGCTGTGTTGCATAATTCGGGCAACCCTTTGGGTTGGGGGGATGTTTAGGCT